>Ga0255757_10001147_pt1 | contig 25922 bp, 29 predicted proteins | sample 071ome_27_FD_179957 | JGI IMG/M metagenome (GOLD analysis project Ga0255757, IMG submission 179957) | Coastal salt marsh microbial communities from the Groves Creek Marsh, Skidaway Island, Georgia - 071409AT metaG (version 2) | ecosystem: Environmental > Aquatic > Marine > Intertidal zone >...
CTTGGAATCGATACCCAGATCGCTCCGCGAGCGCGCTTCGAAACGGTCTTGGCCGACATCACAACGTTGACGCTGACAATATTTTTGTTGCAAATGGTTCGAACGAGGTACTGCAGACGGTGCTTCTTGCGTTTGCTGGGCCCGGGCGGCGAGTGGTCGTCTTCGAGCCGGGCTACCAGATGCATGTGCAGATTGCGCGAATCCTGGGGTCAGAGGTCATCACACTGGAGCGGAACTCTGATTTTGGTCTCGACGTTCATCGCGTTGGAGAGTTGCTCGACGCCATTGACCCCCACGTGGTTCTCGTGTCTTCCCCGAACAACCCAACTGGGCAGTGCGACGAAGAGTCACTTCTCGATGTCATCTTGGAGTCGACCGACGCACTTGTTGTGGTCGATGAGGCATACGCCGAGTTCTCAACGTGGTCAGCCATTGAACGAGCGGTTACCTCAGATCGAATTGTCGTGTCGCGCACTTTTTCAAAGACATGGAGTCTCGCGGCCCTGCGCCTTGGCTATCTCATCGGTTCGCCGTCAGTCATTGAGAACCTTTGGACAGCGGTGTTGCCGTACCACCTTGATGCTTCGAAACAGATTGCTGGTGAAATCGCTCTCAAATTCACAGATGAAATGAATACGAGAGTTGCGCAGATCGTGAGCGAACGTGATCGGGTGCAGCAGGCGTTGATCTCAATGGGAGTCAACGTCAGTCCAAGTAGCGCAAATTTCATCCTATTTTCGCCGAACAGAGACGCAGATGATGTCTGGGCGAGCTTGCTTGAGTCGGGAGTTCTCGTTCGAAATTGCTCCTCATGGCCGTTGCTCAAGGGATGGCTTCGTCTGACGATCGGTACCGAAGAGGAAAACAACGTCTTTTTGCAGGGTTTGGAAAGTGCGTTAGAGCAGGAATGATGTAGCCATGGCTGGAAGAGTCGCTCGACGAGAGCGTAAAACTGCAGAGACGTCCATCGTTGTCGAGATTGACCTCGATGGATCAGGGTCGACGAACATCTCGACAGGTTTGCCCTTCTTTGACCACATGCTTGATCAACTTGGTCGCCATGGTGGTTTTGATCTTCACGTTGAAGCGGTGGGGGACCTCCACATTGACAGCCATCACACAGTTGAAGATGTGTCGATCGTGCTTGGCGAGTGCTTCGCAGCTGCCCTAGGTGACAAGTCCGGAATTCGCCGCTTTGCGAGCGGTCGATATCCACTTGATGAGGCTCTTGTCGATATCGGTTTAGATCTCTCTGGGCGGCCGTTCGTTCATTGGCAGGTTGAAATTCCTGAGGTCCTTCCTCTCGGTAATCCACCGTTTGATCCGCAGCTGGCCGAACACAGCATCAGTTCATTTGCAACGGCTGCCTCTATGACGTTGCACGTCGAGCTCATAAGGGGCCGGAACGCGCACCACATCATCGAAGCGACGTTCAAAGGTCTTGCGCGGTCGTTACGTGACGCAGTTCGCATCGAAGGTGGTTCTGTGCCGTCTACGAAAGGCGTGCTGTGACAGGGGCGAATGGCCGGGGCAATTTGTGACTGTCGCGGTCATTGATTACGGCATCGGAAATCTTCACTCAGCTCAGAAGGCACTCCGGTTGTTGGGGGCCGATGCGGTTTTGACCGACGCGCACGATGTCATTAAGAACGCATCAGCTGTCGTGCTTCCGGGGGTCGGAAACTTCGGAGCGTGCATGACGGCTCTTCGAGACCGGGGCCTCGATGACGTCGTCCATGATGTTGTTCGGTCAGGGCGGCCCTTTCTTGGAATTTGTGTGGGTATGCAAATGCTGTTCGAATCATCCGAGGAAGCGCCGGGCATCGCAGGATTAGGGCTGGTGAAAGGTTCAGTGCGCTATCTGCCTTCAAACGTGCGCCGACCGCAGATGCAGTGGAACGAACTCGTCGTGACACAAGATGACCCTGTACTGACTCGAGGTGGTGAATCGCAATGGATGTACTTCGTACATTCCCTTGCTGCGCAACCAACCCAGCCTGAAGACATAGCGGCAACTGTGTCCTACGGTGGCGATGTCACCGCAGCGTGTCGCAGCGACAACGTGTTGGCAGTTCAGTTTCATCCAGAAAAATCGGGTCGGACTGGATTGGCGATGCTCGAACGTTGGCTGACGATCGAAGGCGTGGTCTGATGCAGTTGTTCCCAGCGATTGACCTGCTCAACGGAAAAGTCGTCCGACTTTCACAAGGCGACTACAACGCTTCAACTGAATACGGTGACAATCCTTCTGCTGTCGCCCGCTCATTTGTCGATGCAGGAGCAGAGTGGATTCATATCGTCGACCTCAATGCTGCTCGCGGTGAAGGTCCCGTTAATCGGCAGGTGATTTCTTCGCTTGCCTCAGAGTTCCGTGGAGCCGCGAGTATCCAGACCGGCGGCGGAGTTCGCTCAGTTGAAGATGTCCGTCAACTTCACGACACGGGTGTCGAGCGAGCTGTGATGGGTTCGGCGGCGATTCGTCAACCCGAACTTGTTGAATTGTGCAGCGATGTCTTGTCAATCGCCGTAGGCCTTGACCACCGTGAGGGATTCATTGCGCTTGAAGGCTGGACAGAATCTTCAACAGTTCACCTCAGCGAGGCCTTGGGTCGGTATCCAACCGCTTCAGCATTTGTCATCACCGATATCTCACGCGATGGAATGCTGAGCGGTCCCGATGTCGAGGGTCTTTCAGCAGCGTCGGCGGCGACCTCGATACCTGTGATTGCAAGTGGTGGAGTGTCCTCTCTGGATGACCTGCGAACACTGGCAACGATTTCAGGGTTGGCTGGAATCATCGCAGGGAAAGCGATCTACGAGGGACGGTTTAGCGTTTCCGAGGCTGTGGAGGTGCTTCGATGAGCGACCGGGTTGCTCGCGTGATTCCCTGTCTCGATGTGACCGAGGGCCGGGTGGTCAAGGGTGTCAACTTTGTTGGATTGCGCGATGCCGGTGATCCTGTAGAACTTGCGAAACGCTACGACGAACAGGGCGCTGACGAACTCGTGTTTCTTGACATCACCGCTTCAAGCGATAATCGCGCAACAACGGTTGAGATGGTCGAAAGGGTTGCTGAGCAGGTCTTTCTACCGTTCACAGTGGGTGGAGGAATCCGGTCTCTTGACGATGCAAGGCGCATGTTGCGTGCGGGTGCGGACAAGGTCAGTGTGAATACAGCCGCAGTAGAGCGACCTGCTCTCATTTCGGAGATTGCCGAGGTCTTCGGCACTCAATGCGTTGTCTGTGCCGTCGACGCGCGTCGGACAGACTCGGGCTCCTTTGAAGTGTTTTTGAATGGCGGCAGAACGCCGACTGGAATCGATGCGGTGACCTGGGCTGTGGAAGCAGTCAAGATGGGCGCAGGGGAGTTGTTGGTGACCTCAATGGATCGTGACGGAACCCGGGAGGGTTTCGACCATGAACTCAATGCAGCGATTTCCGCAAGAGTCGGTGTGCCGATTATTGCGAGCGGTGGTGTCGGAACGCTCGACCACCTCGTTGATGGTGTTCTCAATGGAAATGTTGACGCAGTATTAGCTGCCTCGATTTTTCACTTTGGCGAACACACCATTTCAGAAGCGAAGACCGCAATGGCAGCAAAAGGAATCAGGGTGCGACCGTCGTAGGTTCCTGACTAGTTGGTGTCGATTGGGGAGCGATACGGTCACGGTATGGCGATCCCAGAAGAACAGATGGAATATCGGCGGCTAGGTGCGACAGGTGTCAAGGTAAGTGTCCTTTCGTATGGGTCATGGGTGACGTTTGATACCCAGATGGCCGATGATCCTGCGCTCGAATGTATGCAAGCCGCGCATGACGCCGGATGTAATTTCTTCGACAATGCCGAGTCGTATGCAGGCGGCAGGAGCGAGTCGATCATGGGTCGAGTGTTTCGCGATCTTGGCTGGCCTCGATGGTCGTATATCGCAACCACCAAGTTGTACTGGGGCATTCATGGAAATGACCCGAATATGCGCAACACGCTGAACCGCAAGTATTTGATGCAGGCGATTGAGGCGTCACTTGAACGGCTTCAGATGGACTTTGTTGATGTTGTCTACTGTCACCGTTCTGATCCAAACACCCCGATGGAGGAAACCGTTTGGGCCATGAGTGACATGGTGTCAAGCGGCAAGGCGTTGTATTGGGGAACAAGCGAATGGTCTGCCGATGAGATTCGACATGCCATCGCAATTGCAGACAAGCATCACCTTCATGCGCCGGTCACCGAGCAATCGCAGTACAACCTTCTCGAGCGTCGAAAGGTTGAACGGGAATACCAACGTCTTTATGCCGATACTGGCTACGGCAACACAATTTGGAGCCCGCTCGCATCCGGCCTTCTGACTGGAAAGTATCGCGACGGAATTCCAGAGGATTCGCGCGCTGCTCTTTCCGGATACGAGTGGCTGCGTTCGCGAATGAGCGACGAGGCAGCTCTCGCGCGAATTGAGCGTTTGCGCCCGATTGCTGACCGCTTGGGTTGCTCAATTGCGCAGCTATCAATCGCATGGTGCACCTTGCATCCAATGGTTTCGACTGTCATCACAGGGGCTAGCCGGGCATCGCAGGTCACCGAGAACTTTGCAGCACTAGAAGTAATTCCGCTACTCACTCCGGATGTTCAAGAGGAAATTACCGCCGCAATCGGGTGAGTAAGCAGCCGCTCAGAACGGCACCAGAGATCGTGAGTTCGTTGCTACGCACCGACGGCGTGATAACCGCCGTCGACGTGGATGATTTCGCCGGTCGTGGCAGGGAACCAGTCTGAGAGTAGCGCCACACAGGCCTTGGCGACCGGGGTGGGATCGTTCACGTCCCATCCGAGAGGCGAACGGCCGTCCCAAGTGTCCTCAAAGAGGGCGAATCCGGGAATTGATTTCGCTGCCATGGTTCGGACCGGTCCTGCGGCAACCAAGTTGCATCGAATTTGTTGCGAACCCAATTCTTTCGCAAGATAACGCGACAGGCTCTGCAGGGCAGATTTTGCAACCCCCATCCAGTTGTACGCCGGCCAGGCCTGAGAGTTGTCAAAGTCAAGACCCACAATCGATCCACCATTGGTCATCAGAGGCACGAACGCGTCAGCCAATGTTTTCAACGAATATGTGGAGATGTGCATTGCAGTTGCAACGTCTTCCCATGGTGCGCCAAAGAAGTCGTCGCCTAGGCACGACGCGGGGGCAAATCCAATTGCATGAAGAACGCCGTCTACACGACCCCATTTTTCACCTACCGCCTGTCGAACTTCGGCGACATGCTCAGGAACAGTGACATCTAACTCGAGGACTTCGATATCCGGGTCGATTTTTCGAGCCGTGCGCTTTGTGAGGGAGAGAGCCCTTCCGGCACCAGTGAGGATGATGTTGGCGCCTTCGGCCTTCGCGATCTCTGCCACTCCATATGCGAGTGAGGCATCTGTCAACACACCGGTAATGACGAGATTTTTTCCGTCGAGAATTCCCATGCCTGCAACGTAGCCGACAGGGTGAAACGTGAATGGTCTTCGACGCAGGAGGTTGTCGAGAGCAGTGATTGCGCCCATCTGTGTGAACGTGCCCGTTGATATGCGAGACTGACGCCGTGAAGATCGGATTAATTGGCGGCAGCGGACCTGCTGGCTCGGCGCTGGCCGCCCGATTGGCGAGCGTGGGCTATGAATGTGTCATTGGTTCTCGCTCAAAGTACCGGGCTATGGAGGCGCGCGATCGAGCCATCGAAGGTCACCCAGAACTCAATTCACTACTCGGATACGGAGATAACGCATCCGCTGCCGATTGCGACCTCGTAGTGATAGCCACTCCGTGGGACTCCGCAGCAACCACGGCAAAAGAGTTTGAACAGCAACTGCAGGGCAAGATTCTCATCAGTATGGCGAATGCTTTAGTCAAAGTTGGGCCAGAGTTCCAGCCTCTCGTTCCTCCACGAGGAAGCGTCGCCGCCCATGTTCAAGCAGCGATGCCCGGGAGCCGTGTCGTTGCTGCATTCCATCACCTTCCAGCTAAAGAACTCGGTCATCTGGGTGAGCCGATTGACTCAGACGTCCTGATCTGTGGCGATGATCCATCCGCTGTGGCGACGGTCAGCGAGATTGTTGGCAAAATTCCGGGCTGCCGACCTCTTGACGCAGGTGAACTTTCCAATGCGACAGCAATCGAGGCCTTCACCGCTGTTCTCCTGCAACTCAACGTGCGGTATCGGACACGGGTGGCCCCAAAGCTCACTGGCATCCGCGACGTTGACGCTTCAAACTGAGGTCGCGCAATGCCGATGATGCTGTACGACACCGCGCGTAAAGAGATTGTTCCGTTCGCACCACCTGAAGAGGTGCTGATGTACGTCTGTGGAATTACCCCGTATGACGCAACTCATCTCGGCCATGCCTCGACTTTTCTCACCTATGACGTTCTTATTAGGCGTCTAGTAGACCTTGGTCATCGGGTCAAATGTGTTCGGAATGTCACCGATGTCGACGATCCTCTCTTCGCAAAGGCTCGAGAACTTGGTATCCATTATCTCGATCTTGCCGCCGGGGAAGAAGCTCGGTTCAATGCCGACATGGAGGCTCTCAATGTGCTTCCGGTGCACTCGGCGCCACGAGCATCATCTGCGATTCCTGATATCCGAAAATTTATTCAGGCCGTGCTTGATGCTGACCATGCGTATGTGAGCGGCGACTCTGTCTATTTTGACGTCAGTTCCTTCGAATCTTTTGGTGCGGTTAGTGGGTTTTCTGAAGCGGAAATGCATCGACTCGCAGCGTTGCGTGGTGGGAACGTGGAGGACCCTCAAAAGCGTCACCCACTTGACTTCGTGCTCTGGCAGCCGTCATCAGCTGACGAGCCCGCCTGGGAAACACCATGGGGCCCCGGTCGACCTGGTTGGCATGTGGAGTGCAGTGCTCTTGCGCTTCGTGACCTCGGAGAACATGTGCACCTCCACGGGGGAGGAGCGGATCTGATTTTCCCGCATCATGAATGTGAACGTGCCCAATCCGAATCCGCAACTGGAACACCTTTTGTCGATCATTGGATGCACGCAGCTCTCATCTCGAAAGATGGAGAGAAAATGTCTAAGAGTTTGGGAAATCTCGTCTTCATCGATGCGCTTCGCAAAGAATGGGATCCAAGAACAATTCGTCTAGGCATCATCTCAAACCATTACCGAACTGAATGGGAATGGAGCGACCAACTTATGCCATCTTCGGAAAGTCGACTGCAGATGTGGCTTTCGAGCATCGCGAATGACGACGACGGAACGTTGATCGACGAGGTTCGTTCGGCCCTCGATAACGATCTCGACACTCCGACCGCATGCGAGAAGATTGATGCAGCGGTCAACGAGGGCCGAAACGCATCAGCGGCAGCCTCGCTTCTTGGCATTGAACTCATCCAGAACTGATCTCGTGTTCCGTTGAGATCGGTCTCGTAGACTCAGCGAAGTATGTCTACCCTCACGATCTCCCTTCCTGACGGCTCCTCTCGGGACCTTGAGAGCGGAGCGACTGCGTTTGATCTCGCGAAATCAATTGGTTCAGGCCTTGCAAAAGCAGCGGTCGCAGCAGTTGTTGATGGTGTTGAGGTCGACCTCGGAGTGGTGTTACAAGATGGACAAAAGGTTTCCATCATTACGAGCAACACAACTGAGGGCCGGCACGTATTACGGCATTCAACCGCACATGTTCTTGCCCAGGCAGTGACAAGGCTGTTTCCTGGAGCAAAGTTCTCTGTCGGACCAGCCATCGAGAATGGGTTCTATTACGACTTCGACCTGCCTGATGGAAAAACGTTCTCGGATGATGATCTCGCCGATATTCAGCGTGAAATGGAACGAATTGTCAAAGAGGATCAGCCGTTCGTTCGATCAGAGATGTCGCCTGAAGAAGCGCTTCAGTTGTTCTCAGATCAGCCCTACAAATGCGAGATTATTCAGCGGGTGACCGGTGCCGGTGGAGATGATCTGGACGCAGGTGAGGTGGGTAATGGTGACGTCATCAGCGCATATCGAAATTCCGACTCATTCGTCGACATGTGTGTCGGACCTCATGTACCGAGCACCGGGAAATTGCAGCACTTCGCGCTGCAGCGAACCTCCGGGGCCTATTGGAGGGGTTCGGAGGAAGCTCGGATGCTTCAACGAATCTATGGCACCGCCTGGGAGTCAAAGGCGGCTCTTCAGGAGCACTTGACTCAACTCGAAGAGGCGGCAAAGCGTGACCATCGTCGCCTCGCAACAGAACTCGACCTGCTGAGCTTCCCTTCAGAAATTGGAGGGGGACTTGCCATCTGGCATCCAAAGGGTGCGACCGTGCGCCGGATCATGGAGGATTACAGTCGCGAGCGTCACGAGCGTGGGGGCTACCAGTTCGTGTTCACCCCACACCTCGCGAACGGGAAACTGTTCTCTACGTCAGGCCATCTCGACTACTACGCGGATGGCATGTATCCGCCGATGGAGATGGATAACGGCACCTACTACATGAAGCCGATGAACTGTCCGATGCACTGCTTGGTATTTGGTAGTCGGCAACGTAGCTATCGAGAGTTGCCGATTCGGCTCTTCGAATTAGGAAACGTATATCGCTACGAGCGCGCCGGCACTCTCCACGGGTTGATGCGAATTCGCGGCTTTACGCAGGATGACAGCCACATCTTCTGCCGAGAAGATCAACTCGCCGAAGAAGTGGCTTCTCTCCTCGATTTCGTATTGTCGGTGTTGCGAGCCTTCGGTTTTGACGACTTCACGTTCAACCTTTCAACGAAGGATCCAAACAAATTTGTCGGCTCAGACGACATCTGGGAAAAGGCAACAGATGCGCTGAGAGAAGCACTGGAGAAGCACGGGCTCGAATACGGCGTCAAGGAGGGCGACGCCGCGTTTTATGGCCCGAAAATTGACATCGATGTGCGAGACGCAATTGGCCGCTCTTGGCAGTTGTCAACTATTCAGGCGGACTTCAACAATCCAGAGCGATTTGATCTCGAGTACATCGGTGCCGACAACGCTCGGCATCGCCCGATCATGTTGCATCGAGCATTGTTTGGATCAATCGAGCGATTCTTTGGCGTTCTGCTCGAGCACTACGCAGGCGCATTCCCAACCTGGCTAGCTCCAGTGCAAGTGAGAGTGCTTCCCGTTGCTGCAGCCCATGAGGAACATGCACGGATGGTTGAACGCTCATTAGCCGATGCCGGAATTCGTGTCGATCGGGTAGACGCCAATGACGGACTTGGCAAACGGATTCGAGCTGCGAAACTCGAGAAGTTCCCCTACGTGCTTGTCGTTGGTGATGATGACGTTCAAAACAACACCGTGGGAGTAAACCCGCGAGGCGGCGATGTCGAACGTGATGTCCCTCTTCAAGCTTTTCTCGATCAAATTGCAACAGAAATCGAACAAGGAACGGCTCAGGCGTTGACGGCGTGAATCAGGTTGAAATTCTTTGGAACGGCTGGCGAAACGACTACGTCAGGACGAGTAACGGCAGTGCTGCCGGAAGCGTCTTCACCCAACTCGTCAACTCTGGTGAGCCAGATCGCTCGACATTTATCGTTCACCGGAGCCAAACATGCTTCGCCGTTCTCAACATTTACCCATATTCGACTGGGCATCTTTTGGTTGTTCCGTATCGGGAAGTGGCGGCCATAGACGAGTTGACGTCTGAAGAACTTGTTGACCTTTGGTCAGTCGTGAATGATGGCGTTGTTGCATTGAGAGCTTCCCATACTCCAGAGGGTTTCAATATTGGGATCAATATGGGTAAACCAGCTGGCGGTTCAGTCGCTGAACACCTTCATGTTCACGTCGTTCCTAGATGGACTGGCGATTCGAACTTCATGACTGCAATTGCCCAGTCGAGAACGATTCCTGAAGCTCTCGACGTGACCTATGACCGGGTGAAGGATGAATGGCCCATCTCGCGACAAGGAATAGGGTGAAGCGATGGCAGACGATAATTCCCGATTATCTGCAGATGATGTAGTTGACGTTCTACCCGATGACCTTGACCCCCGGTCGTTCGAGGGGGCATACAAGTTCCCCGACAACTCCCGCCGCCGCATCCCGGCGGCCATATACGGAGTGCTCGGTATTGGTGTGATCTTTGCGACGGCGGCGGATCTCTCCTGGTCAAACGGCGGTCTGTTGCTCGCAGGACTCGGGTTGCTTGCATTTGCTCTGTTTGGACTTTTGTCTGGTCGGTCAATGGCAGTTGACGAACGGGCGGCGCTTGTTGCGTCGCAGCAGGCTGTTGGTTTCCCGATTGGGCATGCCTCGGCGCAGCAGGTGTGGCGAGGTGTCTTGAGTCGTCCGACATGGCGAGTTCTCGCATACTCGAGTGAGGTTCCGCCGCGTCAACGTGCACTCATCCTCGTCGATGCTGTCAGCGGGGAAGTGGTCGAGCACCTCGTCGAGGAAAATTTCGAAGAGGACGCTGACCATGCTTGATGGACAGTTTCGCGGCCCTGTCGATCGGATGGTTCGTCCGATCGGGCGCGCCCTGTTGAAGACCAAACTCACCCCTGACCATCTCACGTTCTTCGGTCTAGTGATTGCGGGCTTAGCGGCTGTGGCAGTTGGGTCTGGCCACCTCATCATTGGTTTGATCCTGGTGATTCTTGCAGCCTTGCCTGATCTATTTGATGGCGCCCTCGCCAAGGCGAGTAATTCCTCCAGCCAGCGGGGAGCGTTTTTTGACTCGACCATGGATCGAGTTACGGACAACCTGCTCCTTGGCGGTATGGCGTGGTACTTCGCCGATAACTACTCAGCACGTCTCACTGTGCTGCCGTTTGCGGTTGCCGCGGTCGCATCATTGATTTCCTACCAGCGGGCAAAAGCCGAATCACTAGGTCTTGATGCCAAGGGTGGTCTGATGGAACGGGCAGAGCGAATTGTGATGCTGTGCCTTGGACTTTTGCTCGAGGGTGTTGGTCTCGATCCTGCTCTTGTTGTGGTGTTGTGGATCCTTCTTGTTCTGATCACGTTTACGGCGGTATTCCGGTTTGTGAAGGTGTGGAAGCAGGCAGAAGTGGCAGCAGTCACACAGGAACGTATTGACCTTCGACGGGAGCGACGCGGGGAGCGTCGAAACGATCGCACCGAGCGCATCGAGGAGCGACGGATAGTTGTCCAGCGTCGCCGAGAGGATCGACGCCGCGGCTCGAATTGAGATGTCTCGACAACTCAAACTTTTTACGGCGGGAGAGAGCGTCCTACGGTATATTCCTGTCGTCGTCCTCGAGGTTGTGGTTCGAGTTGTCGGTATCTCCACCCGGGTCGTGGCACGCGAGGCAAGAAGGCAAGCAGCGGCGCATCAACGCCGTGTGGCCCCCGGACTTCGTGGGGCGCTGTTAGAGCGCCGAGTCGATGATGTGTTCGCTGGGTACACCCGATATTGGTTGGAGAGTATTCGTCTACCTCATCTGTCGTCCGAGCGTGTTGATCGTTCTATCGCTGTGCATGGTTATGAACATGTCGAAGCAGGTTTAGAACAGGGAAATGGGGTCATACTTGCTCTCCCGCACCTAGGGGGCTGGGAGTGGGCGGGCCGTTGGCTCGCCGATCAAGGCGTCGAGGTCTACGCCGTTGCCGAACGACTTAAAGATGCTGAAGTACACGAATATCTCACTGGCTTGAGAGCGAAACTTGGCATTCACGTCATTGCACTTGATTCGTCGGCCGGGTCAAAGGTTTTGGCGGCCCTCAAGAAGAATGCGGTTGTCTGTTTAATCGCGGATCGAGATCTTCAAGGTGATGGGATCAGCGTGAACTTCTTCGGTGAAGAAACCACGGTTCCCGGAGGTCCGGCGACAATGGCTCTGCGCACCGGAGCAACGATTCTTCCAACGGCGGTGTTTCATTCACCTGGGAAGGACGGACACATCGGATTAGTGAAGCCTCAAGTTGCCGTCGAGCGGACGAGTGGTTCGCTGCGCGATGACGTCAAACGAATCACCCAGCAGCTCACAGATGAACTGGCCGAACTCATTCAACGCGCCCCTGACCAATGGCATCTGCTGCAACCCAATTGGCCAAGCGATCGGCGGTGACTTGGTATGAATACTGATGGACTGCGAATTGCGATGTTCTGCCCTTACAGCTTGAGTATCCCGGGGGGAGTGCAGACCCAGGTCCTTGGATTGGCCCATGCGTTACGACGAAGCGGTCATGAGGTGCGGGTTCTTGGTCCCTGTGACGGGCCGCCGCCAGCTTCATTTGTCACCCCGCTTGGAGATTCACTGCCAACGGCTGCAAATGGCTCTGTGGCCCCGCTCGCTCCTGATCCAAGCGCAGCGATGCGGACCATTCGCGCTCTACGCGATGAGCAGTTTGATGTATGGCATCTGCACGAGCCGCTCGCACCCGGGCCAACGTTGACGGCGCTCACCCTTCGGTCGCGTCCGATTGTTGCGACATTTCACGCTGCTGGTCGGTCAAGTAGTTACCGCTTCTTGAAACCTGTCTTGAAGCCGCTCACGAAGCGCATTGACCATCGTGTGGCAGTGTCCAACGATGCAAAAATGCTCGTTGAACGGCACTTTCCAGGAGAGTATGAAGTGCTGTTCAATGGGGTCGAACTTCCGGACACTCTCGACAGCCCATCGAGCAATGAGGCTTCTGCTATAGCAACCTCGGATCCGTCGGTTCTGTTTGTAGGGCGCCATGAGGAACGAAAAGGTCTGAGCACACTGCTTGAGGCCGTCGAACTGTTGTTTAGAGAGCGCAACATTCGAATTGTGTGTCACATCATTGGGCAAGGTCCTGATACCGATCGTCTTCGACAGCGTTTTGCCGATGTGGATCGATATCGCTGGCATGGTCAAGTGACGGAGTCAGAGAAAATGCAGCGGCTTCGCGATGCGACAGCGTTTGTCGCTCCGGCCTTGCGTGGTGAATCATTCGGCGTTGTTCTGCTCGAGGCAATGGCAGCCTCGACACCAGTGATTGCGAGCGATATAGCTGGCTATCGAAATGTTGCGACAAACGGAGTCGACGCCGTATTGGTTCAGCCTGGCGACAGTCATGACATGGCAGACGCAATTCAGAGGCTGATTGCCGACAACGAACTCCGAATGAAATTGATTAACGGTGGCCTCCAGAGAGCATCATCGATGTCGATGGAACGTCTCGCCTCGTTGTACGTCGATCGGTACCGTCAAGTGTTGAATTCCCAGACATGATCTTTAAAGGTGACGTAGGATGATCTCATGACGACTCTTATTGTCCTCGTAATCGTTGTGCTTCTGTTGTTGTTCGTCGGAAGCCTGTACAACGGGTTGGTTCGCAAGCGGAATGCGGTTGATAACGGCTGGTCTCAAATTGATGTCCAACTCAAGCGTCGACTTGATTTGATCCCAAATCTCGTAGAGACCGTAAAAGGTTACGCAGAGCACGAACGTGAAGCGTTAGAGGCGGTCATCGCCGCCAGAAACGGCGCTGTTGCGGCACCGGACACTCCGGGGGCTCAAGCCGCTGCTGAAGGTCCAATTGTTGGTGCGCTACGACAGCTGTTTGCCGTTTCTGAGGCGTATCCAGACTTGAAAGCAAATACGAATTTCCTCGCCCTGCAGGAGGAACTCAGTTCGACTGAGGGGCGGATCGCCTACGCCCGTCAGTTCTACAACGACGCTGTGTTGCGCTATCACAACGCGATTGATCAGGTTCCAGGCGTGATCGTTGCAAAAATGTTCTCCTTTGAACACCGGGAGTACTTCGACGCCGGTCCTGAAGCAGATCAGGTTCCATCGGTCAGTTTTTAATTCAAGATGCACGAACTTATTCGCTCAAACAAGCGTCGAAGCGCGCTCGTGATTGCCGGGTTTTGTGCTGTCTTCGTCGCGATTGGATGGGTGGTCGGTTGGACTGTTGGCGGAGGTTGGACCCTCACCGTCATCGCTTTCGTTCTCTCGCTCTTCCTCTCGGTCGGCTCATGGTGGTCATCAGCAACAATCGCTCTCAAGGTGAGTCGAGCCCGTCCTGCTGATAAAGATGAGTATCGACGCCTTCATAACCTTGTCGAGGGTTTGTGCATCGCTGGAGGTATTCCAAAACCAGGGGTCTACGTCATAGATGACGACGCGCCGAACGCGTTCGCGACGGGACGCAATCCTCAACATGCAGCAATCGCGGTGACAACCGGACTTCTTGCAAAGATGAACCGCGTCGAACTTGAAGGGGTCGTTGCCCATGAACTTTCACATATTCGTCATTACGACATAGCGGTGTCGACGATTGCGGTCACCCTTGTTGGTGCAATCGCGTTGATGAGTGATCTTGCTCTTCGCACACTTTGGTGGAATGGTGGTCGTAGTTCGCGAAGTAACGATCGCAACGGCCATAACAACCCTTTGGCCATTGTGGGGTTCGTACTCATCATCGTTGCTCCGCTCATCGCAAAGTTGCTGCAAGCTGCGATTTCTCGGCAGCGTGAGTCGCTGGCCGACGCTGGTGCGTGCGAGTTAACGAGGTACCCGCCTGGGCTCATCTCGGCACTAGAAAAACTGCAAGACGATACGACCGTCACTCATAGCGCGAGCACTGCAACTGCACACATGTGGATCGAACAGCCCATGAGCGGCGTTGGTGATAACGGTCGGCTTGGCTCAGTGCACAAACTTTTCAATACCCACCCACCGCTCGAAGAGCGGATACAAGCATTAAAGGAACTCTGATGCGAATGTTGAATAAGCGTGTTGTCAGTGCATTCACTGCCATCGCGATCGGATTGGTGGCGGCCAGCTGTGGAGGTAACGCGGATGACCTGGTGGAGCAAGCGACCGAGGCCTTGAATGATCTTTCTGAGAGCGGAGACAGTGATGCTGAGTCGTCAGGCTCGAATGCCACTGGTTCAGACGATGCTGGGCAATCATCTGGAGACGAAGATGATGCGGCAGTTGCTGAACCGGAATTCCGTATGCCGCTGACCGGAGCGCCGCTTGAATCCGCCGATGAGATTCCGAATCGTCCAGCGCTTGCGGTCAAAATGCCGAATAACCCTCAGGCATTGCCGCAGACTGGACTTAACGAGGCTGACGTCGTTTTCGAGGAGATCATCAATGATGGCATCACCCGTTTTGCCGCTGTCTTTCACAGTCAGGGTTCGGATCCGGTCGGCCCGATTCGCTCAGGCCGTGCCCAAGATGTTGACATTCTGTCGAACCTAAACTCCCCACTGTTTGCGTGGTCAGGTGGCAACCCGGGTGTCACGCGCGTCATCAATAACTCGACGCTCACAAGTTTGAGCTATGTCGGAGGCTACGGGAATTCGTATTACCGTCGGGACGGACGCGGGGGAGCACCTCACAACCTGTTCTCCTCAACCGACACCCTTTGGGAACTCGCACCCGATGAGTTCGCCATTCCGCCGCAAATTTTCCCCTACATGTTGCCTGGAGAAGTTGCCGAGGGCGACACCGCATCGATCATCGAAATTGAGCTTGATTCGATTCTCGCTCGCTGGGACTATGACGCTGCGGGTGGGCGTTACCTTCGCTCCGAATACGGCGAGCCGCATATGAGTGAACTCACTGGGCAGGTATCAGCTGACAACGTTGTCGTTCTGCTCGTCGAGTACCGGCAGAGCACGATCGACGCGAAAAGCCCCGAGGCCGTCACGGTTGGCAGCGGTCAGGCTTTGATCTTCACCGATGGTGTAGTTCGTACAGGTGTCTGGCAGCGGTCATCTAACACCGATACATGGAATTTGTACACGGATGAGACACTTAGTGAGCCGCTTGGCTTGAGTGAGGGCCGCACCTGGGTCGAACTGCCTAGGAATAACCCTGAAAATGTTCGCTATGTCTCGTAGCAGTGGTCATCTCGTCAATGTGAATGGGTAGATTGAGCGTATGTCGAACCCCCAAACCGGCTCATTCCCCGTAAAGCGTGGTCTTGCAGAAATGCTCTCAGGTGGTGTCATCATGGATGTCGTCACACCCGAGCAGGCGAAGATTGCAGAGGACGCCGGGGCTTGTGCAGTGATGGCTCTCGAGCGCGTCCCTGCAGATATCCGTCGTGACGGTGGGATTGCCCGAATGAGCGACCCTGACATGATTGAAGGTATCAAGGCTGCGGTCACCATCCCTGTCATGGCGAAGGTCCGTATCGGCCACTTTGTCGAAGCTCAGATCATCCAAAGTTTGGGAGTCGACTTCATTGACGAGTCTGAGGTTCTCACACCCGCTGATGAGGCTCATCACATTGACAAGTTCAAGTTCGACGTTCCCTTTGTGTGTGGAGCCACCAATCTTGGGGAAGCACTGCGTCGTATTTCAGAGGGCGCAGCAATGATTCGGTCTAAGGGTGAGGCTGGAACGGGCAACATCGTTGAAGCTGTTCGTCACCTGCGTTCGATTCTTGGAGATATTCGACGTGTAGGGCAGGCTGATTCGGCCGAGTTGTTTGACTGGGCGAAGCAGTTGCAAGCACCGCTTCCGCTCGTGCAGGAACTGGCAGAGACCGGCCGCTTGCCGGTTCCACTGTTCTGTGCAGGGGGCATTGCTACGCCTGCTGATGCAGCGCTGGCAATGCAGCTCGGTGCGGAGGCCGTCTTTGTCGGTTCGGGAATCTTTAAGAGTGATGAACCGGGTCCTCGCGCCCGCGCGATTGTGGAGGCGACCACTCACTTTGAAGATGCCGATGTGCTCGCAAAAGTAAGCCGAGGGCTTGGCGCACCGATGACAGGCATCGGGATGGACGAGATCAATCAGCGTTACGCCGAGCGCGGCTGGTAGCAGATGTCATCGACAGGGGAGCCTCCAGGTGAACGTTGGCATCCTCGCCCTACAGGGCGCATTCGCAGCACATGAAAAGGTGCTTTCTGACCTCGGCGCATCCGTCACCCGAGTAAAGACTCCTGCAGAACTTTCGACAGTCGACGCGGTTGTGCTGCCTGGAGGAGAGAGTACGACGATGTCGATGCTGCTCGATTCAAGTGGGTTGAGAGAGCCACTAGAGGTACTGCTCCGCCACGGATTTCCGGTGTTCGGAACCTGTGCGGGTTTGATCATGCTTTCGACAGATATCAAAGACGGAAGAAGTGACCAAAGACCGTTTGGCGCTCTCGGGATATCAGTTCGTCGAAACGGCTATGGCCGTCAGATTGACAGCTTCGAAACTCCTCTCGTCGTTGATGACGGAGCGCAACGATTTGAGATGAATGGTGTCTTTATCAGGGCACCTCGGATCGAAGAAGTTGATTGCGACGTTGAGGTGCTCGCAGAGGTGAACAACGACCCGGTGCTGGTTCGCCAGGGCAACGTCCTCGGAGCAACATTTCACCCAGAACTTGGTGAGAGCGGTTACGTGCACCAATTGTTTTTAGAAATAGTGGCGAAAGCCCAGTCTGTACCCAAAGACTTCACGATGGTAAGGAATTAGGCGATGTCAGGACATTCCAAATGGGCAACAATCAAGCACAAGAAGGGTGCGGCAGATAAGGCACGCGGCAAGCTGTTCGCAAAACTTGCGCGTCAGATAGAAGTTGCAGCTCGTGCCGGTGGCGGTGATCCCGACATGAACCCCGGACTGCGGTCAGCAGTCTCCAAAGCCAAGGGTTCGCAAATGACGAACGAGGCAATTGATCGGGCGATCAAGCGTGGAACTGGCGATGCTGGTGACCAGTCGTATGAGGCGATTACATACGAGGGCTACGCACCATGCGGGGTCGCTCTGATGATCGAGGTGCTTACCGATAATCGGAATCGAACAGGGGCAGACATTCGACATATCTTCACGAAATCGGGAGGATCGATGGCAGAGCCTGGAGCTGTGAGTTGGCAGTTTGCGCGACGCGGCGTGATCGTTGTTGACGGAAGTGCGAGCGAAGAAGTGGTGTTTGACCTCGCCCTTGAGGCAGGTGCAGACGATGTCGTCAGTGAAGCTGGAGCGTGGAAAATCACATGCGATCCTTCCACAACACCTTCCATTGCAGAAGCGATTACCGCAGGCGGTCTCAGTGTGCTCTCCGCTGATTCACCGTTAGTTTCCGAGAATCTCGTCCCTCTCGAGACAGTTGAAGACGCAAAGTCAGTGCTCAAGATCATCGATCTTCTCGAAGACAACGATGACGTTCAAGATGTGTATGCGAATTTCGATATGAGTGACGAGATTCTCGAAGGAGCGGCAGAGTGAGCGGTGCAGTCGGAATTGGAGATGTGGCTCCTGATTTCTCGCTGCCAGCTACAGGGGGTGAGGTCATCACGCTTTCGTCGTTTGTCGGACGACCGGTAGTGGTTGTCTTCTACCCGGGTGATGATTCGCCGGTATGCACCAAACAGCTCAATTCTTATAACGACGGACTCAATGAGTTCGAGAGCCTCGATGCTCAAGTCCTCGCTATTTCCTCACAGGGCCTCGTCAGCCACGAGGCCTTCGCACAGAAGTACGGATTGAAATTCCCACTCCTCGCTGATTCCGAAAAGGACGTCGCAAAGGCGTACGGCGTTCTTGGGCCCCTTGGCTTTCCGCGTCGAAGCGTCTTCATCGTCGATCGTGAGGGCGTGATTCGCTACGCGCACCGGGCAGTTGCTGGTCTCTCGTATCGGCCGGTTTCTGAACTTGTTGACGCGCTTAACCAACTTTGATCTTCCAGATCAACCGCGTGCTCATCGCCAGGAACTAGAATCGAACTTATGTTCGGTTCGTCGACGAGGTCTTGCCGTGTGGTGGGGATTGACCCTGGTTTGACACGTTGCGGATTTGCCGTCGTTGACTCCACAAAAGGATCACTCGTTCAGGCTCGGTCGCTCGGTGCATTTACAACATCTCCGCAGATGGACCTTCCAAATCGATTGGCATCATTGCAACGAGATGTAAGAGAGCTGCTCGATGAATTTTCACCAGATGCAGTTGCGGTCGAGAAAGTGTTCTTCCAAGTGAATGTTAAAACAGCGATGAGCGTGGGGCAGGCGAGCGGAGTTGCCCTTGCCGAGGCAGCGAGCTCAGGTTGCATTGTTGCGCAGTACACGCCAAATGAAGTGAAGATGTCGATAGCTGGATACGGCGGCGCTGATAAGCAGCAGGTCCAGCGAATGGTGCAACAACGCCTTGGTCTTTCGGCTCCACCACAGCCTGCAGACGCTGCGGATGCTGCCGCATTGGCGCTGTGCTATCTGGCTACCTCACCGCTGACGGCAGCGGTACATGCCGCCCTTGAGGGCCGATCATGATTGCGTCATTACGGGGCCAACTCCTCGATCGTTCTACTGATGGAACCGCAATTGTTGAGGTTGCAGGCATTGGTTACGAGGTGTCGATGACATCTCGCAGCCTCTCCACGCTGACGACCGATGGCGAGTCGTTCTTGTATGTCCACCACCACATTCGAGAAGACAATCAGCAACTGTTCGGATTTGTGAGCATGCTCGAACGCGCCACATTTCGAATCCTCATTGCGACCCACGGTGTTGGACCTTCATTGGCGCTAGCGATTCTTGAGACTCATTCACCACACGCCCTGGTTGACGCCGTTGCAACATCGGATGTCAATGCTCTCACCATGGTGCCTGGAGTTGGGAAAAAGACGGCTGAGAGATTGCTGGTGGAGTTAAGGTCTCGGCTTTCACTTCCTGAGATCGACGCCCCAGCGACATCGACCTCAACCAGCTCGATTCGCGAAATTCGTGCGGCACTCGAGCAACTCGGGTACGGCCCATCTGAGGTTGTTTCAGCGACCGCTGAATTGGCAGCAGATGTCGATGTTTCGGACGGTCTCCGCGCAGCACTCGCATTTCTAGGGGCTCAACGTGCGTGAGGAGTTCCTCGACCCGGGAATCGAAGATGCCTCTTCGGACTTCGCCGAGGTTGGACTTCGTCCACAGACCTTGAGCGAATTCATCGGACAATCCGAATTAAAGGAACATCTCGAGATTGTGTTGGAAGCCGCTAAGCGTCGTGGCCAGGCACTCGATCACCTTTTGTTTGCTGGCCCGCCGGGGCTCGGCAAGACAACGCTTGCTGGCATTATTGCGACCGAGCGTGGAGTTGATCTACATGTCACGTCAGGTCCTGCACTTGAAAGAGCTGGTGACCTCGCAGCAATCCTGACCAAATTGGGTGAGGGAGACGTGCTCTTCATCGATGAAATACACCGCCTTTCTCGTGCGGTTGAAGAAATCCTCTATCCCGCAATGGAGGATTTCAAGTTAGACATTGTTGTAGGGAAGGGTCCAGCAGCGTCGAGTATCCGTCTCACCATGCCTCCATTCACTCTTGTTGGCGCGACTACGAGAACCGGAATGATCACTGGACCGTTGAGAGACCGTTTTGGCTACGTCGCCCGTCTTGATTACTACACGACTGATGAATTGACGGCAGTCGTTTCACGGGCAGCCTCAATATGGAGTGTCCAGATCAATGATGAGGCCGCCCGCGAAGTCGCTCGCCGTTCACGCGGCACACCCCGTATTGCTAACCGGCTGCTTCGTCGAGTGCGGGACTTCGCCGAAGTTCGTTCTGATGGAACCATTACCCCTGATGTTGCCCGTGAAGGTCTCCGTGTGTTCGGAGTCGATGATCTTGGGCTGGACAAGATCGATCGAGCATTACTTGACTCGCTGTGCTCCCGATTCGGTGGAGGGCCCGTTGGTTTATCAACGCTCGCCATCGGCGTAGGCGAACAGCCCGAGACTGTTGAAGACGTACACGAGCCATTTCTTATTCAACTGGGACTAATTGCCCGTACGCCTCGAGGGCGTATTGCGCTCCCTGCGGCCTATTCCCACCTCGGCATTCAGATTCCACCAAATGCTGCCGGAGTAGGCAATCAGCTGCCATCGCTGTTTGAAGACTGATGTCGATTTCTGACTTTGATTACGAACTTCCAGATGATCTGATCGCTCAGACTGCAGTGGAGCCGCGAAGTGCGGCACGATTGTTGGTTGACCAAGGAGATGCTTCCCCTCGTCACTCTGTTGTTGAACGACTTGGAGACGAGTTGCAACCTGGAGACCTTGTTGTTGTGAACAACACCAAGGTGTTGCCGGCACGAATTTTTTTGCATCGATCGACCGGTGGAAAAGTTGAGTTGCTTCTCCTCGAGCCTCTTTCCGATGGGCAGTGGGAATGTTTATTACGTCCGGGTGGAAAGTTGCGACAAGGCGAGCAATTATTCACCGCAAGCGGAGTCGGCGTCGTTACGGTCCAAGGTCGTCGAAAATCTCCTTCCGCTGCAACCTTCGTCGTCACCGTTGATGTTCCAGAAACGACCTTGTTTGAGCTCGGTGAATTACCCTTGCCGCCATACATCACCGAGCGTCCCAGCGACCCAAATCGCTACCAGACGGTGTTTGCCGATCGTCCAGCGAGCGCAGCAGCGCCAACTGCTGGACTTCACCTGACAAACGAATTGATAAACGACCTGACCCGTCTTGGAGTTCGATTCGTGGAGGTCGAACTCATTGTTGGCATCGACACGTTCCGCCCTGTCGAAGCCGAGCGACTCGATGATCACATCATGCATACCGAGTCATACCGAGTTGATCAAACGGTATTTGATGAGGCAGTGGAGGCTCGTCGTGTGGTTGCTGTCGGAACAACTTCGACGCGGGCGTTAGAGAGTGCCGCATCACGTCATCAAATGTCAGGTCGTACAGATCTTTTTATTCGACCGGGTTATGACTGGAAGATTGTCGATCTGCTCATGACGAATTTTCATCAGCCGAGGACAACGCTTCTCGTCATGATCGAGTCGTTCATCGGCACGCGCTGGCGCCGACTGTATGAAGAAGCGATCACAGAGAGATACCGCATGTTGAGTTTTGGAGATGCGATGCTCTTGAACCGGCACCTGTAGCGTCTAAGCGTGTTTCCAGTCGACGTCGATGTGATTGCAACCTCGGGAGCTGCGCGAGCAGGTGTCGCTACTACGGCACGAGGATCCTACGCGACACCAACATTTATGCCTGTTGGCACACGTGGAGCGGTGAAATACCTTGACGCTCACGATTATCGGGACCTCGGCGCTCAGATTGTTTTGGGAAATACCTACCACCTCATGCTCCGGCCTGGTGCGGAGGTCGTCGCCCATTTCGGAGGGCTCGGTAAATTTGCTGCCTGGGAAGGACTTACGCTGACCGACTCTGGCGGTTTCCAAGTATTTTCGCTCGATCCGAAAGTTGACGATGAAGGTGTCACCTTTCGAAGTGTCTATGACGGATCGAAGCATCGCTTCACTCCTGAAATTGCCGTGCAGGTTCAAGAACAGATAGGCGCAGACATTCAGATGGTTCTTGACGTATGCCCACCGCTACCCAGCCCGCCTGACGTGATCCGACAGGCGGTGGAGCGCACGTCTGCCTGGGCCGCGCGCGCTCGTGAGGCTCATACACGACCCGATCAATCGCTGTTCGGAATTGTCCAAGGCGGTGTGAGTACCTCGATGCGAATCGAAAGTGCGCAACGGACCGTTGCTCTTGACTTCGATGGGTACGGAATAGGCGGGTTGTCGGTCGGTGAATCAAGAGATGAGATGCTTCCCGCTATCGAGGCTGCGGTAAGCGAACTGCCCGCTCATCGCCCTCGGTACCTGATGGGGGTTGGGGACCCGGCATCGTTGGTTGAAGCGGTCGCAAGGGGAGTGGACCAATTCGATTGTGTGATGCAGACGCGCCTAGGGCGACACGGAACGGCGCTGACAAGTAGCGGTCGCTGGCAGGTGAAAGCCAGCGCGAATACCCTTAGTGATGAGCCCATCGATGTCGCTTGCGGGTGTCAAGTCTGCACGACACACAGTCGGGGTTATCTTCGCCACCTATTCCAGTCGAAAGAACCCACTGCATCTCGACTACTCAGCCTCCACAACTTGAAATGGACCATAGACCTCGTTGACTCAATGCGAGCTGCAATTATTGACGGTTCATTCGAAGAGTTGAGGTCGAACATTCTTGATGTTTGGGCCTAAGGAGACCGGGTCGCAGGACCCCTGAGTCGATAGGATTTGAGGCGCTATGAACCAACTTGGATACCTACTCGCTCAAGAACAGACCTCCTCAGGTGCAGCTGCCTTTCAATTTGTGCTTCTCGCAGCTGTTCCACTTGCCCTGTATTTTCTGATGATTCGCCCCCAGCGCCGGAAGATGCGCGAGGCAGCCGAGATGCAAGCAGCATTGTCTGTCGGCGACGAAGTAATTACAGCGTCTGGTATCTACGGGTTCATTACTGCGATTGAAGATGATCTGTTCTGGATTGAGGTGGATGAGGACGTCCAGTTGCGGGTCGTGAAGAGCCAAGTCCATGGTCGAGTAAGCCCATCGGCAACGACAGACTCACAAGAAGATTCACAGGCTGAGTCGGACGAATCGTGAGTTCCCGACGACTCCGTTGGAGTTTGATCGCCTTTGTGCTCGTCGTAGCAGGTTTGCTTGGCACAAATCTTGGATTCGGTAATCGCCCAATTCTTGGCCTTGATCTTCAAGGTGGCGTCTCTGTCATTCTTCAGTCAACCGACGAAGCGTCTGCCGATGACCTCCTTGTCGTGCAGGACCTTATTCGAGACGAACTCGAAACTCTCGGTATCGCAGAACCCGATGTTCGTGTCGAAGGAGACAACATCGTCGTCGATCTCCCTGGCGTAAAGGATCAGGCGCAGGCTCTCGAGGCAGTTGACGTTGCTGGAATTGTCAGTCTGCGTCCGGTGCTTGCATGTCAGGCTGGGGTCACGCCAAGCGACATCGACGAGGAAGCTCTGTCGGGGGCTCAGGCTCTCATCACTACCGACGGGCTGCAAACGTGCATTGTGGGTCCTTCTGGTGGAACCGGTGAAGTCTTTGAACGTGGAAGCGCAGAAGCCCAGATCAATCAACTCACGAATCAGTGGATCGTCGCCGTCGACCTTCGTTCAGATAGCCAGCAGGTGTGGAATACGCTCGCCGCAGAGTGCTACTCAGGCACTGAGACCTGTCCGACACGCCAATTAGCAATCGTTCTTGACGACATCATTCAGTCGGCACCAACAGTGAACCAGCCGTCGTTTTCGACCGGTGTCGAGATTTCTGGCGCCTTCACTGAGGATGAGGTGCGTTCGCTCGCACGGGTGCTCAATCGTGGGGCGTTCCCGGTTGGAGTTGAAGCGCAGCGCGTCGAAACGGTTTCTGCTACGGCCGGTGCAGATTCGCTGCGTGCCGTGTTCATCGCAGGAGCGTTCGGCCTCCTCGCCACGCTTCTCTTCCTGATTGCGTATTACCGGTCGATTGCGATCATCGTGGTCACCGGACTCACCGTCTGGGGCGCACTTGTCTTTTCGCTTTCAGCACTTGTCTCGCAGTCAACGAACTACGCGCTGAGTCTCGCGGGTATCACCGGAATAATTGTCGCAATCGGCGTAACTGTCGACAGTTACCTCGTTCTGTTTGAACGGTTGAAGGACGAAGTGCGCTCAGGCCGATCACCAAGAAACTCAGGCCCTCGTAGCTTTGCTTCCACCTGGAGAACCATTGTTTCAGCCGACCTTGTGTCGATTTTTGCCTCCGCGATCCTGTTCTGGCTGAGCGTAGGGTCAGTTAAGGGCTTCGCTCTTTACCTTGGGCTGACAACGTTGTGTGATCTCATTGTCTGCTGGTTCTTCACACGGCCGGCAACCATTCTCTTCACACGACGAGTCGCGGTTGAGCGCGGAAAGATTCTTGGTCTAGGAGGTGCGAAATGAGCGATCAACTCGGGACCCAAACTGTTGAGGTTGCAGTTTCAGGCAGGCGTCGTCTCTACCTCGGGCAAACGTCGATTGATTTTTTTGGGCGCCGTGTCGCGGGAGCAATCGTTTCTTCGGTTCTTCTGGTGGTGACGGTCGTGTCACTCTTTGCACAGGGCCTCAACCTCGGAATTGACTTCGAAGGTGGAACATCTTGGGATGTCCCCGCAAACACATTTTCGGTGAGTGATGCAGACGAGGTCCTCACGGCCTCGAGCATTGATACTGAGGGTTCTCGCATTCAACTCAGAGATTCTGATAGCGGATCGTTTGTGAAGGTTCAGGTTCGAGCAATTAGCGATGCTCAAGCACGTGAATTGAGCGTTCTCTTCGCAGAGACCGCTGGAGTCTCTGTCGATGACATCAATGTGAATGTTGTGAGCGCCAGTTGGGGTAGCGATATCACCAATAAAGCCGTTCGCGCCTTGGTGATCTTCCTCATTGTTGTGGCGATCTTCATCTCGTTCCGATTTGAGTGGAGGATGGCCGCAGCCGCAATTTTGGCGATGATTCACGACGTCGTCATTAGCGTTGGGTTGTACTCGCTGTTTGGTTTTGTCGTTACACCGGCCACCGTCATCGCGTTTTTGACCATTCTTGGCTACTCGCTGTACGACACGATTGTTGTGTTTGACCGAGTCAAGGAGAATGAAACACGATTTGCTGGGGTCCGAGTGGGCTACGGCGACGTGATCAACGTGTCAATGAACCAGGTGCTGATGCGTTCTGCCAACACATCTATTTCTTCAATTCTGCCAGTGATTTCGCTCTTGTTCGTGGGCGCCGGTGTTCTTGGGGCATCAACATTGAGCGAATTCGCCATCGCACTGTTGATTGGAATGTTGACCGGTACGTATTCGTCTGTATTTGTTGCTGCGCCGACTCTTGCCAGCCTCAAAATTCGTTCAGAGGCTTGGAAGAGAGACGGCTTTGCTCACGTATCAGGCAACGATCTCAGGACACTTGTGCTCGGAGGTTCGGTCTCCCGACGAGCTCGTTCAACAGATTCTTCAGCAGAGTCGGAGTCTCATGCACCTGTGTCTTCGACTGCGGCATCGGTACTTCAACATGAGCCACGCCCAAGAAAGAAGCGGCGGCGCTGACATCGAGCGACCGATATTCGATAATCTCCGAGTATGACGACGTCCGAATGGATGAACCCATTTCTCCGGGAAATCGAGAATTACCCGGTTGAAGGCGTCACCTTTCGTGACATCACACCGTTGCTTCAGGACCC
>Ga0255757_10001156_pt1 | contig 25812 bp, 24 predicted proteins | sample 071ome_27_FD_179957 | JGI IMG/M metagenome (GOLD analysis project Ga0255757, IMG submission 179957) | Coastal salt marsh microbial communities from the Groves Creek Marsh, Skidaway Island, Georgia - 071409AT metaG (version 2) | ecosystem: Environmental > Aquatic > Marine > Intertidal zone >...
CACCACTTTCCAAATACCGGGGAGTGGAATGAACTCGTTAAATGCCACAATTGCGGCTATAAGTGGCGACGCTCACCCTTGCTGATGGGCGGAGTTGACGGTGGCGGTCCCGGTGGTGGTGACTGAAGCTTAGTAATGGAGCATGGGCAGGGGGTTGTCAGAGTCGCCGGAAGCTCCGTGGAATAGAATGGTTAAGGTGCAATATGGAAGCTTTTGAGTCTCGTGGAACACTGAGAGGCCTGTTCTTTTCTGTGGACTAAAGTCTTAGTTTCGTTCGAACGCCAGACTACTATTTTTTACAAAAGTCGAACTAAATTTGAAACGGGCGAGGAGAGAGTAGAAAGTTTGGGAACAGCCTCTAGCCATAGGAACAAGTAATGTTAAAGTTGATTCTCTCTTCTGCTTTAATCTTTTTCACAACTAGTGCGTTTAGTGATCACCACGAGATGCGCGGGCCATATTACGCTTTCTATCACTTTGCGGCTCCTGATCCCGCTGCTGTCGTAGATGCAATGGATAAATTCTGGGCTTCTGACTGTGGCAAAAAATATCCTGCTGATGCAGGACTTTCTCAGGAGGTGTTCAACGGGGGATATCAGTCTACACACTTCATTATCAACACCTTCAGGAACGCGAAGGACCAGCAAGAAGCAGCCGAGATTTTGCGGAGTTGCCCCTCCGCAATTGCTTTCTTGGGTGAAATGACAGCCGCTGGGGTTGTCCCGATTTCACAATATATCGGTATGGCTCCAGTGGATGAAAATGACTGGGGCCAAGATTCTGTGTTTACCAAATACGATCTGATTGTAGAGCCGCAGAATCAAGCACAGTACGCTGCAGCGTTTGCCAAAATGGCTACTGCACTGAGTAAAAATACCGATATTCGCTCTTATGGTCTTGGATCCATCGGGTATGGCAGAGATAAGTTCACTAACTGGGTTTGGTTTGGCGCGAGGTCTATCGTCGAGATGGATAAGATCAATGGTCAAATGATGGGTCATCCAGCTGCTGTGGAGTTTAATCAAACAGTTGCCCCTATGAGAAAAGTTGTGAACACAACACAGGTACAAATGCTAAAGCTATACCCAAGAAATAATTAGATGCTCTGAGTCAGCCATACAATGGCAGTCGACATGGCTGCCTGTGTATATGTTTCCGGCCCCATTTTTCTTGGAGCCAAATGGAGCAGGAGAGTGATTTTCGCGCTTAATTGGGAATAGATTTAGGTTGTTCGCGTCTCTCTTATGCTGGGAAAAACGTCTCTCAACTGATTGCATGGTCTGGCCGACATACTTCAAGCCGCTGAGTTCTGGCCTGTCTAAAAGCAGTTCATCGCTGGCACGAATAAGATAAATAAAACCTTTTTTCATTCTGCGTCGCTTTTTCGTTGACACGCTTCTCATTGGTTCCGAAGTGTGGAGAAACGCTGGTTCAGCATGTTTAATATTAATTCAAAATGACGACAACTGGGATCCAAGATGCAGCTTGGAAGAATTACAAAGATAAATCCTAGAAAGGTGTGGGCTCATGAGGCTCTGGACTTCACTCAGTGGTTAGTGCGTGAGGAAAATATCAGCGTCCTTTGTGAGGAACTTCAACTTAACATTTCTAATGTCAAAGCAGAGGCATCTGCCGGTCGCTACAACGTAGATATTGTTGCGGACGAAATTGAGTCAAACAGAAAAGTAGTCATTGAGAATCAACTTGAGTCAACGGATCACAAGCACCTTGGCCAGTTGCTCACATACGCCTCAGCTTTTGATGCAAGTATCATAATTTGGTTGGTCACTGACTACACGGAAGAACATAGGCAAGCAATTGATTGGTTTAACCGCAATATGCCTGAATCAATCAGCTTCTTCCTTGTTCAAATTGAGGTCTATCAGATAGGAGGCTCCGATCCGGCCCCTAAGTTCAACATTGTTTGCGAACCTAACAACTGGAGCAAAACAGTAAAGCAGTCCTCCAGTGGAGACGACGTAAGTGAACTCAAGCTGCTTCAGAAGGAATTTTGGGAGGGTTTGCGAGACTTGGGTTCGTCCTCTGCAGCTGGCTTAAACTTTGGACGAGCGCCTAGAGCGCAGCATTGGTATAACGTTTCAATAGGAACAAGTAGATGTCACCTAGCTTTGACAACTCACTCGCAAAAGAAGTACGTAGGCTGTGAGGTCTACATACGAGACGATCCTGAGTTGTATGCGTCTTTTCTTGAACACCGTGAGGACATTGAAAGCGCGATAGGGGCAGAACTGGATTGGATGGAGCTGCCAAATGCCACGGCCTCTAGGATTCAGCTGGTGTTTAATTGTGACCCAAAGAACAAAGCAAATTGGCCCGAGGCTCATGAGTGGCTGGTTGCTACGGTAGAAAAATTTAGTTTGGCCTTTAGACCCTACTTCTAGCAGCTAATACCCTCAAACTTGACACCCTCAAACCTTCTCAAAATCTCCGCTTGCTCCTATAGATATTCAGGGGGTGGGGTGGCCTCCTGCCCGGTGGCGCTTAGCAATACTGGCTGTAAGCTAATTAAATTTAGGTGGTACAAGATGTGGTACAAGAATGCCAATTGATGAACCTTATTGGAATAAAAAGGATTTATAATCAATAAGCTATGTAAAGAGAATGGCGGACCGGACGGGACTCGAACCCGCGACCTCCGGCGTGACAGGCCGGCATTCTAACCAGCTGAACTACCGGTCCTTAGAATGAAGTCTGGTGGGTGTTGCAGGGGTCGAACCTGCGACCTACGGCTTGTAAGGCCGTCGCTCTCCCAACTGAGCTAAACACCCGCATCACAGGAAGCGCAATTGTACATGGGCGACGTTCGAAGTCAATCGAGCGTTTCGCGTTCTATTGCGTTTGCGCGTAAGCTGGTTGACTCATGGCCAAAGGGGGAAACTCTTAGCTGAAGGGCCTATGGAATAGTCAACAAACTTTAGGGGGATATTAAAGATGATCGACATAATCGTTCTCGCGTTGTTGCTTGCAATGATTCAAATCTGGCTTCTGCCGATGTTGATGGATATGGGAAACCTGTCTTACTTGTTGTCTTCCCGAGACGAGCCAGCGCAGGACTCGGTGATGCTGGCTCGGGCCAAGCGAGCGGCAGTAAATTTGCAAGAAAGCCTGCCGGCCTTTCTGGTTTTGGCGATTTTGGGCCTTATTTACGAAGTCGATATGGTCTTGGTGGCCAGTATCTGGCTTGCTCTGAGGGCGGCTTACATCCCGCTTTACGTGTTCAACATCACGCATATCCGGTCCGTTGTCTGGGTTGTGGCCACTGGGTGTCTGATCTGCATGGCGGTCATGTTGGTGGGCGCGATTTAAAAAACCGCTTGCTGGACTTCAATACAGAGGCTTTGGGAAGGGCTGTTCAACCCCTGTGGGCGGAAACGTCGCTTCTCTCTTTGGACGCTTTATTCCCGGGGCACGGGAATAAAGCTTATAAGCTCAGGCCGTTGATCAATGAGGCGAAACGCCTGGGTCATCGCGAGCTCGTAACCGTGGGTGGTGCTTGGTCGAACCACTTATGGAGTCTGGCGAAATTAGCCTGTGAGGTCGGACTAGCGGGCACGGCTTATGTTCGAGGTGAGCCAGGGCACGGTCTAACGCCAACGCTCGAAGATGTGGCTGCGTGCGGTTTTAATATCCACTTTGTAAGTCGCGCGGAGTATCGTCAGCGACAAGACCCTCAATATGTTGCTCGATTGTTGCAGCGGCACGCGGGCGCTTTTTGGATCCCAGAGGGCGGCAGTCACCCCATGGGCATTCAAGGTGCCGAGCAACTCGGGCAACACGTGCTTGCAGTGGAGCCAAGCGTTGCGCATGTGGTGCTTGCGATGGGCACCGGCGGCACTTTGGCGGGTTTAATCAGAGGGCTTGCAGGAAAAGCGATAGCTCACGGTATCGCGGTAACGAAGGGTGATGATCGTGCCGCCGATCAAGTGGATTTCTGGGTGGGCAACAAAGCCTTATCTGACCATTGGCAAATTCATTTGGATTTTCATTGGGGCGGCTATGCCAAGTGCCCGAAGCTACTGATGGAATATTTGCTCGAAGCGGAGTCTCGTTACGGTATTGAACTCGAACCCATTTACGTGGCAAAGGCATTGTGGGCAGCGGAAGCTTTGAGAGCGAGTGGCGCGATCTCGGGTCGGACCATGGTGATCCACACCGGCGGGTTACAAGGCAGGCGAGGTTTTGCTGAGTTAAAGGGCGTCGTTCAATCGGCGTAAGCGCAGCCTTAAGCTCGTTCTGCGCTAGCTGATTTTTGAAATGCCCTCGCTAAAAGCAGCAAGTGGTGTGACCGGGGCGGTTAATCGAACGCTTGTCCTCGCGAAGCGCGGCTTAAAGACGAGCCGGGGTGGCCTGCTTAGCCAACGACCTTCGCCGGTACGCCCGCGACCGTCTTGCCGGGCGCAACGTCCTTCAGAACCACACTGCCTGCGCCTACTTTGGCCCCCTCGCCAATATGAATGTTGCCCAAGAGCGTTGCGCCTGCACCGAGCAACACGTGTTTACCGATTTTTGGATGGCGATCCCCTTTTTCATCTCCTGTGCCGCCCAAGGTGACCCCGTGGAAAAAAGAGACGTCGTCATCGACCACGGCAGTTTCGCCGATCACAATACCCGTTGCGTGATCAAACATCAGGCCACAACCCAAGGACACCGCGGGGTGGATGTCAACGCCAAACAAGCTGTTCATTTGGCTCTGAAAGTAGAAGGCTAAAGAATGGCGATTGTTGTGCCAAAGCCAATGCGCGACGCGTTGCGCTTGTAGTGCGTGAAAGCCCTTGTAGAACAAAAATGGCGTGGAGAAGCTGTTGCAGGCCGGGTCGCGCTCTCGGGTGGCCTTAATGTCAATCTCTGCGGCGTGAATAATTGAAGGATCTGACGCGTAGGCCTGCTCAATGATCTCTCGGATGGCCATGCTGGAGACCACAGGACTGTCCAGTTTGCTCGCCAAGATAAAGCTCAGTGAGCCTTCGATCGTTTCGTGGTTCAGAACCGACCCATGAAAAAACGTCGACATGATGGGCTCGAAATCTGCACGAAGCTTGACCTCCTGACGAATGGCCTTCCACAGTGTTCCCGCAGCGTGAAGCTCCTTGATATTGTGGTTCGACGAAAATTCGTCGGCATGGCGTAGCGAGATGCGATTTTGCATACTGGAATCTCCCCCTCAGAGTCCAAGTGTTAGGGCATGGGCTGCGAATTGCAACCTTTGGTTATGAGCTTATACGCATGATTTTGACTATCGTTGCAATTATGATCGCTGTCGAATTTAATCTCTCCCCGGTTGTTAGAGCCTAGGAACGCCTATGGCGACGTCATCTTTTCAGGCCGTTGGTGTGTTTGCGAACCAAACTTCGAGCCTCATTCAGGAATCGCTTCAGCGGGTGGTCACCTTTCTTGAATCAAGGGGGGCCGCCGTTCTTGTTGAAAAAGCAGCCGCATCGGGGATGGGTCTGAAAGTGCCCACGGCAACGCGCGCAGAAATCTTGCAGCAAGTTGAACTTGTCATCGCAATTGGGGGTGATGGCAGCATGTTGGGTGCCGCAAGGGACATTGCGCCCCACGGTTTACCGCTTCTGGGGGTGAACCGGGGTCGTTTAGGCTTCCTAGCGGATGTATCACCTGAGGAGATCGAAACCCAGCTTGCAAGAGTCTTGGATGGCCAGGGCGAAGTTGAGGAGCACTTTCTTTTAGAAGGGGTGGTCAGCTCGAGCGGTACTGAGCCGGCGACCGCCTTGAATGAGATCACAGTTCACTCAGCAGCAATGCCGAGCATGATTGAGTTCGAACTCTTTATTGACGGCGGATTCGTGTATCACCAGGCCTCAGATGGTTTGATTGTGTCTTCACCCACGGGCTCTACCGCTTATGCCCTGAGCGCAGGGGGGCCCATCATGCCGCCGACCTTAGACGCCATCGCATTGGTGCCTATGTTCCCGCACTCGCTCAACAGCCGCCCACTCGTCGTCCCTGGCGATGCTGAGCTCAAGATTACCCTTGCCGAGAAGGCAGGCACAGAGGCCAAAGTGAGTTTCGACTCGCAACTCGAATTCAGGCTACAGCCAGGCGAATCCGTGCTGGTTAAAAAAGCGGCGCATCGATTAAAGCTTCTACATCCGCCAGGGCAGAGTTTTTACGGTGTGTGTCGCTCTAAGTTGGGTTGGGCGAGTCAAAAGAACGGCTGAAGCACCACAAGCGCAGGTCAGTCAGTGCTATCCAAGTCGTCCGGTCGGTCGATATCGCGAAGGATCCCCGCATCCTCACTGATGAATGTGTGGATGCACTCAGGGTGGGTCTCGATAATTCTGCGAGCGCCTTGGTCGCCCGTCAATTGAGCCATATCTTGAAGGTAATCACGTCCAAAAAGCACAGGGTGTCCTCGATCTCCATGAAACGTCGGGATCAAAATGGCGCGCTCGTCATTGAGGCTTTGGAAATGGTCGATCAATGTTTCGAGCGTTGCGACGCGGGTGTAGGGCATGTCGGCGAGACAGATTGCGATGCCATCCCAGGACACTGCAAATTGAGCACCATGCGCAAGCGAGTGCCCCATGCCGAGATGGGCGGTTGGGCAATGTGAGACTGTCGTCTCCGGGAATCGAGTGCGGATCAACTCATGGAGTTCATCATCCTCTTCGCGGAGCACCACGTGCACATGGCTGAAGCCCTTGGTCAGATGAGTGAGCGTTTCTTCAATTACGGATTGACCCGATGGCAGTAGCGCTCTTCGTTTATCTGTGCCAAAGCGGCGACTGAGGCCCGCAGCCAACACCAGCGCCCCGACGGACCTCATGAGGTGTGACGTCTTTTTAAAGCAGGGATCGAGCGCGCTGGGTTCAACCGGCTGCTCGGAAATCAGCCTGCATGCGGCCAGCATCTGCGCGCAAAGCCACCAATTGCGCCAAGATCGCTACCGCGATCTCAGCTGGGGTTTTGCTGCCCAGGGGGAGTCCCACCGGCGCGTGCAATCGATCGATCTCGGCATCGGTAAGGTCAAGCTGTTTCAGACGTTCGCGCCGGTTTGCTGATGTTTTCTTAGAGCCCATAGCGCCAATGAAGTAAGCGTCGGTTTGTAGCGCCTCCATCAGCCCCATGTCATCGATACGGGGGTCGTGGGTGAGCGCGACAATGGCGCTGTAGCTGTCGCGCGCCATGGATCGAATGGCATCGTCTGGATAGCCGGTAATGAGCTGCACACCCTTGACGGGCCATTGTTCCATGAGATGGGGTCGCGGATCGCAGACGATGACGTGATAATCGAGGGCTTTGGCCATTTCGGCTAAGTACTGTGAAACCTGGCCGCAGCCAATCAAGAAGAGCTGGTATCGCGGGCCAAAGGTTTGGCGCATGCTGCGCGGACCGACGGCCGTTTCCTGGCTGAAATCTCCTTCAAGCTTCAAATGCTGGAAACGATCGACGTCATTGAGTGTGATGTCGCCCGAGGTCAGATCGACCTGCCGCTGAATGCTCTCCCGCCGCTCAAGGCTTACGACGATGCGCTGCAGGTCGGCCAAGTGACGATCATCAGCAAACGGTTCAATGACCACATGGAGCTGGCCGCCACACGGGAGGCCGAATCGCTCAGTTTCTGCCTGGGTCACGCCATAGATGTGCAGAAGGGGCGCCTCTTTAGCAAGGTGCCCCGTTTGCAATTGCTCTAATAAATCTTCCTCAATGCATCCACCCGAGAGTGATCCCACGAGGTGCCCTTTGCTATTGCAGGCCAGAAGCGAGCCGATGGGCCTGGGGGATGAGCCCCAAGTTTCAACCACGGTGCAAAGCCAGCTTGGGATCCCTTCCTTGATCCATTCCGCCAATTGAGAGAGGACTTGTTGGTCAGCATTTTCCAGCGACATGACGAAGTTCGATACAATGAATCGACCGCAGAGTTTACACCCTTTTGTATCCCGTGGGCCTCCCGGTTGAGCGTGCATGAATGCCAAGGTGATTGAATGACAAAAGAATCGGACGCGGAGCCCGCGCTCAAGCCGCTGATGACCTTGCCCCGCTCGGCTGGGGTAGAGCATTTAATCGAATCGCTGCGCTCGCATGGCATTGGTTGTGCCATCGAGCGTCAAGGTTCGAGGCTTGTCCTCCTTGTGGAAGAGCAGGCGCCGGAGCCACTTCTCGCTCAGTTGGTTCACGACTGGCGGTTACAGGAAGCGTCGCGCCGAGGGATGGTCGATGTGAAAGGGCTGAGCGCGTTCACCACCCGTGCGATGAAAAACTTTCCGTGGACTCTTGCGCTTATGGCGCTGAACATTGTTTGCCTGCCGGCGGGACTCTGGCTTGCCGATGCCGGTGAAGTGACGAGCATGCTGAAGGCTCTGTCTCTTTATCCATTAGAGCTCACGCCTCAAGGCTACGTGCTCGTGCCGGCAGTCAATGCACTCGAGGCTGGCGAATGGTGGCGGCTCGTCTCGCCGATGCTCTTGCATTTTAGTTGGTTGCACATCACGTTTAACTTGCTCTGGGTATGGGAGGTGGGGCGTCGGATTGAGTTTGCCCACGGGGTGCCCTGGTTTCTGGGCGTGACCGTTATTGCGTCCGTTGCCGCGAATGGCCTTCAGGCATGGCTTGCTCCTCTGCAACTCTTTGGCGGTATGTCTGGTGTGGTTTTCGCCTACCTTAGCTATGTGATGGTTTGGGATTGGTTTAGGCCAGCGTTAAAGATTGGCCTAGCCAAGGGTATTTACATCGTGATGTTGGCATACCTTGCGCTGGGATTTTCGGGTTTGATTGATCTCTTGGGGCTTGGCTCGCTTGCCAATGGCGCGCATCTGGGCGGATTGCTGGCTGGGGTGGTGCTTGCGTCAGTCCGCGCGATGTGGAATCCGGCTTCAGTCGCGCCAGGACAGTGACATTTGATAGGCCGTGTACTTGCGCAGGTTAATGACGGCCGTATCTAAGATGAGGTATTGGGCTTTGATTCCCATCAGAGTACCTTCAAGTACCGGGGCTTTGTCCAAATTATGAGATTTCACCTTTTCTGGATAGATCGAGACTGGGTATTCAAACTCATGCACATCGCCATCGAAAACAGGCTGAACGGCTTGGATCCCGAGTTCCTCCTGCACCGCTGTCGTCTCTTCTTGAATTCGCGAGACTAGATCGTCTCGCGCTGCTAGTAGATCAATGGGTTCACCCGGCCCTTTGAGCATGCGTTGCCATGATGTTCGGTCGCTGACATGTGCTTTGAGAGCATGCTCAATGAGGCCGGCTGCGCGCCGGCTAGCCGTGTTCATGATGACCACTGCCTGTGTTGCCCCTTGATCCAGCCACCGAGTAGGAAGATTTTCCCGCCGGGTAATACCTACTTTCAGGCCCGAGGTATTCGCCAAGTAAACATGGTGGGTCTGCATGCAAAAACGCGCCGCGAAGTCGTTGTCTCTGCATGTGCCGAGATGATGATGGCACCGCTCTGGACTCATGACACAAAGATCGCATTCTGCAAGGGTTTGGAAGCAGGGGTAGCAGTAACCCTGAGAAAAGCTTTTATTCGTTAATCGTCCGCAGGCCTGGCAGTGAATGCTGCCTAAAAACGCCAACTGGATCACCTTGCCAATCAGTGCATTCATCGGTTGCACTTGGTCACCGAGGGTCAGAGCATACTGAACCTGATGCCCCGAGCTTACTTGCATTTTCGAGAGCGCGCCTTTCATCTCTCGAGTCTAACAGAGTCAAGGCTCGCTCGCGGAAGCTCTCTGACTGCGCTGGGTTGCAGGACAGGTTGACCCGGCTGCCGCTCGAAGTAGCTGGGGTCGCGCTCGCGGGTTCCACGAACAGGGACAGACCCTCCGAGCGAGAACGCTGGCGCGATCCGGGATTTGCTAGCCGAGGGATTTTTGGTGTGGGTCCCGTGGAATTAGCTCCCCAGGTCCGCACGGACAGGGTTGGCCAAGGTATGATGGCGGTTCAGACGCGCAGCCCAGCCCACCGATAAACCAACACTCGGCGAAGGGCTCGATACCGATTGAATGGCAGAACGGTTTTCTTCTTGTTTGTGGTTTGGCGAGTCCCAGATGCCAACGTAATGAATAATGACAGCAAAAGCGGAAATATAGGAGCGCAAGATGCGAGACGGACAACCCCACGCGATTTATCTGAAGGATTATCAGGCGCCCGACTATCTCATCGAGCACACCACGCTTGATGTTGATTTGGGTGAAGATGAAACACGCGTGCGCGCATCGATCCGTTTCAATGCGAATCCTGAAGGGAAGGGGAAGCGAGAGCTCACGCTCGATGGTGGGAAGGATCTCGATACACGATCCATCGCCATTGATGGTCGGAAGCTCAGTCATAACGAGTACAAAATTGAGGAGGAGACACTCACCCTCTTCGAAGTGCCCGAGCAGTTCGTTTTGGAAACGGAGGTGCTCATCAAGCCTCAGGACAATATGGCGCTCTCCGGGCTCTATAAGTCGGGGGACATGTTTTGCACGCAATGTGAAGCTGAGGGGTTTCGGCATATCACCTGGTACCTAGACCGCCCGGACGTCCTATCCGAGTTTGAGACCACGATTACTGCTGATAAATCTGCCTATCCCGTGCTGCTATCGAACGGTAACGCCGTGGCGAGGGAAGACTTGGGTGATCGTCACCGAGTCACCTGGCATGACCCATTTCTAAAGCCAGCTTATCTCTACGCGCTTGTGGCGGGGGACCTTGAGCATATCGAGGATCATTTCGTGACGATGAGTGGGAGACGCGTCACGCTTCAAATCTTCACTGAGGCGCACAACATCGACAAAGTCGATTTTGCGATGGAAAGTTTAAAAACGTCGATGCGCTGGGACGAAGAGGTTTATGGTCGCGAGTACGATCTGGATATTTTCATGATTGTTGCCGTAGACAGTTTCAACATGGGCGCAATGGAGAATAAAGGACTCAATATTTTCAATACGTCTTGCGTGCTTGCGCACCCCGAAACCACCACCGACGCGGCCTTTCAGCGGGTTGAGTCAGTCGTTGCCCATGAATACTTCCATAATTGGTCTGGCAATCGTGTGACGTGTCGGGACTGGTTCCAATTGAGCCTGAAAGAAGGTTTCACCGTGCTGCGCGATCAGCAGTTCTCTTGCGATCAGTGGTCGCCCAGTGTCTGCAGAATTGAACAAGTCCAGATGCTACGCAGTGCGCAGTTTCCCGAGGATGCGGGCCCCATGGCTCACCCCATTCGTCCCCCATCGTTTATTGAAATCAACAACTTTTACACGGCAACCGTGTACGAGAAGGGCGCGGAAGTGGTGGGCATGCTCGCCACATTGCTCGGCCCTGACGCCTTCAGGCGCGGCACCGACCTTTATTTCGACCGGCACGACGGGCAGGCGGTCACCACGGAAGACTTTGTTCAGGCGATGATCGATGCCAGTGGCGCAGATCTGGATCAGTTTCAAACGTGGTACCACCAGGCGGGCACACCTGAGATAGAAGCGAAAGGTCACTACGATGCAGTCGCCAAGACCTATACGTTGACGCTGCGGCAAGCGACGCCGCCGACCCCTGGCCAAAGCGAGAAGAAGCCCTTACATATGCCGATCACCCTGGGACTTGTGGGGGAATGCGGGTCGGATCTCGTGTTTGATATTGAAGGCTGCTCTGCGAGGGAGATCAAAGGTCCTGATGGCTACTCGCGAGTGCTTGAGCTGCGAGAATCAGAGCAGGTGTTCGTGCTAACCGGCGTAACCTCAAAGCCCATCCCCTCTGTTGCGCGGCACTTTTCCGCCCCTGTGAAATGGATTATCGATTACTCGCTTGAGGACCTCGCCTTCTTATCACGACACGACAGTGATGGATTTAATCGCTGGGAGGCGGGCCAGCGCCTTGCCATTCACCTGATTGACGCGCTCGAACGTGGAAATGACGGGGTGAGCTGTGATGAGGCGAGCGCCATGTTCCTGAGCGTGATGACGCATCACCTGAAGGAGGCACTGAACGTCGCCGATAGCGATGTGGATGGGGCAGGGCTTGCGTATAACCTCAGTCTTCCAGGACTCGCTTTCTTGGGTGAACTGCGAGTCGAAATCAATGTCGATTCTTTAGTTCAAGCGAGAAATGCCGTCAAACGCATGGTCGCAGACCGATGTTTCGATGAACTCTCGGCGGTGCTCGAAGCAGCGCTGAGCGATGATTCGTTCGCCATGACCGCTGAGGCCGTGGGTAGGCGCGCGCTGGTGAACGTTTGCCTCGATTATCTGTTGGCCTCACAGCGCGATGAGGCGGTGGCGATAGCAGAGCGGGTCTATCGAGGCGCGGACAACATGACGCTCTGGGCAGGCGCGCTTCGAGCCGTGGTAGGGTCTGAACTACCGTCTGCGCCCGCGGCCCGCGCTTGGATGCTAGAAGATTTTTATGCCCGAGGGCAAAAGGACGCGCTCGTGATGGATCTGTGGTTCTCGATTCAGGCGGCGAGCGGTCGCGAGGGGGCGGTTGAACGCGTCAAGGCGCTGATGGCGCATCCTGATTACACGCTAAAAAATCCAAACCGAATGCGCAGCGTGATCGGCGCTTTTGCGGGGCAAAACGTGTCTGGTTTCCATGAATCGACAGGCGCAGGGTACTCATTGCTCGCCGATACCATTATCGAGCTTGACCGATTTAATCCGCAAATGGCTGCGAGGATGCTCGGGCCTCTGACTCGGTGGCGCAAGTATGGCGCGGCTCGGGGCGGATTAATGAAGGCGGCCTTAGAGAAAATCCAAGCGCAAGCTGAGCGCTCACCCGATGTCTTTGAGGTGGTGGGTAAGAGTTTGAGTGACGCGTAAAGCGAGCCCACGAACCTTGAGCGATGAATGACTTCGCCTGTGCCCGGACGATCGACAGACGAGGCGGCCGCTTAGCCTGGATTTAAGGCTGGCGTCAGTCGACTGCTTGAGGTTTTTGGTGTCGAGCGTTGAGATTCGATGGTCATCACCGCGGACAAGAGGGCGTCTCCCTGCCAATTGGATCCAGCGTTCTGGCCGTAGAGATGCAGCTCAAGTTGGTTCAACGGGGCTGTCAGTACCGGAAATTGCGTCGTCAACTCGGCCAAAGACAGCTGGCGAGGGAAGCGGTCTTTTTGCCATTCCCGCAGTGAGGCGAGCGCTGTGCCTGGCTCGTTGCTCTGGCAGGCTTTTTTAAGGCGGCCCAATTCAAACCCCGACTTGGACGCAGTCGTCACACTATTGTTTGGCCGCGCGGGTTCTCGTTTCGCGGCAAAATAGAGAAGCCAACCCAGACCTAGGATCAGGCTCAGTCCTTGCCAGATACGAAGTTGCAAGAGGAGGGATTCGTCAGGGGCAGGCCCCTCTGAAACGGGTACAGCCTGGGCTGCTTGCACGAACGGGTTGGCCTCAGGTGCTGCAGGCAGCACTTGAATGGTGCGGCCTGGCAAAATGATCACTTCCTCACGATCTCGTTCTGTATTCCACCAGGGTATGCGGATTTCTTCGAGAATTAATTCACCGGGCGCCGTAGGCACAATGCCCGCGGTGATTGAAGATTCAGCGCTCAATCCTCGAGCATCTGAAAATTCATCGGTTACCGGCTGATCGACATAGACGCGAGCACCGGGGGGTTCAAGAAGGCTAACTTCCGGCATTAGTGACTCAGAGATGCCGATACCCCTTAATTTGATGACTCGATTGATGGGGTCGCCGACCTTAGGCAATCCATCCGGTAGATTGATTTCCTGCTCGCCAGTGAACGCGCTGGCGGGCAACCACGAGCGACCGGAGAAGGTGGTCGGTTGTGGTTTGACCGTGATCCGATGTCCTTCTGAGACGGCGCTGACTCGCTCCCGACTGGAGAACAAGCCGCCGCGGCCTCGAGTGCCGATGAATGTCTCTGGTTTCAGCTCGATCGAGCCGCTCTGTTGCGGGAAAATTGCGTATTGTTTTTCCAGGACATAGTAGCGTCGATTATTGACGATAGTTTCGAAGCGTTTTTCGTCTTCCAGAATTTCAACGATGCTGCTTTCGAGTTCCGGTGGCGCGGGGAAGTCCCCTGAAATGGAATCTGCGTAGTAGAGCCTGACGGTGTAGATCAGTTGACCTTGAACGTAGACACTGCTCCGATCAACCAGCGTCTCGAAAAACAGGATTTGCTGCATGCGCTCTCGCACGGCTTTCGATTGCGCAACCACGGCGACTGCAATGGCATCGGTTCGCTCGGTGCCGACGGTGATAGGTGGAATGACCAGGTTGCCCAATTGCTTAGGCCTGAGTGTGACCACATGGTCCACATAGGAACGACGAGTTTGCTGGCCATTGATGATCGAAATCGAACTGTTCTGCTGCGATTGTTGCCCCACGATCTCGAAGTCTTGCTCGACAGGTGCCAAGTCTGGCGTGCCGGACTCATCACCCGTTACCCGTAGGGTCAGGGTGAGTAGGTCGTACTCAGTGATCTGATTGCGGTCAACCGTCGCCGTGACGCTCGCTTGGACTCCATAACTGGCGATCGAAAGGATCCAAGAGAACACGCCGAGATAAATGAAACGTTTAAACACTACCAATTTCTCTCAAAGTCTTTGCGAGTGATGTCGCCGCTGCGGACGCGATCCTCGAATTGTTGTTGAAATTTTCGCCTGAGAAGCCCGCCGGGGTCATCTGGCACACGCTTAAGCCATTGTTCCATGGCTTGTTTTTGCTCGGGGTCGAGCTCCCCCTCAGCGGCTTCGGCTTCAGTCTCTTGCGCTGAATCTGACGGTTCGTCAGTGGGCTCCGATGGCTCTTCGCTCCCTTGCTCCTCTTCACTCTCGTCCTCATCTGGCTCCGACGGCGCAGGTTCCTCGGCATTGTCTTCACTGGCTTCGCTCGAGTCGCCCTGTTGCTCGTCGGACGAATCGCTTTGTTGGCCTTCGCTATCTTGCTTGCCTGACTGATCGCTATCGGTGTCGCTCGAATCCTCCTGCTCCTGACTTTGCTGCATCTGTTCAAGCAGCGCCTTGTTGAAGGCGGCATCTTCGTGTTCAGGGTCCTGAAGGAGCGCTTGGTTGTAAGCTGCTATGGCTTGTTCTGTTTGGCCGAGCTGCGCAAGTGCATTGCCCTGGTTATACCAATCGTCCGCATCTTCTGCGCGCACGCCAAATTGCTCAGCGGCCGCGGCAAAGTCTCCCGCTCGATAGTGGGAGGCGCCTGCCCAGCGATTGGATTCAAAGAGTGATGCCGCGCGTTCAGCGTCGCCGGATTCAAAGGCCGCCTGACCTTGCTGATCTTTGGTTTGCCAAAGGTTCTGCCACCAATCGGCCTGTGCGGGTTCCCCTTGGAATAAGAGCATAGGCACCAGCGACCAAACCCAACCACGTCGGAAACTGAGTGCGGCGAGCGGTACGATTAGAAGTAAAAGGTAGACACCGAACTCTTGCCATAGATCGAATTCTCGATCGAGGGATCGGAATACATCATCAAGCTCAAGCTGCACAGGTAAAAGGCGATCTAAATCCTCTTCACCTAGGGTGAGCGCGCTGATCAGTGCGCCTGTGTCCTGAGCGAAATCCCCAAGCGCCGCAATATCGACTGCCGGTAAGACAAGATTGTCGTTAGCATCTTTCAGAAAGGCGGACTGAGCACTGCCCTCGATGGCAATGGGCGCTCCCTCTGCCGTGCCCACCACCAAGAGCGATAAAGCGAACGCGTCCCCGAGAGCAGCTGCGGCCAAACGCGCTTTGGTGGGGTCGCGAATTTCATCGGTGATCACCAGAACCCGGCCTGATGCAACGCCAGCCTGTTCAAAAAGTGCCTTTGATAATGTGAGCGCAGGCGCGAGGGCACTACCGGGTGCCGGCATGATATCGGGCCTGAGCGCAGGTAAGAGTGCCTTGATGGTTCGAATGTCGTCGGTCAGAGGGGTGACCGCGTGGGCATCGCCAGCAAAGGTGATAAGCCCGGTCATGCCTTCAGTTCGGCGCTCGAGGAGATCGTCAATCTTCCGCTTGGCCGCGGTGAGACGATTCGGCGCCAGATCGGTCGCGTACATGCTCCAGGTGAGATCAAGCACAAGGACCAAGGCATCCTCTCGGACCACAATGGGCTGAGGTGCTTTTTCCCAAGTTGGGCCTGCGAGCGCAAGGAGGCTCAAAACCCAAACAACGAACAGGAGCGGCAGGGGGCGAAGCCAGCTGCCTTTGGCCCGCGCGACGAGTAACGGCTCAGCGAGATCCCTATCCAGAATTTGCCGCCATGTACTCGATTGAACGACCCATCGATTGAGTAACCAACTGAGGATAGGGATCATAGCGAACCCTAGCAGCCAGAGAGGGCGCAGAAAGTGAAATGTGTCGAATGCTTCAAGCACGACGAAGCGCTCCATCGGTGTCATCCATTCTGGAGGAAGCGCGCCGAAAACGCAGGTGGCGAAAGACTGCCATAAAAATCAAACACAGCACCCAGAACATCGATAGCGTAATGCCCAGACCGAGTGGCCAAAAATAAAGGGATTTCTCAGGCCGAAACACATCACTGTCGAGCTCGATAGGTTCCATCTGATCGAGTGCTTCATAAATAGCCGCAAGTTCTGCTGTGGACCGCGCGCGTTGATAGATACCACCCGTGAGGCTCGCAATTTCGGATAGGGTCTTCTCATCCAACTCTGCAGAAGGGTTCACGGTTCGATTGAAGAGAAGTCCTGATACTTGCATCTCATCGGCACCAAACCCGATCGTATAAATTCGGATGCCTTCGTCGGCCGCCAAGCGAGCGGCCTGAAGCGGCGCCACTTCACCCACATTGTTCACACCGTCTGTCAATAGAATCAGTACGCGGTGCTCTGCCGGCCGATCTAGGAGGCGCTTGACCGAAAGCCCAATGGCATCGCCAATCGCGGTTTTACCCCCTGCAATCCCAATAGGGGTCTCCTCTAGCAGGGTTCGGACGGTGGCTCGGTCGAAGGTGAGCGGTGCCTGAAGGTATGCCTGGCTGCCAAAGAGGATCAAACCCAGTCGATCGCCTTTCCGGAGCTCGACAAACTTGCCAACGACCTGCTTCACCGCATCCAGTCGAGTGACTTGGTTGTTACCGACTCGCATATCCTCAGTGCCCATAGAGCCAGAAATATCAACAGCGAGAAGTAAGTCGCGACCATTGCTCGGCAGAGAGATGGGTTCATCAACCCATTTGGGTTGCATGCCAGCAAGGATGAGGCTGAACCAAATCAGCAGCGCGACCAATCGACGGAGCCATCGATGGCGCTTGGCGCGCTGCCCCTGAACCATGCTTTGTAAATGCTCGAATCGCGGCATGCGGAGGGCGAGCTCTTCGGACTGAACGGGTGGCGCGACGATAGCCAAGAGGGGTAACAAACCAAACCAAGCAAACCAAGGCCAGGTGAATTCAAGCATTTCCGCCTCCCGTACCCGAGACCGGATGTCGTTGATGCGAGCGTATCCAAGCTCGCGCCTCTCGCAAGAGCTGTAAGACTGCGCCGATGTCCTGCGCAGGTTGTGAGCCAAATGCGGTCTCGAGCAGCAGCGTGCTTGAATCCACCGAAAAGGACACGCCGCCACTGCGGGCCTCAAGAAAGAGCATCCAGGCATCGCCCGTCAGAACCGCGACGTCGGATCTTGGAAATGCAGTGAGCGCCGTGCGCTTGAGCAGCGTCGATATCTCAACGATGATCGATCGGTAGTCCATTGCGCCCTTGATGCGATCTTCGAGCACCTCGCATGCGCGCAAGGCTTCTCGACGATAAGCGTTTGCCCGCCACGTCCGCCAAAGCCACGCCAAGAGCACGAGGAAGATGAGCAGCGCGAGCCCCGCGATCAGCCACCAGCCAATGGCGGGTGGCCAAGCGGGGACATCAGGTGGGAGATGGATGTCCCGTAATTGTTCCAACGGGTTGGCCGCGCCGGGCATCTGCATCAGCGGCCTCCACTCTTAGCGCGTCCGCGGCTTTCGTCGAATTGCAAAGTTAAAGGTGCCGCATCGCACGTTAGCAGACGGTAATCACCGCCCGCGCGATTAAACAGCGTTTCAATTCGTTTTGACTCGTCTCGAAACGATGTCTCGTATTGTGCGCGGTGAGTAGCTACGCCCGTGTCCACCTTGACGAAGTCTTGGCCATCCGTCACTGAATACTGGCCAGGGAGTGGGAGTTGGCGTTCAAGCTCGTCAAAGACATGGATACCATGGAGCAAGTTAAAGCGACCTAACTGAGCGAGATAAGTTTCTGCCGCGGTGTCCATCGATCGAAAGTCGCTGATGACAAATACGAGGCTCCCATGTTGACAGACGCGATAGGCGGCGAGGAGCGCATCGGCTAGTCGCGAAGGATGATCGGTGCGCTTGCGAGTGACCAGTGACTGGTTATACGACAGGGCCTTATTGGCAAGGTGAAGGACCGACTTGCGGCTTCGTCGGGGTCGAATCTCGTCGTGACCTTCATCATTGAAGATGATGCCGCCCACGCGATCGCCTTCGCCCAGCGCAGACCAGGCGAGCATCACGCCTAAGCGGGCAGCCGCGACCGATTTAAAGCGGACTTTTGAACCAAAGAAGAGCGAGGGCCCCTGGTCGATCAGGACCATCACTGGGCGCTCTTTTTCTTCTTGGAATAGCTTGGTGTGCGGTCGGTCGGTTCGTGCCGTGACTCGCCAATCAATGCTTCTGACATCATCGCCGGGTTGATAGAGACGCACCTCTGAGAAATCCACCCCTCGTCCCTGAATCTTTGATCGCTGCTGACCGGAAATCGGGTGCGTCGCGCGAATATTTCTCGGTAACGCCAGACGAGTGGCCTCAAACCGCAGCGCAATCAGGTCTGCGAGATCGGCCACGATCCCGCGCCCCTCAGATCCTTGGCTCTTAGATGATGCCCTGCTCATTGCCGTTAAACCGTGGCGACCAACTCGATGAGTCGGCTCACGGCCTGGTCGGCCGTAACGCCCTGAGCCTCAGCCTCAAAACTCAGCATGATGCGATGCCGCAGCGCGTCGTGCGCAATGGCCTGTACATCGTCGGGGCTGACAAAGTCCTTTCCCGCGAGGTACGCATGACACCGGGCGGCGAGATCAAGCGCAATCGTGCCTCGGGGGGATGCGCCAAAACTGATCCATCCAGCCAGGGCTTCGTCTAGCACGCCTGGATTTCGGCTCAAGACCACAAGGTCAACGATGTATTGCTCGACCACTGGCTCCATATGCAGATCGAGCACCTTGGCTCTCGCATCGAAAATGTCTGCTTGGCTGATGGACGGATGACTGGGCGCAGGCGCTGCATGCTTGGAGCGCTGTTCGTCTCGAACCAAGCGAAGAATCTGTCTCTCTGCGTCGCCATCGGGGTAATCCACCATGACGTGGAGTAGGAATCGGTCCAACTGTGCCTCGGGAAGCGGGTAGGTGCCTTCTTGTTCAATGGGGTTCTGCGTTGCCATGACGAGAAAGAGGGGCGGCAGGGCGCGTGTCTCGTTGCCAACACTGATCTGACGTTCGCCCATGGCTTCCAGGAGCGCGCTTTGCACTTTTGCCGGTGCACGATTGATTTCATCTGCGAGCACAAGGTTGCTGAACACCGGGCCTGGCTGAAAATGAAAGTCACCGGACTGTGCGCGATAGATTTCGGTTCCCGTGATGTCTGAGGGCAACAGATCAGGGGTGAACTGAATTCGCTGGAAATCGCCCTCAATCCCTTCGGCCAAAGTTTTAATAGCCTTTGTTTTAGCAAGACCGGGTGCGCCCTCGACCAGTAAATGTCCGTCGGCGAGAAGGGCGATCAAAAGCCGGTCTACCAGGTGTGTTTGGCCGATAATGTGCTCGCGCAGATAGGTCCTAAGCGATTGAATCGGTAGTTGTTGCTCACTCATAAATCTAGAGAGTCCTTGTTGTCAAAGTGTTGTTCTAATTAATTCATTGGACCGCCAAGGCAACCCTTCTTACGCAGGTCTTTGGCGGTTAGCGACCCTATCGAGCGCGACCAGGATCCGGTTCGGAATAACGACGCATTGATCGTTGCTGTCACTCAAGGTCCTTGCACCTGTCTTCTTCGTCTCTTGCGCGCCCCGGCTCATGATTTGTGGTGGTCTTCCCGCACCCACTACACGCTAAAAATCCTGCACTGATGATGTCTTGAGACGCTAACGACACGCCAACCTGTGTCCTTACAGCGCTTGCCAAGTCACTTCGCCATGCGATGCCGTGCCGAGAGAACTAATCAAACAAGCAGCCGTTATTGGGCGAGCGATCGGACATGAGATTTTCTCAGATTCGCTGGTGACTTGCCTCCTTTACTCGGGCGCTATTTCGCCACTCGCTCCTTGACCTTCGTCGCAAACCTCGCAGCCCATGGGCGTTGGTCGTCAATCCATCGTGCAACGGGTGCATCCTGAACCCGGGTTTTAGCCCATGGCCTGGCTGATTTTAGAACGCCTATTCCCGAGCGCTCAATTGAAGGCCATGCGGTTGCAGCGCCTCCATGATCTGAGCGCGTTGTTTCGAGGCACAATGTTTCAAGGCATATTGTTTCGAGCCACATTCGACTCAACGTCCCGGTGAGGCCATCGCATTAAGTGTACATCTTGGCCCACTTAAACTGCCCCTCATCGCACAGCGGTCGAAGCGCGAGATTGCACATGTTAAAAGCGGAGCGGTTCTAGGATTGATGGATATCCTCCCCTCAGCCGGGTAGGTGCGCCAGTTACGATTGTCTGAGACCGCAACCGGAGTCGGTTAGTTCCATACGGATTTCATTAAATCGTAGACTAGTTGCAGCCGAACGATTGTTGCCCAAATGCGGTCGCCTGGATTGCCTGGATTGCCTGGATTGCCTGGATTGCCTGGATTGCCTGGATTGCCTGGATTGCCTGGATTGCCTGGATTGATGGTTGATCGAGATGAGAGACTCATCCGGACAGTCACTCGCTTCAAAGCGCTTAAATTGGATGGCCGCTGGCACCTCGACGCCGTCATTCCGCATTGGCATCCAGCCTGGTGGCCGTTAGACTTAGAAGCCGGGTAAGCGAGTCTCTGAAGATAAGACTCGCCTGGCATGCGTCGATCAAGATCAGGAAAGAATCTCTCCCCAGACCATTCAGTTCACACCCGTAGCCCAAAATCTGGAAATAGGATGCCGACATGCGAATTGCACAAATGATCTCACCCCTTGTCGCGTTGCTAATGAGTCCTTCAGTCTTTGCTGATGACGGACTAAGCGGCGCAAACACGGCCTGGATACTGACTTCCACGGCACTGGTGCTGATGATGACGATTCCAGGGCTGTCGCTATTTTATGGTGGGTTGGTTCGAGTCAAGAACATCCTTTCGGTGCTCATGCAATGTTTCGCGATTACCTGCATGGTCTCGCTTCTTTGGTTAATCATTGGCTATTCACTCGCGTTTTCTGAAGGCAGTGATTATTTGGGTGGGTTCGATCAATTTCTGCTGGGTGGTGTGACTGAGGGTACGATGTCGGGGGATATCCCGGAATCGGTCTTCGTGATGTTTCAATTGACGTTCGCCATCATTACGCCCGCGCTCATCGTGGGCGGATTTGCGGAGCGGATGCGCTTTTCGTCAATGTTGACGTTTTCAGGGTTGTGGTTGCTCGTGGTCTATGCCCCGATCACACACTGGGTGTGGGGAGGTGGTTGGCTTGGACAAATGGGCTTGCTCGATTTCGCCGGCGGCACCGTGGTGCATGTCACCGCTGGCGTGGCGGCGCTTGTGGCGGCAGTCGTGATGGGGCCAAGACATGGCTTTCCGTCCCAACCAATGCCGCCGCACAACATGACCATGACGATCACTGGCGCAGGTCTACTCTGGGTGGGTTGGTTCGGGTTCAATGCCGGGAGCGCACTGGCGGCCAATGGCGATGCCGGGATGGCCATGCTGGTGACGCATATCTCAGCATCTGCTGGTGCACTGACATGGGTCGCCTGCGAGTGGAGTAAATTTGGTCGACCAAGTGCGCTGGGCGCTGTGACCGGGATGGTCGCCGGATTAGGCACGATCACGCCCGCTTCCGGTTTTGTGGGCCCAGGCGGAGCCCTTTGTATTGGGATTTTGGCTGGCTTTGTCTGCTACAACGCCACGGTGTTCTTGAAGCAAAAACTTAAGATCGATGATTCTCTCGATGTGTTTCCTGTGCATGGGGTCGGTGGCGCGCTTGGCACATTGCTCGCCGCTGTGTTCGCGAGCGATGCCTTGGGTGTTTTCTCAGGTCAAGGATTGGGTGACGAAACGATCATTAGTCAATTGATGATTCAAGTAACGGGGGTGATTGCCACTGGTCTTTATACCGCGATTGCCAGCTATATTCTTTTCAAGTTGGTCGATGCAGTGCTTGGGCTCCGGGTTTCGGTCGATGAAGAAACGGAAGGGCTTGACCTAACGCAGCACAACGAGCGTGGCTACGATCTCTGAAGCCGGACGCTAGCCCCTAACGCTTGGGGAACTGGAGTTATTGACGGCTCAGCGCTGATTGGATGAGCCGTTCTAGAAGCGACGCAAACGCAAGCCCCGCGCCTTCCGCCCCCTCTGGGTAGAGACTGGTGGGGGTCATGCCTGGCATGGTGTTTACTTCAAGCACGACAAATGAGTCATCGTTCACAATAAAGTCGACCCTTGATAAATCCCTACAACCGAGCGCCTGATGCGCAAGGATGGCGGCGTGTTGGAGCTGCGCTCGCAGGTCTTCGTCGATCGGTGCCGGCATCAGATGCGCGGAGGCTCCCTGGGTGTATCGGTGGTTGAAGTCGTACCAGGTCTGGTCCGGAATGGTGATTTCGATCACAGGAAAGGCAAGGCACTCACCGTCAACGTCCAGAATTCCCACGGTCATTTCTCGACCATCGATTCGCTCTTCAATGAGGAGTGCACCGCCAAAGTCGAGTGCCGTCTGAACAGCTGGCTCGAGTTCCTCAAAGGACTCGGTGCGAGTGATGCCAAGGGCACTGCCTTGATTTAGGGGCTTGACGACCAAACGTTCCCCTAAACGTTCTATCACTCTCGCAAGCTTCTCACTCAAACAGGGTGTATCGATTCGTGCGTGAACGGCTTCAAACTTGGCCGTGGGCAGCCCCACGGCCTGAAAAACCCCCTTGGCGGCTAACTTATCCATGGCGAGTGCACTCGCCGCAACCGCAGAGCCAACGTAGGGGAGCGCTAGCAGCTCTAGCAGTCCTTGCAAGGTGCCATCCTCTCCCGGAGGCCCATGAAGGATTGGGAGCACTACGTCGGGTTTCAAATTGATGAGGGCACTGGCGGTGTCACTTCCGAGCTCAAGCGCGTGGACCTCAAAACGAGGCATGGCTCTCAGAGCCGCCTCAACGGCGGCAGCACTGACTCGCGACACGTCGCGCTCGGCTGACGGCCCGCCGCTCAGGATAGCGACACGAATTAATTGGGTCATGGGCTGCCGGCTCTCGCGTGAGCGACATCCAGGCATACAATTTTGCCCTTTGCATCGGCTGCACATTTGTCTGGATGTGAGCTTGGTGAAATCAAGATAAAAAGCGTTTTGCCTAGCGTGCCGCCTAGAATACAGGCAAAAGGCGTGGCTTCCGGTGTTAATTCATCGGTGATATGCCCACCTTCTTCGACACGAAAACAGGTGCCAGAGGCCGGGGATGCGACCCAAACGCCACCCGCGTCATCAAAGCAGATGCCATCAGGGGATGAGCCTTCGATTTCCGCCCAAATCCGGCGATTGGTGAGGTCGCCATTGGGTTCGATAGAGAATGCGGTCAGCCTAGCGCCAAAAGACTCCGCGACGATCAATGTGCGCTGATCAGGCGTGATGATCATGCCGTTTGGAAATTTAAGGTCTCGTGCGACCTCTCTCGCTTGTCCATCAGCGTCAATCAGAATGAGATTGGTCGGGCGAGGTTTCTCCCCTCTATGCAGATCAAAACCGAAATTACCCACGTAGGCTCTACCTTCGACATCCACGACCATATCATTACAGCGAGTGTCAGTGAGCTCGGATAAGTCTGCCCAGATGGACGCGGTCTTGCCGTCGAATTGCAACACCTGCTGATTTTCCATGGAGACAACGAGCAAAGTGCCGTCGGGTCGCCAGCCCAGGCCCGAGGGATGGTGTGGAACTTCAAGAATGGCTTTCGCAACGCCGTCTGCGCTGAAACGAAGGACTCGGCGTCCATGCATGTCTGAGCACCACAAGGCGTCGTTATGCCATCGGGGGCCTTCCCCGAAGTGGATATTCTCTGCAAAGGTCTGAAGGGCCACAGGCTTTCTCACTGGGTTAGGTCAGACGTCATCTTAATCAAAGCATCGCGCAAAGTCGCAGCAGAAACGCTGGAAATCATCTTGAGGCGCTCGACTGAATGAAGTGAGCGGCCTCAGTGGCCGAAAACGGCCAGTAGAGTCGATCATCGGTCCTGGCCCGTTCGAGTACTGGAATGTACACCCCGAATTGTTCGACAAGGCTATCGTCCATGGCGATATCGATGACCGAGAGGCTATCGGGGGCGAGTCCGACCTCGCGGATGAGTATGTCGTACGCCTGCTCGCAGAGGTGGCACCCGTCGGTACTGTAAAGACGATAGCTCATGGGATTTGAAAAAAGTGGTTGGCGTTGGTGAAGGTTTGGTTCGCGAGTGCGCTAGGCTCGACCTCGAGAAGCTCAGCTAGAAACCGGCAGACCTCGACCAGGTGTTTCGGCTCGCAGCGCCTGGATTTTGGTTTGGGTCTCAGGGTGCGCGGCAAAAGATAGGGCGCGTCGGTCTCGATGAGCAGTCGATCCGAAGGGATTTCTTTGATCAACGGCAGTAGATGCTGCCCTCGACGTTCATCGCAGACCCATCCAGTGATGCCAATGTGGCAGTCTAGGTCGATGTAGGCCCGGAGTGCCTCGGCGCTCCCAGTGAAGCAATGCACAACGACCTGATCGAACCGGTCGCGGTACTGATTCAGGATTGGAAAGAAATCTTCGAAGGCATCGCGCTCATGGAGGAAAAGTGCTTTGGGCGCGCGACTTGCGAGTTCAAGCTGGGCTTCGAAAGCAGCGCGCTGAACCTCACGCGGACAGAAGTCCCGAAAATAGTCGAGGCCCATTTCGCCCCAGGCTCTGACCGAGCTATTTGTGCTAAGACGTTCGAGCTCAGCCAGCGTTTTGTCATTAACTAGCGCCGCATGATGCGGGTGGATCCCGCAGGTGGACCAAAGGCCAGCGTGTTCCTCCGCCATCTCGTGGGCAGCAATAGAGCTCGTCAGGTCAGAACCCGTGATCATCAGTCGCTCAATGCCCACGGCACGAGCCTCGTGCAGGACGAGGTCTAGGTCATCTGCAAAAGATTCATGGGTGAGGTTGGCGCCAATGTCAAACAAAGGGGTCACGCAGTCTTCTCCAATTCAATAGGCTCAATCGTTTAGGGCCGAGGGCTTTGAGCCCATTGTCGCAGCTTTGCGATGACATCGAGTGGGAGTATGGAGTTGAAGTAAGCAAGTTCACTTGGGTATAAGAATTCTGCGGGCTCATTGATCTGGCGAGCGTAGACATAGCTGTACATTAAGATCGTTTGAACATACGCCCGCGTTTCGGCAAACGGAATAGATTCGACCCAAGCATCTAGGGCTTGCTCAGGGTCATCCCAACGGGCAACACGACTGGGTCCAGCATTGTAGGCAGCAAGGCTCAGGATACGGTTTTGGCTATGGCTATTCATCAATTCCGAGAAATACGCGGCCCCTAATTTGATATTGATATCGGGATCAATGAGCTCAAAAGGGTCCGAAAATACCAGTCGTTCCTCGGCAGCCTCAAGGACATGCTGAGCGGTGGCAGGCATGACTTGCATCAAACCCTTCGCGCCAACACTCGACGTGGCTTCTGGCCAGAACCCGCTTTCGCGCCGCGCGATGCCAAA
>Ga0255757_10001159_pt1 | contig 25776 bp, 20 predicted proteins | sample 071ome_27_FD_179957 | JGI IMG/M metagenome (GOLD analysis project Ga0255757, IMG submission 179957) | Coastal salt marsh microbial communities from the Groves Creek Marsh, Skidaway Island, Georgia - 071409AT metaG (version 2) | ecosystem: Environmental > Aquatic > Marine > Intertidal zone >...
CACCTTGCTCAATGAGTCCTATGGCACCGCCGGCAGCAGCCTCGGGTGAAACGTGGCCGATCGATAGCCCGGAGGTACCGCCCGAAAAGCGGCCATCGGTAATCAGCGCACACGCCTTGCCTAAGCTCTTGGATTTCAGGTAGCTGGTGGGGTAGAGCATTTCCTGCATTCCCGGCCCACCACGAGGCCCTTCATACCGAACTACGACAACATCACCGGCTTTGACGCGATCTTCGAGAATATCGGCCACGGCAGCTTCCTGGCTTTCGCAAATATGCGCAGGCCCCTTAAAGTGGAGCGAATCCTCGTCAACACCTGCGGTTTTCACCACGCACCCCAATTCCGCGATATTGCCAAAGAGAACCGCCAGCCCGCCTTCCTGAGAATAGGCGTGAGCCATGTCACGAATGCACCCACCCTGTCGATCTAGATCGAGACTGGGCCAGCGCAAGTTCTGGCTGAACGCTTGCTGTGTTGGAATGCCCGCCGGTCCGGCGGCGTAGAGTGTTTTGACCGCTTCGTCTTCACATTGTGCGATGTCCCATTGCGTGAGCGCCGCACCCAGACTGGGACTGTGTACGGTCGGGCAGTCAAGGTGGAGTAAGCCCCCGCGCGCAAGCTCCCCTAAAATCGCCATAACCCCGCCTGCGCGGTGCACGTCCTCCATGTGATAGAGCGGCGTGCTGGGCGCAACTTTGCATAGCTGGGGCACTTTGCGAGAGAGCGTGTCGATAGCGGCCATATCGAAATCCACGCCGGCTTCCTGTGCCGCCGCCAATAAGTGCAGAATCGTGTTGGTCGATCCACCCATCGCGATATCGAGACTCATCGCGTTTTCAAAGGCTTTTTGACTGGCAATTTCTCGCGGTAGCGCTGAGGCATCATCCGCGTCGTACCAGCGTTTTGCGAGGTCGACAATCAAACGCCCGGCGCGCAAAAACAGCTGCTCGCGATCAGCGTGAGTTGCGAGCAAAGAGCCGTTACCCGGCAGGCTTAGCCCGAGCGCCTCGGTCAGGCAATTCATCGAGTTGGCGGTGAACATGCCAGAGCAGGAGCCGCAGGTGGGGCACGCTGAGCGCTCATAAGCTTCGACGGTCGCGTCGTCAGCGCTACTGTCGGCGGCAATCACCATGGCGTCGACTAAATCGAGCTTGTGCTCAGAGAGCGCGGTCTTGCCTGCCTCCATGGGGCCGCCCGATACAAACACGACCGGGATGTTGATTCGCATAGCGGCGTTGAGCATCCCCGGGGTAATTTTGTCGCAGTTGGAAATACAGACCATGGCGTCGGCGCAGTGAGCGTTGACCATATATTCCACAGAGTCGGCAATCAGGTCCCGAGACGGTAAGCTGTAGAGCATGCCGTCGTGCCCCATGGCAATGCCGTCATCGACAGCAATCGTATTGAACTCCTTGGCGACACCACCCGCTGCTTCAATTTCTCGTGCGACCAGTTGGCCGAGATCTTTGAGGTGGACATGCCCGGGCACGAACTGGGTAAAGGAATTGACGACCGCAATAATGGGTTTTTCGAAGTCGCCGTCTTGCATCCCGGTCGCACGCCACAAAGCGCGCGCACCCGCCATATTGCGGCCGGCGGTTGATGTGCGGGATCGATATTGCGGCATCGGGCTCTCCAAGTGATGCAATCAGGCGCGCTAGCTTAACACTGCCCGTTATTGGGGGTCACAAGCTGAGCAATAGCACCGAAGCGTTGCGCTGCCAGTTATAAAGGCGCTGCTTTTCGACGGGCAGCTGGTCTTGAGAGGCGGCTACAAACCCCTGCTCGATAAACCAATGTGTGCTTTGCGTAGTCAATGCAAAAACCTGCGTCAGTGACAATGCGCGCGCGTTAGCGAGTAGCACATCGAGTAACTGCTCCGCGCGGCCCGCTCCACGGTAATCGGGGTGCGTCGCGACACAAGCAATCTCCCCCATGTGCTCGTCGGGGTAGGGGTATAGCGCGGCGCAAGCGACGACGCGGCCGTCTCGCTCAAGAATCGAAAAATGGGCGATTTCTTCTTCCAGTCGCTCGCGAGATCTTTTTACCAGCGCGCCCGCTTCCTCCAAGGGTCGAATCAACTCGACAATACTGGCGATATCATCAATCTCGGCGCTTCTGGCTTGTTCGTAGGGATTTTGTGCGATCAGGGTGCCGGAGCCATCATGGGTAAACAGTTCCTCTAGCAGTGCGCCGGGCTTCTCAAAGCTAATAAAGTGACAGCGTTCCACGCCCCGGTTGCAGGCGCGACATCCCGCATCGCGGAGTCGCCGTTGCTCTGTGGTTTGAAGCGAAAGCTGCTCGGCCGCCGCAACCGTGCATTGCCGCACCAATTCCCCCTCCGTGTTCAGCAACCCCGGAGGCCGGTCAATGAAAATCAGCTTATCCGCACTAATTGCGGTTGCAACCGACTCGGCAACCTCGCTGGCGCTGACGCTGAACAGCTCGCCGGTTGGGGAATAACCCAGCGGCGGAACAAGAGCAATGGCATCGTTATTCAGAATGGCTGTGATCGCGTCTGCGTCAACGCGCCGCACTGCGCCACTATGAAGATGATCAATGCCGTCGCGGATGCCAAGCGGTCGTGCGGTGATCATATTGCCACCCATCACTCGAAGCCTCGCGCCTCGAAGTGGGGTGTTGGGCAAGCCCATAGACAGCAGCCGCTCAAGCTCGAGTCGATGTTGTGCGGCGATATCACTGGCGATCTCCAGCGTGGCGCCGTCAGTGATGCGCACCCCCTCGTGAAATTGCTGGGGCATGGCGTTTTCTGTCAGTGCCCGATCAATCGCGTCTCTCGTCGCATGGACCAGGACTAAGCGCACGCCAAGTGAATGAAGGAGTGCTAGGTCGTGGACGAGTGTGACCAAGCCCTCGGACCCCAACGCGCCATTACCCAGATACACAACAAATGTCCGCCCCCGGTGTGCCTTGATGTAAGGGCCCGTGTAGCGAAACCATTCGATGTTGTCTGCGCTGGCTACCATCTGTCTGTCTTGCTTGTGTCACTCGGCGGGCGTCGTCACCCGCGGGGAGGCGCATCCTACCCGATACATGACGGGGCGAAAAAGGGTAAAAATCGCGGTGATGCGAGTAGAGGCGAGTCGCTGGCGGGGTCATCGAGTAGCCGATAGGCTATGAGTCTCTTTAAGATCGGTCGTGATGCATGACGTCGACACCTCTCGCAATTCCCGAGTTGTTGAGCAGCCGCTTGCGTGAAGCCCACGCGCGATTGACCACGCGTATCGGGGATGGCCGGTATGAGGCGCTGGTTGCCGCGGTGAACGCTGCCGATCAGCGGCCTGCGTTTGAATCGCTGCTTGCCAGCAGCGACTTTTTTGCCGAGCAGGCGGCGCGCCAGACGGAATGGCTGATCACTGCGCTATCCAATGGCGCCTTACTCAACGCCCGGGATAGCACGCCCGATGACTGGGATCAGGCTCTGGCTGAAGATGCGCCCGCTGCTAATGATGAGGCGGAAACGCTTGCCGCGTTACGAATGTTTCGCCAGCGCCAGATGCTGCGGATTCTCTGGCGTGATCACGCGCAGCTTACGGATATCGAGACTACCTGCGCCGACCTTAGCGCACTGGCTGATTGCACCATTCGTGCCGCACTGAAGTTCTCTACTGATGCGCTGACCCCGAAGTATGGCGAGCCTGTCGGCGCTGAGAGTCGCAAAGTCCAGTCATTGTTGATTCTCGGCATGGGCAAACTCGGCGGCAACGAGCTGAATTTTTCCTCAGACATCGATTTGATTTTTGCTTATGGCGAGAGGGGCGTCACCGAAGGGGGCCGACAGAGCATCGACAACCAGGCGTACTTCACCCGGTTGGGGCAGATGGTGATCAGATTACTCGACGCAGTTACGCAAGACGGCTTTGTCTTTCGCGTGGATATGCGCCTCAGGCCCTATGGCGATAGCGGCGCTCTGGTTGGCTCTTTCAATGCGCTAGAACTTTACTACCAGCAGCAGGGCAGGGAGTGGGAGCGTTACGCCATGATCAAGGCGCGGCCGATCTCCGGCTCCTGCGATGACCAAACTCAACTCATGAAAATGCTCGGGGCGTTTGTGTATCGCCGTTATACCGACTTCTCAGTGATTGCCGCATTGCGGGACATGAAGTCGATGATGCGCGGCGAAGTAGCAAGGCTGGGAATCGACAGCGATATAAAGCGGGGCGGCGGGGGTATTCGTGAAATCGAGTTTATCGCGCAAAGCCTGCAGCTGATTCATGGCGGGAGGATGGTCGAATTACGGTGCCGGCCTCTGCTCGAGAGCCTGTCTGCGCTGTCGCAGGCGACGGTTTTGCCAGTCCAAGACGGGACGCGATTAGCTGCACACTATCGACTGCTAAGAAAGGCAGAGCACGCCTTGCAAGCGGTTCAGGATCGACAAACCCAGACGCTGCCCACCGACGCCCTGACTCAAGCGCAGGTGGCGCAGTTAGCGGGTTTCCCTTCGTGGCAGGCGCTCGATATTGCGGTGCAACAAGCCCGCCAAGGCGTCGCGGCTCTGTTCAACGACTTAATATCTGAGCCATCCCAAGAGCTGGAAAACGGCCCCACACCCGCGGGCCGATCGTTTTCTGCGCTCAACGCGAAGGCACTGAGTGATCTGGGCTATCGGCGTGCCGAGCAGACGTGGCAGGCGATCACCGGGTTTCTGGAAAGTTCTTGGGTCGCCGCATTGCAGGGCGAAGGGCGTCGACGTCTGGAGTCTTTTCTGCCTCTGTTGTGTGAAGCGGCGGCTTCAGCTGAATCACCCGATGACGCGCTGGAGCGAGCGCTGCCGTTTGTGCGCGCGGTCTGCCGTCGCAGTGCTTATCTTGTGTTGTTGCAGGAAAATCCGCACGCCTTGGCACATCTGGTATCACTGGTCGCGGCGAGTGTCTGGGTTGCTGATAAGCTGGCGACCAGACCCGAGCTGGTCGACGAGCTGTTGCACGAGTCTACCCTCTACAGCGCGCCTAGTCGCGATGAACTCAAGTCTTTGGTCAGGCAGCAGCTCTTGCGGATTCCTGAGGAAGATCTCGAAGGCCAGATGGGCGCACTGAGTCGTATTAAGGATGGGGTGGTCCTGCGCGTGGCAGCGAGCGAGCTGACCGGCACATTGCCGCTCATGAAAGTCAGCGACAATTTATCTTTTTTAGCCGAGGTGATGATCGAGCAAGCGATCGCGGTGGCGCGTGCAGAGCTGGTGCAGCGCTTCGGTGAGCCGCAGCACGAACAGGCGGGGTTTGCCGTGATGGCCTATGGCAAGCTCGGGGGTCTTGAATTGAGTTATGGCTCTGACCTCGACCTGGTGTTTGTCTTTGACGGTGCCTCGGGTGAAACCGCGGGCCCCAAAGTGATCGACAATACTCGTTTCTACACCCGCTTGGCGCAGCGGGTTGTGCACGTGTTGTCGGCTCAGACACTATCCGGGCGGCTCTATGAGATCGATCTCAGGTTGCGACCCGACGGCGATTCCGGGTTGGTGGCGACAACGCTGCAGTCGCTACGCCGGTATCAGTTGGAATCAGCGTGGACTTGGGAGCATCAGGCATTGGTGCGCAGTCGAGTAGTGGCGGGTGATTCCGCTTTGCGAGAAGCGCTCGAATCGCTACGAAGAGAAGTGCTGGGTCAGGCTAGAGAGCAACCGACGCTGGCAGCTTCCGTTATTGATATGCGCCAGAAGATGCGGGCCGAGCACGGAACCGCTCCCGGTGACGGGCTGCGATTCAACTTAAAGCATGACCCTGGCGGCATCGTCGATATTGAGTTTGCGGTGCAATATCTCGTATTGAATCATGCCAGTGCGTATCCGCAGCTGACGGCGTGGTCTGATGTGATTCGGATACTGGAGTCGCTGCAGTCATGTGCGCTCATTTCTGCCGAGCAGTCTGCAGTGATGTCGCAAGCGTATCTAGCGTACCGTGGCGACACCCATGCTTTGGCGCTTGAGGGGGCCGTCGCGGAGGCGCAAGCGTCGACCTACGAAAGGCTGCGCGAACAAGTGAAAAAGGTGACCTCGGCCTTATTACCCGGCCTGCAGGCAGGGTAGAATCTCGGTCGCGGCAAAAACGTTAAGGAACCGTAATGGACTTATCACAACTCAGTGGCCACATTTGGCTGGACGGCGAAATGGTGCCCTGGCAAGAGGCGCGGGTGCATGTGCTGACTCACACCTTCCACTACGGTCTGGGCGTTTTCGAGGGAGTAAGGGCTTATAAAACGCCGGATGGCCCCTGTATTTTTCGCCTCAAGGAACACACCGATCGGCTGTTCCGCTCCGCCCATATTTTGCGCATGGAAATGCCTTTCGACAAAGACACGCTCAACGCTGCGCAACGAGCGGTGGTGCGGGAGAACGGCTTGGAAGAGGGCTATATCCGGCCGATGTGTTTTCTCGGCTCAGAGGGTATGGGTCTCAGGGCAGACAACCTAAAAACCCATGTCATGGTGGCGTCATGGCCTTGGCCTTCTTACATGGACCCAGAAGCCAGAGATCGTGGCATACGCATTACCACCTCCAGTTATACGCGCCATCACGTCAACATCACGATGTGCAAAGCCAAAGCCAACGGCAATTACATCAACTCCATTCTCGCTTTGCGCGAAGCGATGGATGCGGGCTTTGAAGAAGCCCTGTTACTGGACAACGAGGGCTACGTTGCCGAGGGTAGTGGTGAAAACTTTTTCCTGGTTCGCGACGGTGTGTTGTATACCCCGGAGCTGACGTCGTGCCTCGAGGGCATTACCCGGGACAGTATTTTGCGCATTGCGGCTGATCAAGGTCTCACGGTGAGGGAAAAGCGCATCACCCGTGACGAGGTCTATGTGGCGGAAGAGGCGTTTTTTACGGGCACTGCGGCAGAGGTTGTTCCCATTCGGGAGCTGGATCACCGGACCATTGGTTCGGGTTCGCGCGGCCCCATTACAGAAAAATTGCAGAAGATCTACTTCGAGGCGGTGCGCGGTGAGCAGCCTGCCTACGGGGACTGGCTGACGCCCGTCGCCGACTAGCACACCGATAAAGCGCCGGGTGCATCGCTAGCCAGCCTCCGCTGCTGACGCGATGGCCGCGCGCCACGATACCGGGCAACGTTGGGGTTAGTTTGCCCCGGCGCCTTGAACCGGGGCTCACAATGAATGGAGGAGCGACCGATGCAAAGTCTTTCCAGCGGCATACGATACCGGCACTGGGGTGTTGAGGGCGCGAAGGCCTGTGTGTTGTTGGTCCATGGCTTGGCCGAACACACGGGGCGTTATGAGCAGCTCGCCGCCCGATTTAATGCGCTTGGCGTTGCGGTCGTCGGCCCCGATCACATCGGGCATGGCGCGTCACCGGGTCAGCGCGCGCACATCGGTCGCTTCACAGAGTACCTAGAGCCGCTCAATAGCCTGCGCGCCCAAATCAGTGATTGGTACCCCAACACGCCCGTCTTTCTTTTGGGCCACAGTATGGGCGGCTTGATTGCCGCGCACTTGCTGTTGGAAAAGCAACAGGACTACCGTGGCGCCATGTTTTCTGGGCCCGCCTTTGAGGCCGTGGACCCCGCCCCCGCGCCGGTCATTTGGCTGGGGCGTTTGCTGCGTTATCTGACGCCCAAGCTCGGCATGTTGGCGTTAAGCGCTGAACAAGTCAGCCGAGACCCCGCTGTCGTCGCTGATTACATCGCTGACCCACTGGTTTTTAACGGCAAAGTCAGTACAGGCTTGGGTATGGCTTTACTGGATGCCATGGAAGAGGCGGTCGCCCGCGCCAACGAGATTCTTCTGCCGGTCTACATCGCCCATGGCGACGCCGATGTGATGGCAGCGCCGAGCGGTTCCCGTGCGTTTTATGAGCGGCTTGGTGCGACGGACAAAACGCTAGATTTTTGGCCGGGGCTTTATCACGAAATTTTCAATGAGCCTGAATCAGAGGCAGTGTTGGCTCGCTACACCGATTGGCTTGAGGCGCACTTGTGAGGCTTTCGACGGCACTCGTCGTCGGTGCCGGAGGCCAGCTCGGGCAAGCCTGCATAGCAGCAGCACCGCCGGAGTTTTCGGTCCGCGGCTTGTCGAAAAGCGAGTGCGACTTGACTGATGTACGCGCTGTGCGCCGATATTTGGGCGACATGGCTCCCACGGTGGTCATCAACGCGGCGGCTTTTACCGCGGTGGATGCGGCGGAGAGCGAGCCGCAGTTGGCGGAGGCGATCAATGCCACCGGCCCCACAACGGTAGCCGCAATGTGCGCCGAACAAGGCATCCGGCTCGTGCATGTCTCGACCGATTTTGTTTTTGATGGCAGCGCTGCGTCGCCTTATGGGCCGGAAGCCTCACCGTCACCACTGGGGGTCTACGGGGCCAGCAAGCTTCGCGGCGAACAGGGTGTGGCTGCGAGCGGCGCAAGTTACGCCACTGTTCGCACGAGCTGGGTCTACGGGCCGACGGGGCGCAACTTTTTGCTGACGATGCTGCGCCTCATGCGGGAGCAGGGCGTTGTGCGCGTGGTGAATGATCAAATCGGCTCGCCGACTGCAGCACACACCCTGGCAGCAGTCTGTTGGGCTTTGGCCACACACACGCAGGCGCAGGGGCTGTTTCACTGGAGCGATCGAGGGGCCATTACCTGGTATGACTTTGCCTGTGCCATTGCCGAGGATGCGCTTGAGCTGGGGTTGCTGGACGCGCCCGCCCGCGTCGAGCCCATAGCAACGGAAGAATACCCGACACCCGCTGAGCGGCCGGCTTATAGTGTGCTCGATTCGACCGCAACGTGCGAAGCGCTCGGAATTTCACAGCGGCCCTGGCGTGAGGTACTGCGCGACGTGTTAGGGTCGCTCTTGTTGGCGCAGAGGGAGTCCTTATGACCCGGTCAGTGATGGTCACCGGCGGTGCAGGCTTTATCGGTGTGAACTTCGTTTATCACTGGGCAGAGCGTCACGCTGACGATCGCTTGGTGGTGCTCGACGCGCTGACCTATGCGGGAAATCGCGCGAGTTTGGCGCCACTTGAGGCTGCTGGTCGCATTACCTTTGTCCACGGTGATATTTGTGACGCAGCCTTGATCGGGCGCATCATGGCGGAGCACGATATCGATACGATTGTCCATTTTGCGGCGGAGAGCCATGTCGATCGCTCTATCACGGGCCCCGGTGCCTTCATCCGTACGAACCTCGAGGGAACCCATACGTTATTAGCGGCCGCGCGTGAGGCCTGGCTCAGTGGAGCTGGGCGTGAACACCGCTTTCATCACGTTTCAACTGACGAAGTTTACGGATCCCTTGGGCCGGATGATCCGCCGTTTACTGAAAGCACGCGCTACGAACCCAACTCCCCCTATTCGGCGAGCAAGGCAGGGAGCGATCACTTGGTGCGCGCTTATGAGCACACCTATGGATTACAGGCGACCACCAGCAACTGCTCCAACAACTATGGTCCGTTTCATTTTCCCGAGAAACTCATTCCACTGTGTCTGACTCGGATCCTGGATGGTCGGAAGCTACCGGTTTACGGCGACGGCAGTAATATTCGCGACTGGCTTTATGTCACTGACCACGCTCGCGGTATCGCGACCATCCTTGAATCGGGCGCGCCGGGTGAGACCTATAACATTGGTGGCTGGAATGAATGGGCTAATCTCGACATTGTGAAGTTGCTCTGTCGCGAAATGGACGCCCGTTTTGCGGCTGAGGCGCAACTCGCGTCAAGATTTCCCGACGCGCCGCAGGCGCGCGGCGCCAGTGCAGAAACGCTGATCGAGTTCGTGCAGGACCGGGCAGGTCACGATTGGCGCTACGCCATCGATGCCGCAAAGATAGAGCGAGAGCTGGGTTTCAGGCCTCAGGAAACTTTTGAAACAGGACTCGCCAAAACCATCGATTGGTATCTCGACAACGAATCTTGGTGGCGGCCCCTGTCCGCGGCCTGAGCCGAGTCGGTTGCGTGATCAGTGAGAGGATCCAGGCCCGCCGATCACGAAGTCCTCGCGATGGAGCCTCAACGGGCTTTACTCGAAGAGCGGCAGATCTTGCCAGGCGACGCCCTGGCGATCTTTCTCTGAGAGTGACGGGGTATCGCCTTGCGGAATGGGCCATTTGATGCCCAGCGCGGGATCGTCCCAGGCCAGCGAGATTTCGCTCTCGGGGTGGTAGTAATCGGTGCACTTATAGACAAAATCCGCTGACTCGCTGAGGACATAAAACCCGTGCGCACAGCCCGGCGGGACCCACAGCTGCTCTTGGCCTTCGGCGGTCAGCGTCACCCCGAACCACTGCCCGCAACTGGGTGAGCTGGCCCGACAATCCACCACCACATCGAAGACTGACCCTGATGTGACCCGGACTAATTTGCCCTGCGGTTTTGCGGTTTGCAGATGCATGCCTCGCAAAATACCGCGTGCCGAGCGGCTGTGATTATCCTGAACAAACGGTAGTGTTATCCCCGCCTCGGCGTAGCGCTCTGCGTGCCAGGTTTCCAGGAAAAAGCCCCGGGAATCGCCGTGCACCCGGGGGGTGATTAGCGTGACGCCTTGGAGAGACGTTGCCTCAATCTTCATCGAAAACCGGACCGCCCTCGCTCACTAGCGCCTCCAGATAGGCGCCGTAACCACTTTTGATCAGAGGCGCTGCCAGCGCCAGTAGCTGCTCCGCGTCGATGTAACCCGCGCGGTAGGCGATTTCTTCGAGGCAGGCAATTTTTAGCCCCTGGCGCTCTTCGATCACGCGGATAAAGTTGCCGGCGTCCAGCAGCGACTGATGCGTACCCGTATCTAGCCACGCGGTTCCCTGCCCCATAACCTCGACCTGCAGCGTGCCGGCTTGGAGATAATGGCGGTTGACGTCGGTGATTTCGAGCTCACCGCGCGCCGAGGGATTGATCCCTTTCGCGACCGATATCACGTCGTTGTCGTAGAAATAGAGCCCCGTTACGGCGTAGTGCGAGCGCGGTTTGGCGGGTTTCTCTTCGATGCCGACAGCGAGGCCCTCAGCATCGAATTCAACGACGCCGTAACGCTCCGGGTCTTGCACGTAGTAGGCGAAGACGGAAGCGCCCCCCGCTCTTTGGGCGGCGCGGCGCAATTTGCTCGTAAAGCCGGCGCCGTAAAAAATATTGTCGCCGAGTATCAGGCAGACGGGCGCGTCGCCGATAAAGTCCTCTCCCAGCAAAAACGCCTGCGCGAGGCCGTCCGGACTGGGCTGCACGGTGTACTGAATGCTGATTCCCCATTGGCTGCCATCGCCGAGGAGATCCGCGTAAGCGATCTGATCTCGGGGGGTGGTGATAATGAGAATATCCCGAATACCCGATTGCATCAGTGTAGCGAGGGGATAGTAGATCATGGGCTTGTCGTAAACGGGCATCAGCTGCTTGCTGACCGTGGCGGTGAGCGGGTGCAGCCGCGTGCCTGATCCGCCGGCGAGGATGATGCCCTTGTATGCCGTTTGCGCTGCCATATGTCTGTATTTCTCTACGGGGCGACGGAGTTTACAGCCCGATGGCGCAGTTGGCGAGCCAGCGGTAAACTAGCGGGTCCTGTGGTTTTCCCTTGTTATTGATCCCGTAGCGCTCGCAGTGCCAGCACCCTGGGTTTTGGCCTAGGCGATTTTTCCGGAGTTGATTATCAACGCACCCCTCCCAATAACGAGCCCTGCGGTTGCCGCTGCCGAAACGTCTTCACATCGGCGCCTGCGCATTGCTTTGCTGGGCTATCGGTCGGCGCCGTTTTCCGGCGGGCAGGGTGTCTATTTGCGCTATCTCAGTCAGGCGCTGCAAGATCTCGGGCACGAGGTCACTGTGATATCCGGGCCGCCTTATCCCGACCTGGTTGATGGCGTTCGATTGGTGACATTGCCCAGCCTTGATCTCTATGCCCGGGGTTTGTGGCCTGTGACGCTTGAAATGCTCAAGGATCGGCTGGGTCGTCGGGAATGGCTGAGCAAATTAAGCGGCGGCTTCGCTGAGCCGTGGACGTTTGGTGAGCGCGCCAAAGACTGGCTACTGACGAACGCGGATCAGTTTGACGTCATACACGATAATCAAACCCTCTCGGACGGCATCCTAGCCCTGCAGCGTGCCGGATTGCCGGTGGTGACCACGGTTCATCATCCGATTACCCGCGATTTACGGGTTGCACTGGCAGGGGAGCCACGATGGCATTGGCGGTTGCTGATTCGTCGTTGGCACAGTTTTTTGCGGATGCAGGCTCGCGTCGCTGCGGGACTGGATCATATTGTGACGGTCTCTCACGCGTCTGCTGTCGATATCGCGACGGACTTTGGTGTTCAGTCGGCCGCGATCCGGGTCGTGCCGAATGGTGTAGATACGACGCTTTTCAGACCGCGACCCGATGTAAAAAGAAAGCCCCAGCAGATCATTGCGACCGCTTCTGCAGATGCGCCAATGAAAGGGCTCTCGGTGCTGCTGCATGCCTTGAAGCGTTTGGGTGATACGCACCCCGAACTGCAGCTGGTGTTGATTGCGCGCCCGAAACCCGGTGGTGAAACCGAGTTGCTGATGCACCGCTTGGGCCTGACCGATCGTGTTCGGTTCGTGAGCGACGCCAGTCATGAGGATATCAACCAACTCTACGCCGAGAGTACCGTGGCTGTGGTGCCTTCTTTATATGAAGGCTTCGGGCTGCCCGCGGTAGAGGCCATGGCCGCGGGCATTCCGCTGGTGTCCAGCGACGGCGGTGCGCTAGCCGAAGTGGTCGCAGAGGGTGGGGCATTGGTACCCGCTGGGGATGCAGCCGCTATGGCAGCGGGGATTGAGCGCGTGCTCGATGATGCTGATTACGCCGCAGCGCTTGCCGCGCGCGGGTTACAGCGCGCGCACGCTCATTTTTGCTGGTCAGTCTGCGCAAGTCAGATGGCCGCGTTGTATGAAGATTGTATCGCCGCATGCTGACTGCCGATCTCACAAGGCTGGACCTTGCGCCCGGGCAGCGCTGCCTTGATATCGGCTGCGGTGAGGGCCGGCACTCACTGGCGACTTATTTGTTACCTGGGGTTTATGCGTTGGGTCTGGATTTATCAGAGGCAGACCTGGCGACTGCGCGAGGTCGCATTACCGATATGCACGCTTATGCGCCACAAGGCGATGTTGGGTTTGGCGTGGGGGATGCGACGGCCTTGCCTATCGCTGATGGCGCAATTGACGCGGTGATCGCCAGCGAGGTGCTCGAGCACATCCCCAATTATTTGCAGGTGCTTGATGAGGCTTTACGGGTGCTAAAACCCGGAGGCCGATTGTGTGTCAGCGTGCCGCGGCAATGGCCTGAGTGGATCTGCTGGCAGTTGAGCGAGGGGTATCGCACGACCCCGGGGGGCCATATCCGTATTTTCAACGCGACACATTTGCGCCGCGAGATCGAACGAACGGGTTTTACCTTTGAAGGGCGCGACAGTGCGCATGCGCTGCATGTTCCCTACTGGTGGTTAAAGTGTCTGTTTTGGCGTCGTGATGAGGAGCCCTGGCTGGTCAGGCTGTATCACAAGCTGCTCGTCTGGGATTTAGTACGGCGACCCTGGATCACCCGCGCCATTGAAGCCGTGTTGAACCCGGTGATGGGTAAGAGCATTGTGCTTTACTTCCGCAAGCCGGGTCGGGCGGAGCAGTCACTGTGAATGCCCCGTTGTTAAGCCCGGGCATTTACCCCGCGCGCTGGTTACAACCGACCATCGCCTTTTTGAGCTACACGCAGCGTGACTCGGGCGAGATCCCCTGGTTTGAAGGGGGGCATACCGACCCCTGGGATCATACCGAGGCCGCAATGGGACTCAGCATCGGCGGCGAGTATGCGCGGGCGGAGCGCGCCTATCAGTGGCTGGCCGGTACCCAGTTAGCAGATGGCAGTTGGTGGGCCTGTTATCGCGATGGCCAGCCCGATATCGCGGTAGAGCGGCGCGAAACCAACTATGTCGCGTATGTTGCTACTGGCGTCTGGCACCATTTTTTAATCACCGGTGATGAGGCCTTCTTAGCGCGCTTTTACCCCACGGTGCAGCGGGCGCTGGACTTCGTGCTGCAGTATCAAAGCGCGGATGGGGAAATCGATTGGGCGGTTGATCCTGACGGGAAACCGCTCGGCGACGCGCTCGTCACGGGCTGCAGTTCGATCTACAAATCACTCGAGTGCGGCGTGCTGATTGCGCAAGCGTTGGGGAGACCACAGTCGAATTGGCGGCAGGCGCGGCAGCGATTGGGGCGTGCATTGCGTGATCATCCAGAGCGCTTTGACCGCACTTGGGACAGCAAATCCCGCTACGCTATGGATTGGTTTTACCCCATTCTAGCCGGTGTTGTTGGGGGTAATTCGGCCAAGGAACGACTGCAGGCGCGGTGGCATGAATTCGTAGAGCCTGGCATCGGTTGCCGCTGTGAAAACCACCAGCCATGGGCGACAGTGGCGGAATCCTGTGAGCTCACCCTCGCGCTGCTCGCCGCCGGGCAGCAAGATGAGGCAGCGGAATTATTCAGTTGGTTAACTCAGTGGCGCGACGCCGATGGCGCTTGGTGGACGGGTTATCAGTTTGCCGAGCAAGTGCTGTGGCCGCTCGAGAAACCCACCTGGACCGCCGGCGCAGTGCTGTTGGCAATCGATGCGCTGACGCACCACACCCGAGCCCACGATTTGTTTTTACGCACTGCAATACTCTGAATCGCCAACGAACAGGGGAACCCGATATCACCCTGAGGAAGCCAGTGGCCTCCTCTCGTTTGAGCTGCGCTCAGTAATCAAGGCGCCGCAAGCCCCGTAAGCTGCCCTGCGTGCCCAGCGGCTCGAATAACCCCGATTGGCTGGCTAGCTGCCAAATGGTGAAGGGCGCCTGACCGCCCGCTTCGGGATCCGGGAATACATCGTGAATAGCAAGAATGCCGCCCGCTGCGACGCGTGATGCCCAGGCTCGATAATCTGTGAGCGCGGCTTCGAGGCTATGCCCGCCATCAATAAACACCATGCCAATTGCGCCCGTCCAATAGCGGGCAAATTGCGCGCTGGAGCTGACGATGGGAATAACAGCGCAGGCTAATCCTGCGGTTGTGATATTGCGACGAAACGCCGTGAACGAATCAAACTGGCCGGTCGCATCCACGAGATCAGGGTCGTGGTGGCTCTCACCAACCTGGTGCTCTTCCGAGCCGCGATGATGGTCTACGGCAAAGACAGCCGCATTTTTCTGCGCTGCGGCCTGCGCCAACCAAATGGTTGAGCGACCGCAGTAACTGCCGACCTCCAGAATCGGCCCCAGCGCACTGGCAGTTAGGGCCCACTCATAAAGCTGTCTGCCCTCATCGTCGGGTAAGAATCCCCGCACGTCGGGGTCAGGGGGCTGGGGCATCTGCTGGGACATGATAGGCTCCGCGTGAAGAGCCTGTGAGTATACGATTGTCTTGAGCGCGAGGAACCGACTGACGCTTCCCATCCATCGCCGGTTGTATTCCTTGGCGATGCGGCTGTTCGTGCCCCTGTTGTTGTTGCGGTTGATTTGGCGCGGCCGGCTGCAACCAGGTTACCGTGCACAGCTACTGCGCAGGGTAGGCTGGTACAGACCTCGGCCCCTTGGTCAGTTCAAGCCGCGCGTTTGGATTCACGCCGTATCAGTCGGCGAAACCCTCGCGGTGGCGCCGCTGGTCGAAAAATTACTGAAGGTGCGTCCCGACTTGGAGGTATTGGTCACATCGACCACGCCGACGGGCGCCGATCAGGTCAGGCGCCAATTCGGGCAGCGCGTAGAAGCGGATTGGGCGCCTTTTGACACACCCGGCGCGGTTCGGCGCTTTCTGACTCATTGGCGCCCCTCCGTCGGCGTTTTAATTGAGACTGAAATCTGGCCCAACATGGTCACACTCTCGATTGCTCGCGGTATCCCGATGCTGCTATTGAATGCGCGCCTGTCGCGACGCTCTGCGCGCGGTTATGCAAGGTTGCCTCGGTTGATCTCCCCAACGCTCGCCGGGCTGTCTGTCATTGCCGCCCAAGGGCGTGATGATGCGCGGCGCTTTGCGGCCTTGGGTGCGCCCAAAGAACACCTGTCGATTACTGGGAGTCTCAAGTTCGCATTGGATGTTGATGAGCTGATGCGCGCCGGTGCAGCTGAGCGGCAGAAATACGCTGCAGGGCTGGTCGGAAGGCCGGTTTGGCTGGCGGCCAGTACACACCCCGGAGAGGAGGCGATGGTGCTTGAAGCTTTCGCCGCGCTGAAAGCCGAGCGGCCGGAGGCCTTACTGCTACTGGCTCCCCGACACCCCGATCGCGTTGCCACTTTGCGCCAGATGCCATCACTGCACCCTTATCGGATTGCCTTACACAGCGGTGACTCGCTGACCGCAGAAGACGATGTGTTAGTGATTGATACGCTGGGTGATCTCGGCGCGCTGACGGGCTGCGCCGATCTGGTATTTGTCGGTGGCAGTCTCGTGCCTCATGGCGGCCACAATCCTCTTGAAGCTGCGGCCTGGGGGTTGCCGCTAATCGCAGGGCCGCACGTATTCAATTTTTCAATGATTTATCGCGATCTGGAGCGCGCGGGTGCCGCGCGGACCGTCAGTCCAGAGACGCTGCTTGATACGGTCTTGGAATGTTTGGGGGCTTCACCGATATCGAACAACTGGACCGAGATGGGTGAGCGCGCGCGCGCCTACCAGTCGGCTCAGGCCGATGTTTTGGAGCGGCAGTGGGTGCTCTTGAGTGCCCACTTGCCCTAGGTTAGTCGCTCGCGGTCGCCGTGGGTGAGGGAGGCGACAGCAAAAACCCTTCCAGGCGCGCGATGTCCTCGGGGGAGAGCGTTCCCGCGACTTCCTTCAGGCGCAAAGAGTTAATGATGAAATCGTAGCGGCTATTCGCGTAATCCCGCTGCGCAGCGAACACTTTGTTTTGCGCATTCATTACATCGACGATGTTACGCGTGCCGACCTCATATCCTGCTTGGGTGGCATCGAGAGCACTCTGGCTGGAGACAATCGACTGGCGGCGAGCCTGCACGCGAGAAACGTCCGACATAACGGTCATATGCAGTGAGCGCGCCTGTGTTACGGTAGTGCGGGTTAGATTGATCCGCGTCTCGCGGGCGACATTGAACTGTTCAGCGGCGCGGCGGCGATTTGCGCTGATAGCGCCCCCCGCCATGAGCGGCAGGTCGAAGCGGATTTGCCAGGTTTCATTGGTCTGCTCCGAATCCGGCGGGAAGATGAAATCGCTCTCTGGGTTCTGCCTGATGCTACCGGTGGTCTCCCTGTCCTGATAACTGTAGCTGGCCGTCACCGTCGGGGCGTGTCCCATGCGTGAGGAGGTCGCATTTTGTCGGGCGGCCTCTTCTGCAAAGCGGGCGGCGGCCAACTGATTATTGTTGGACAGCGCAAAATCCACCCAAGCACTGCGTTCAGCGGGCTCGGGTGGGCGGGGTGAAAACTCTTCACCTAGCACATAAAGGGCACCGGGTGCCTGACCAGTCAGTACGGACAGGTTCTCCTTGGCTACGGCCACATTATTTTCATCAACGATGCGTGTGACCTGTGCCAAGTCACGGGCCGCTTCTGCCTCGTAGACATCCGTAATCGCGATCAGACCGACTTCGAAACGTTGTCTTGTTTGTTCGAGCTGGCGCTCAAACGCGCGCTCTTGCGCTTGCGAGGCTCGCAAATTGTCCTGAGCGCGGAGCACACCAAAGTAGGCCTGCACCACCCGCACGATGAGGTCCTGTTGTGCGGCGGCTAAATTCGCCTCTGCCTGTTGCGAGGTTTCTTTGCCTGCGCGCCAGCCAAACCACGCTGACAAATCGAACAGCGTCTGTGACAGGCTGACGTCATAGCCATCGGTCTCCGTCTCAGTGACTGACGTGACATCAATCCGCTCAAAGCCTGGATTCAAGGGGTCACCATTAAAAGCGACGTTGGGCCTGGTGGAGTCGTTTTCTGAATCAACGAACGAGTAGCCAGCGCGTGCCTGGGGTAACAATGGCGCCAGGGCCAGTTTTTCCAGCTCGATGTCGGCATTGTATTGCGCCACACGTGCCTTGAGCAGGGCGTCATTTTCTAGCGCCAGCTCATAGATATCGACCAAAGTGTCGCTCTGCGCCGCGCTACTGAGCACGCCGGATAACACGAGAGCCGAAAAGGGCGAAAAGATGGAGAAACGGGGGCCGCGGCTTGTCATGGCGTTGGGTCTTGTGCAGTCTGGGAGCGGCGATTCTACCACTGTCAGCGCGGTTTTTCCGGGCTTAAAGAGGGCAACATTTTGACTGTTCGCGAAGCCTGAACCGCTTGCTACACTTTGATTATGACTAAACCCACCCACACCGTCGCGACGCGTCGGCGCCCCAGAGGTAGCTATCATATAGACCTCTCGGACCTGCACGCGCAATGCGAAGCGAACTATCATCGCTTAGTGCGACTGTTCCCTATGTATGAACAGCAAAACCGAAGCGTATTTGCTGCGGGCGACGTGTCGGTGTCCCTAGAAGTAACGGCGCGAGATCGTTATACGACTGACATGCGGCTTCGGTATCAGGGCGCTTCGCCCCACTTGATGTCGGGCAGTTACTTTGACTTGCGGCTGTACCACGATGCCCGTATGGCCGAAGTTGTTCACTGCAGCACATCGCGCCGCTTTGAGGCTCGCTATCGGTACCCAAACCCCGAAATGCTGCAGCGTGACGAGAAGTACCAGCAGAATCGCTTTGCGGCGGAGCTCATGGAGTTCTGCCTGGAAAATGGCCGCTCGCTCGCCCACAACCTCCAGGACTGCGATAGCAGCGCTTCATGACGGTGCTGACGGGAGAGGCCACCCTTGAAACGGCCCCCGTTAGCCGCATTATTCAGCTCTCGGATACCCACTTAATGCAGCAACCCGGCGGTGAGTTGGTCGGTATTGATACCGATCGCTCTTTCGCGGCGGTATGCCGGATGGTGGCGGCGCAGCCGCCGATTGATGCGCTGTTATTGACGGGAGATCTGGCGGGGGACGAGGCAGAAGCGGCCTATTTACGTTTGCGCGACGCCCTCGCTCCGCTGAACGTCCCGAGTTTCTGGCTGCCGGGCAATCACGATGCCCTGTGGCAAGCCACACACCCGCTCAATCAACACTTCAAGCGAACCATTTGCCTCCCTGATTGGGAAGTCTTGATGCTGAATACCCAGCAGCTAGGGAAAGTAGAAGGGCACTTGTCAAAGCATGAGCTAGAGCAGTTGTCTGCCGCGGTCGCGCGCGCGGGGGCTGCTGGTCGGCCGTTGCTGGTCGCGACTCACCATCCATTAATCGGGGTGGGGTGTGATTGGCTAGACGAGCAGATCGTCGCCAATGGCAAAGAGGCGCTGGCATTGCTTGCCCCGATGGGTGCCCGGGCAGTGGTGGTCTCCGGGCATGTCCATCAGGCGTCGCAACAAACTTATCGCGGCGTGACGTGTATGACGGCGCCCTCGACATGCGTGCAGTTTGCACCGAACTCTCCTCGGTTTAGCGTCGATGAGGCCGCGCCGGGTTGTCGGCTGCTAGAGCTGCACGACGACGGACGCTGGGAAACACGGGTGCTCCGGGTGACCGACGAGATTTTTACGCCGGATCTGGCATCGCGCGGCTATGCCTGAGGGATCTTTTCGGGGCTGTCCCGCAATAACACGGTAATATCTGCAACTGTTTCACTGCCCAAGAGACGAGCTGTCGCCACCCATGAGTCAATATAACGCCGATGCAATCGAGGTCCTCACTGGACTGGAGCCTGTGCGCAAGCGGCCCGGCATGTATACCGACACCAGCCGGCCCAATCATCTCGCGCAAGAGGTCATTGATAATTCGGTCGACGAGGCCTTGGCGGGACATTGCAGCCAGATCGATGTGATTCTGCATGGCGATGGTGCGCTGAGTGTGGTCGATGATGGACGCGGCATGCCGGTGGACTTGCACAAAGAGCAGAAGCGGCCTGGTGTCGAAGTGATTCTCTCGACCCTTCACGCGGGCGGCAAATTCTCTGATAAGAGCTATCAGTTCAGTGGCGGCCTGCACGGAGTGGGCGTGTCAGTTGTTAACGCGTTGTCCGAGGCGCTCGAGGTCACCATCCGACGCGATGGCAACGTGCATACCATGCATTTTGCCGGCGGTGAGAAAGTCTCTGAGCTCAAGGTGACCGGAACCTGCGGGAAGCGCAACACCGGCACGGGCATCCGTTTTAAGCCCGATCCGCAATATTTTGACTCCGCTAATTTCTCGATCCCACGGTTGAGTCACTCGTTGCGCGCCAAAGCTGTACTCTGCCCGGGATTGCGGGTCACGTTGCTCGATGAAAAGAAAAAAGAAAAAACCGAGTGGTATTACGAGGACGGCATCTCGGATTACCTCGCTGACGCCACCATCGATTTTCCCGTTATTCCCGAGACGCCTTTCCGATCGCATTTTGCCGGCGAGACGGAAGCGGTCGACTGGGCGATTCAATGGCTACCCGAGGGCGGTGAGGTGGTCGCGGAGTCCTATGTCAATTTGATTCCCACACCCCAGGGCGGTACCCACGTTAATGGTTTACGCTCAGGGCTGCTTGACGCTATGCGCGAGTTCTGTGAATTACGCAATCTGCTGCCCCGCGGCGTCAAGCTCACTGCCGAGGATGTATGGGATCGATGTTGCTTTGTCCTGTCTTCAAAGCTGCAGGATCCGCAGTTCTCGGGTCAAACCAAGGAGCGCTTGTCCTCCCGAGAGGCTGCGGGCTTCGTGTCTGGCGTGGCGAAAGATGCTTTTGGCCTATGGCTCAACCAACACACGTCGGACGCCGAGAGACTGGCCGAGCTCTGTATTGAGCGCGCTCAGACGCGACTGCGCTCCGCAAAAAAAGTTGTCCGCAAAAAAGTCACGTCAGGGCCTGCATTGCCGGGTAAGTTGGCTGACTGCTCCTCCGAGGACCCCAGCCGTGGGGAATTATTTCTGGTGGAGGGCGACTCCGCAGGAGGCTCAGCCAAGCAGGCGCGTGATCGCGAATATCAGGCGATCCTCCCTTTGCGGGGCAAAATCCTGAATACCTGGGAGGTTGATGCGGTCGAAATCCTGGCATCCCAAGAGGTCAATAATATTTCGGTGGCGCTGGGCATCGAGCCGGGTAGCAGCGACCTCAGCCAGTTGCGCTATCACAAGGTGTGCATTCTGGCCGATGCGGATTCTGATGGACTTCATATCGCGACCTTGATCTGCGCGTTGTTTCTCAGGCACTTCCGACCTCTCGTGCGGGCGGGGCATGTGTTTGTTGCAATGCCCCCGCTGTATCGTATCGATGTGGGAAAAGAGGTGTACTACGCCTTGGATGAATCTGAGAAGAACGGCATCCTTGAGCGGCTGGAGGCCGAGAACAAGCGCGCCAAGCCAGCAGTGCAGCGCTTTAAGGGGTTGGGCGAGATGAACCCGCCGCAGCTACGCGAGACCACAATGGATCCGGATACCCGCCGGCTTGTGCAGTTGGTACTGGACGAAGACGGCGACACCGACAGTATGTTTGACCTGCTGCTTGCGAAGAAACGCGCGGGAGATCGGAAAAGCTGGCTGGAACAAAAAGGCGATCTTGCGGATATCGCCAGTTAACGGCGCGGTACACAGCGCACAGAAAATTGTCAGGCCGTCCCGCAGGTGCGAGCTATGATGCAGCCGCCGAGGAAAGGAGAAGCAGAATGCTAAAGCGATGGGCCGGGTTTGGTATCGGTGTTTGGATGGTGATGTCCCCCGCGTGGGCCGACTGGCAGATTGCGGACGAGTCCCGCATCCAGTTTGTATCTATCAAGCAAAATACGATCGGCGAGATCAGCCACTTTGAACGCGTCAGTGGTTCGGTATCTGCCGCAGGACAAGTTGATATTCGCGTCGCGCTCGACTCCGTTGAGACCATGATAGGTATCCGCAATGAGCGCATGAAAGAAATGCTGTTTGAGGTCGGGCTGTATCCGGAAGCGACCATCACCGCACAGCTCAGCCCCGACGCCCTGGCACTAGCGGCCTCGGGGTATGGCGGTGAAGTCACGGCTGATATCAATATCGATCTTCATGGCGTGGTCGTCACCAAGTCGGCGACGCTACAGGTCACGCCCTTGGCTAATGGTTTGGGCGTATCCACCACCGCGCCTATTTTGATACACGCGGCTGAGTTTGGTTTGGAACCGGGCGTGTCTGCGTTGCAAGAGGTTGCGGGGCTGCTGGCGATCAGCCGCGTAGTGCCGGTGACGGTGAGCCTGCGTCTGATTGAGGCAAGTTCGGAGATGCCCGACTCCTGAAGTCGTGCTCTGCGCGTTACCGCCATCCAGCCGCTTGTAGCGTAGCGTTGAGCTCGGCGCGATAGCGCGCGGCGGCGGCGGAATCACCCGCTAGCTGACTGTATTGCACCAAGGCCGCTAGCACATTGGGTTGGCCCGGCACTTGGCGGTGAATGGCGGTGAGTGTTTCGAGCGCCTCTTTGGGGCGGCCGCGATCGTTGAGGGCGACGGCAAGCACATACTGGTAATACCCCGGGCTCTCTTCCAGTTGGGCCGCCTTTTCCAGCGCGGCAAGCGCGGCGGCGTCATTGCCCGTGCGTACCTCCAGCAGTCCCAGACTGAACCACAAGGCGGCGTCATTGGCATTTAGCGTAATGCCCTCTTTCAATAGGGCTTTCGCCGATGTGTCATCGCCGAGCGCACGATAGAGGTCGGCCAAATTGACGCGCGACGCCGTGGTCTGCGGGTTTTTATCGAGCGCCTTCTGGAGCCATTTTTTGGCAGCGTCGACCTCACCGCGTGCCAACTGAAAACCGCTGAGCTGTGTCAGTACCGAGGGCATGTCGAGGTGCTGTGACTGGACCCCAATGTACTCTTCGAAAAGGGTCTGGAGGGATTCGCTCTCGGTGGTTTCAGGCGTCACCGACACGGCGGCCAATTGCTCTGCCACCCCCATACGGTTCGCCAGGACTGGGTCTTTGGTCAGCGGAAGAAGCAACTGTTGGCGCTGCGGCATGGGGATGGCCCCGGCCGCCTCGATGGCCGCGAGCCGGATTAATGGATCTTCGCTACTCAGCCACAGCGGCAGCAAGGGTGTGATCTGCCGGGGCGCTAAGCGGGCAAGATGTGCCACCGCTGAGGCACGCAGCATGCCGGTGGCGTCGTGGTTATTGGCGGTCTCAATGAGTGTCGGGGTGGCGCGCACATCCCCGCGCTGCGCGCTGTGAAAGGCGCGCGCCGGGTGGTTGCGCCGATCGCTGAATTGAACCCCCCAGCCCGTTAGGGCGGAATACGCCCAGTCCGCACTTTGGTCGGTATGGCACTGGTTACAGGCATTGGGGCTGCCCGTACTCATGGAGAGATCTGGCCTCGGGATGCGCATGCTGTGATCGCGGCGGTCGTCCACACCCATGTAGGTCTGGCTGGGCATATGGCAGTCGACACAGGCGCTCCCAGCCGACGCGAGCTGGTGCCGGTGGTGGGCTGGGTTGTCGTAGGTGCTGGCCAGATGGCACTGTGCACATACGCCGTTGCCTTCGACCACCAAGTGGTTGCTGTGCGGGTTATGGCAGTTGGTGCAGGCCACGCCGGCCTGGTGCATCTTGCTTTGGATGAACGAACCGTGAACGTAAACTTCGCCGCGGATTTGTCCGTCTGGCCAGTAGAGCGGTTCTTCGATGATCGCCAAGCGGTGGGTATCCAATAGCGGCTTGCCCGGGTGGTACTCGCCCAGAGTGCCGCGTCGGGCGTGACAGCGCGCGCAACTATCAATCTGGTGATTTGAGGTCAGGGGTTCAATGCGCTGCGCGATATCGGCGTCCTCGGCCCACTGCCACGTACCTCTCGCTTTGAGGCTCATTGCAAACCCGGTCTGGGCGGGAGACAGGCTTCCCGCATCGGCGAGCGCGACGTGTTCACTACCCGGCCCGTGACAGGCCTCACAGCCCACATCGATTTGCTCGTAGTGGGTATCGAACCGGTCGTTCACTGCGTCATAGCGTTTTTCGACGTCCGTGCTGTGGCATTCGGCGCAGCTCGTGTTCCAGTTGAAGTAGCCGCCCGTCCAATGCAGGGGGTCGTCCGGGCCAATGTGTTCGTCGGGATACAGGTGATACCAGCGTTGCCCCCCTGAGCTGGCAGGCCTTGCGTCCCAGGCAATGCTCAATGCTTGGAGTCGGCCGCCGGGTAAGGGCAACAGTACCTGTTGTAGTGGTTCGACGCCGAACACGTACCGTACGGGAAAGGTCTCCAACGTACCTTTCTCATTGTCAGTGCGAACGAAGAATGTATCCCCTTCACGGAAGAAGGTCGTAGTTACCCCACTGTGGACGAATACGGCGTTATCGAAGTCACCCAGCACGGTGTCAGGGGTGGGCAGCTGCATGGCAAGATCATGATGCGAGCCAATCCACTCCCTCGTGGCGGTGGCGTGACAACCCGCGCAGCCGTCGTTACCCACATACTGCGCGCGGGCGGCGTGCGTCAGCGACGCAGACGACAGACACCAAAAAAGGCAAGCCATCAGTAGCCATAGCTTGAGCCGATGGGGTCCATTCAGCATGCGCGACCTATCGCTCTTCGCCAGTTGCCAGCAATCCTGATGGTTAACAAAGTGCAATGCTTGAGTATCTCCAGTGCTAATGAGAAGAATCCATGCCTCGGCGTCTAATCATTCGACGTGTGCGAATCACTCGGTTAACGCCACTACGGTATGCTAATCGAGTGCGCCGAGTGCCGCCAAACAAGGCCACTCGGCATTTTTAGCGCAGGACGCCAGACTAGCGCCTGCGCCAGGTCGACACTCCGGGCGTGCACCGCAACCCTAGCGCTACCACCGCCGCCACGCGAGCATGTCACCTCAGTACGATCGCGCCGAATAGCTTTGTCACCAACAGGAACTTATCGTAGGCTGGCGCCCCCCGGGTGGCCTGGACCTTGGATCGTGGGAGGAGACGGAACGATGCATATTGGAATTCTGCGCACCGATGCGGTAAGGCCGGAGTGGGTTGCTGCGCATGGCGAGTATCCGGATATGTTCCAGCGGTTGCTCTTGGCGGAGGACCCTACGCTGACCTTTACCACTTGGGACGTTGAGGCAGGCCAGCTACCGGAGGCAGAGGACGCGGCAGATGGATTCCTCATCACCGGCAGCAAAAGTAGCGTTTACGACGACAAAGCGTGGATCCGAGCGCTGGAAGATTACATCCGCAGACTTCATGCGGCGCGGCGAAAATTGATCGGCATTTGTTTTGGTCACCAGCTTGTGGCGCAGGCTTTGGGAGGCGCTGTGGCAAAGTCGCCCAAGGGTTGGGGGATTGGAGTGAATTGCTATGACCTTGATTCACAAGCGTTGGACCTCGCAGATGGACCGCAAGTCTGTCTTATCGCGTCCCATCAAGACCAGGTTATGGAGATGCCGCCCGGCGCGCGGCAAATTGCCCGCAACGCACACTGCGAATATGCCGGGATGGCAATCGGGGATCATATTCTTACTTTTCAGGGGCATCCCGAGTTTACGCCCGCGTATTCACGCGAGATCATGACCTTCAGGCGTGAAATGATTGGAGAGTCGCGCGTGATCGAGGGCATGCAAAGCCTCGAGGATCGCCAACATGAAGGCGCCCGTGTGGCTCGCTGGATGCTTGCTTTTATGGGGCGCTAACGCTTACCAAGCGCCCGTGTTGGCCATGGATTCCCAGGGCTCCTGAACCGGAAGCGCATCTCCTGCCTGCAGTAATTCAATCGAAATGCCATCGGGCGACCGAACAAATGCCATACGGCCATCGCGTGGTGGGCGGTTCAGGGTGACACCTTTGTCGAGTAGCCGTCGACATACCGCATAAATGTCGTCGACCTGATACG
>Ga0255757_10001174_pt1 | contig 25609 bp, 22 predicted proteins | sample 071ome_27_FD_179957 | JGI IMG/M metagenome (GOLD analysis project Ga0255757, IMG submission 179957) | Coastal salt marsh microbial communities from the Groves Creek Marsh, Skidaway Island, Georgia - 071409AT metaG (version 2) | ecosystem: Environmental > Aquatic > Marine > Intertidal zone >...
AAATAATACCCTTACCTAATGAAGATGTCACCCCTCCGGTGACGAAGATGTACTTTGTGCTCGCCATAGTTTGAATCAAAACAGCACAAAAGTACCTCTTTTTGCCGCCAATTAAAAGGTAAAACTTGCGCTAATCGTAGGCATGATTGGGAGCTGATTCACGCGCTCAGCAGCGACGCGATCATAGTAGAAAATATTCTCCCTGTTGTACATGTTTGTAGCCCCAATAACTACCTCAGCCTGACCCGTTTTCAAGGTCGTACTATACTTCAATGAGGCATCTAACCTGTGGTAAGTAGGCAGCCTGTTTCCATTCAAGGCGCCATAGAGCACGCTAGGGTCGCCATTGGCCGTGGTGTAATCAAAGTTGATATCAGGGTTGCCAAATGGATCCAAGAAATCAATTCCCGGGTAGTAGCCTTGGGTCGGAGTGAATGGGAATCCAGTCCCTAAATTCCAACGTACGCTCAAGAACCAACGCTCCTCCTTGCCCATCTTCACGTTCGCAACGAGGTTCACATTGTGTCGACGGTCAAAGTTTGGCGCATAGACTTGGATACCGTCGTCGCGCTGCACCTTGCTCCAAGCATATACTCCCCAGAAGTAATAGCGTCCTTTCTCAAATTTCACCAAGGCATCATAGCCATAAGCCCATCCGTGCTCGACGATGAAGTCTTTGCGCAAGATTTCCGGACGATCGCTGTAGGCCGGCACATCGTCGTAGAGTTTATTGCGGTTGATGTTCGAAATCTGCGAGAAGTCCTTGATATAAGATTCCACAGTCACGTCCCAATGGTCGCCTAAATCGTATTCAAAACCGGCTACGCCGTGAGTTGCTTTTTGGAGCTTGGAGGTGATGGGGCGGTCGCGGAAGCTAGACGGCAGGTCCGTCGCGCCAGATAAAAACCCATAAAAGAGGTTGACCACATCACGGTCGCTATTGGCTGCCACAAGGTTTTGGCTGTACTTCCCACCGGAAGCCTTGAACCTAAAATCTTCGGTAATGCTGTATTTCAAGCCTAATCTAGGCTCTACGCTGAGCTCACTCAAGGAACCATAATAATGGAAACGCAGTCCTGGCTCAAGAATTAAGAGTGTACCGACTTTGCGGTAATTAAAGAATCCACCTAATTCCGTGGTACTCTCTTGCTGGTTCAACCCTAATCCCAAAGAATTCGTGTAATTAAAGTCTGTGGTATATCCGATGAGGTCCAGGCCGTATTTGATCTCGTCCGCCTTGCCTAAGAAATAGGTGAAGTCCAAACCACCGTTAAAACCATTGATGGAAGAATTACGCGGCTGGTCAGGATTCTCGGTGCTTGAGATGTAATAATAGCTCTGGGCAAAATCACCCTGAATTAGGGTTGCGGAGCCGGGTGGGATCACGGTGAAATTGGCCCCATATCCCCAACTGTTCCATTGAATGCCTTGTGCGCTGTCCAACATGACGGCATCGGAGAAATTGAAGGCCTTCGCGCTCAACTTTGAGCCACCCTTGCTTTGCGTCGTGAACTTCCCGTAAACATCATTGAAGGTGAAGGGCAATCCCCCGAATCTCGTTTCCACATAGGGATAAAAAATTGGGGCCGATTGGCGCAAATAGCTCGTCTTCCCACTCAAGAACAGGCTGTTATTGGCCAAGCCATTCTTATCCTTTTTGCCCAGCGGGGTCTCCACCAAGAGCTTACTCATGTAGGTAGAAGAATAGAGTTTCCCTGTGGTTTCAGAACGGTTCCCGTCGCGGGTACGGATATCCATGACCGAGCTGTTTCTAGAACCATATTCAGCGCCAAAGCCGGCCGTGTACACCTTGGCACTTTGTAAAACGTCGGTATCGAAAACGGAGAAGAACCCAATGCTGTGGAAGGGATTATAGATGATCATCCCATCGAGTAAAACAAGGTTTTGGATGGGCGCGCCACCGCGAATATATAATTGGCCTCCTTGATCCCCTGTGGTCACCACCCCCGGCAAGACGGAAATGGCTTTCATCAAATCTGGATCTCCCCCTGCGGAGAAGGTTTCGATGGCTTTAGGGTTTAGATTGACTACTGCGGTGTTGACCTTGACCTTTTTCTCGGCTCGCTCAATGTTCAAGTCTACGGTATTCAGCATTTGCGAACCTTCGTCGAGGTAGACCTTGATGGTATTGGGCTTGTTTTTGTAGATGCGAACGGTCTCGCTCACAGTCTCGTACCCTAAAAAACTCACGGTAACTTGGACCTCGCCTACCGGAAGATCCGCCAACTGAAAATAGCCGTCCAAATTCGTTATGGTTCCGCGTTCCTCCCCCTCTACTACGATGTTGGCATAGGGAATGGGAGCACCGTTACTTTTTTCATAGACGAAGCCTCGTAGCATTTGAGGCTGTGCATACACTATCGTCGCTAAAAGCAGTGAAAATATGGTTAGGAATCTTTTCATTTCTCAGGTTAGGGAATGCTAAAGTACGCACTTGATGAGCCATTCTCTCAAATGTTCGTATTCATTTGCACTGGAAGGGATGACCCCTTTGCATTTTCTATCAAATATCAGGAGCTCTTCGAGCATCAGTAGGGCATGTGCACCACTGTAATGACGTGAGGCCTGTGCAAATTGTTTTAGGAAATACGGATGAATCTTCAGTGCAGAGGCAATGGATTTTTCCGGCTTGCCCTTCATGCTGTGGTACTGCAGCAAGTTGTTCACGAAATTGAACAAGATCCCTGTGGTCATCTGCACGGGATGCTCTTTGGGATTTTTACTGAAGTAATGTACGATTTTGAAGGCCTTGGCAATATTGCGTTCGGCGATGGCCGCCACGAGCTCAAAGTTGTTGTAGTCCTTGCTAATTCCGATATGACGCTCGATATCATCCGCGCTTAAATCGCGACGATCGCCCAGGGCCACATCCAGTTTCTCCACTTCCTTGTGCAAGCGGCTCAAATCCGTGCCCACCTGTTCGGCCATGGCAGCCACGACATTGGAGGAGCAACGGAAGCCCTTAGCACCCAATTCCTTTTCCAACCACGGCATTACTTGGTAATCGCGCAAGGGATCGCTTTCCAAAAACACGGTGTTCGCTTTAATGGCTTTTCCGGCCTTGCTGCGCTTGTCCAATTTTTTGTGCATGTGTCCAAAGGCCAGCACGGTGCTTGGCTGCGGCTGGTCCAAATAACCGGCCAACAGTTCCCAATCCGTCGCCTTCAAATGCTGCGCTTCCTTAACTACTACAACGATGCGCTCGCTCATCATAGGAAAGCGTTTGGCCTCCTCGAGAATCTGCAGCATGTTCGTCTCCTTGCCGTAGAGCACTGTTTGGTTGAAACTGCGTTCGGATTCATCTAAGATTCCTTTCTCGATGAGTTGCAACAGCTGCTGGGCATAGAACGGCTCCTCACCCGCGAAGAAGTACACGGGAGCGTACTTGCCTGCCTTGAGGTCTTTGGCAATGCTATCAAAGCTATATGCGCCCATTAGTCGTTGTGGTAAGGTTCGTTATTCAAAATGGTCATGCCGCGGTAGAGCTGTTCTAAAAATACAACACGGATTAATTTGTGTGAGGTGGTCATTTTACTCATGCTCAGTTTTGATTGAGCAGCGGCGTACATGCGATCTGAAAATCCAAAGGCACCCCCAACCACAAACACCAGTCGCTTTGGCCCAGCATTCATCCATTTTTGCAGTTGTGTTGCAAATCCACGACTGTGGTATTCTTTGCCCTTTTCATCGAGCAACACAATGGTATCTCCCGGTTGGAAAAACTTGAGGAAAACATCTGCCTCTGCTTCTTTCAATGCTTGTGGACTGAGCTTGCCTCCGCCCTTGACATCGGGAAGTTCGGCGTATTCAAAAGAAATGTAGTGTTTGAGGCGCCCCGCAAATAATTGGGCCCCTTCCCTAAGGAATGGTTCAGAAGTTTTACCAATAACCGTGAATACAATCTTCATGTGCCCTACAAAGATGCTAACTTGCATTGAGAACACTAAAGGAATCCCCTAGGAATATGTCTGCGAAAGAAGATTTTGTGCCCAATTTCTCTTTGCTCGACCCCCAAATCGAATTTGCCATCGCCGAAGATATTGGAAATGGAGACCATAGCGCCTTGAGTTGTTTATCTCCCACAAGCCGTGGACGAGCGAAACTACTGATGAAGGAGAATGGCATCATTGCCGGCATCGCCTTAGCGAAATACCTATTCGAAAAAATCGATCCCTCGGCAAAATTTGAGGCCGTTACGAAAGACGGGCAATGGATTACTGCGGGCTCCGTAGTATTCACCGTAAAAGGCAACACGATCAAACTGCTCCAGAGTGAACGCCTCGTGCTCAACTACATGCAACGCCTTTCAGGGGTTGCTACGAAAACACACCATATGGTACAACGCATTGCGCACACCTCTTGCCGACTGTTGGACACCCGTAAGACTACACCTGGATTGAGAGTGTTGGAGAAGTGGGCCGTGCGCCTTGGGGGCGGACACAACCACCGCATGGGGCTGTACGATATGGTGATGCTCAAGGACAATCATATTGATTTCGCCGGCGGCATCGGCCCAGCTGTGGCCCAAGTACGGCAATACCTCAAGGAGCAGCAAAAAGAATTGGCCATAGAAGTAGAAACGCGTAATATTCAGGAAGTTCACGAAGCCTTAGCCGCCGAAGTAGACCGAATTATGTTGGATAATTTCGATATTGCCACCACCAAAGAGGCCGTAGCCCTGATCGGCGGGCGCTGCGAAGTCGAAAGTTCCGGGGGAATCACAGAGCACACCCTTGTTCCTTTCGCGGAATGTGGCGTAGATTACATCAGTGTTGGCTCCCTGACACACCATATTAAAGGGGTGGACATGAGTCTCAAAGCATATTAAAAATGGGAAACCTAGGCCAAAAGATTAAACAAATACTCTCCACGGTGAAACCGCCATTCTTCGACGGCCTCACCTTGTGGGACGTCCTGAGCTTCTTTTTACGCGGCATTTACGAAGGAGCCATTTCCTCGCGTGCCGGATCAGTGAGCTTTAGTTTCTTCCTTGCCCTTTTCCCTGGAATCATCTTCATCTTCACCTTAATCGCCTACCTCCCACTCGACATCTTCCAAGACGAGCTTTTCGAGCTGTTGGCCACCGTGCTGCCGCCAAGCACTCACGACATGGCTTTCGAAGCCATTGAAGATATTCTGACCATCAAAAGAGGTGGACTTTTGTCGATCACCTTCGTGGCCGCACTTCTTTTCGCAACAAACGGGACATTAAGCCTGATCGCTAACCTTGGGATTTCTTACCACAACATCAACGTAAAAAAATTCTGGTCGCAATATTTCAGCGCTTTCCTATTGACCATCGTATTGACCTTGTTAATACTTATCGCCATTGTCGCCCTAATCTTCTCTGAGGGATTCACCGGCTGGCTTTCGGAGCAAGGATATCTGACAGAATACACCTCAGATATTATCGGGTGGGTAAGATTGCTCGTATTGCTCACAGCTACCCTGCTAGGAATCTCAATAGTGTACAACTACGGACCAGTGCGCCGCCGCGATTGGCGATTCATCAGCCCAGGAAGCATTCTCGCCACGATTCTGATCATCGCATCGTCACAAGGCTTTAGTTACTACGTTGAAAATTTCTCGACCTACAACAAATTTTACGGCTCCATCGGAACTCTCCTGATCATGTTGTTGTGGATTTACGTGAATGCCTTCGGATTGATCATTGGTTTTGAATTGAACGCTAGTATTACCGGGGCCCAATTAGAAAAGGGCAACGACAACCACTCCGCATCATGAAAAAATGGTTCCTCATCACCTACCTCTTAGGCCTCGCCATTTCAGCGCAAGTCCAAAATGAGATTGTTGGCCAATGGTACAACGAGGAAAAATCTTCCATCATCAGGGTTTACAAAGCCACCAACGACAAGTACTACGGCAAGATTACTTGGCTCGAAGACAACAACAACTCCGACGGCTCGACCCCGCGCGTTGACGAATACAATCCAAACGAAGCCAAGCAAAATGTTCCCCTATTGGAACTCGTTATTCTCAAAGGATTGGAATACAACGCCTCAGAGAAACAATGGCAAAACGGCACCATCTACGACCCTGAGAACGGAAAGACCTATGAGTGCTTCTGTGAGCTCAACGACGACGGCTCTTTGTATTTCAAAGGCTACGTCCTCGGCATTACGTGGTTGGGACGAAGCACTACTTGGACCCGACCTTAACACGCATTACATCCAACAAAAAACCCGAGCCTGCGGCTCGGGTTTTTTGTATTCCTTTGCGTATTCCTTATCGCATCAAATTGAAATGTTGATAGCGAATAAATTCTTCTCCGTCTATATCTCTAAACAATACTTGGGCAGTATAAACGCCTTCCATACATAGTTTACCTTCAAATGTTCCATCCCAACCAGTTTGAATGTCTTTGCTGTGGAATAGGATATTACCATCCCGATTATAAATCTGTATTTCAAAATAACTAATTGCATTAGCCTTTACCGTATAATAGTCATTTCTGGTGTCGCCATTAGGAGTAAATGCAGTAGGCATAAATACCGCAGCTACATCTCGAGGATCTCTTACTGTATCACAATCTGCGATTTGAACAATTACGGTATCACTACACAAATATTTACAATACCCTAATTCTACTACAACCGTATCATCGGACTTGAATGATTTTTGGTAATTCGCACCATTTTGAATATTCCCAGAAATATTGGTCCAAGTGTAGACATAGTTGAATTTCATTGATGATAGACCACCTCTAATGTTTACTGTTGGAACTGATGTTCCGAATGGTGCTATTATACCATTAGCACAATCTTTCCAGCCGCTTGAACTGGTGGTTTCATTAAAGTCGAAATTCACTGCTAAACTTGAGAATATTGGTAAAGAAGGTTGTAAATAATTGCTCATGTAATTTACGATCAAGTTCGGAGCAAGTGCACTACGCCATATTCTGAACTCATCAAGTTCCCCTTTGAAATAGGAAATACTACCATTCGTGGGAGTAGCTCCATATCCAAGTGTTAAAGGATTTGAATGGGAAATATCCACTAAGGAAAGCGTACGATTACTTACCTCTACTCCATCAATGAACATTTTAGCCTGATTATTGGAGGCTTTACGCCACGTAACTGCCACATGTTTCCACTGTCCGGTATTTATTTTGTCTCCAGCTCCCAAAGCAGTACTTCGCAGATATTCCATAGAACCACCACTGTTATCTTTTGCACCAAAAACAACATCTCCAGATGAAGTCATATACAAGGTCCATCCAATGGTATCGGCATCCGTGTACGCTGCCAAGCATTGATATTTTGTCTCAAGGGTGTTCACCCATATCTCGATGGTAAAATCATCATTTGTAAAATCTATTGCCGATTTGAACAACGGATCATTCGGAATTGCAAGTGAGTGTGTGGCGCCATCGAACTGAATTGAGTTGTTATCCACAGGTGATCCTGTGGCTTTCACCTCAACAATCTCGTCTGGACAAACAATAAAATTATCTTGATCTACCGAAACGGTCATAATCTGCTGACCGAACAATGCCGGTGCAAATGCCGTAAGTAGGAGTAAAAAGCGGTACTTCATCATAAATGCTTGTGTTCCAAAAATAAGATTAAAAACCAATAGTTGACCTATTGCTCCATTTTACCATAGAATTTCCGTCCCAAGCCCACGTTGCTGGCAGTGTTCGTGAGCAATGACGCGACCACAGGGCATAGGTATTGGCCCCAGTATGATCGATAAATAGGTACTGACCTTCTTGCAGCATCGCCGGGAGTTGGATGCTATGCGCCAAATAATCTCCTGCAAAACACAACGGTCCGGCAATATCATAGGCCTTGTCCTTACCCTGGACTTGTGTTGCATCGCCATTCCAAACTGTCATGGGGAAGGAACGTGAATTGGTGTAGGCGTCGCGCATGAAGAAATCTGCCCCTAGGTGAATAAAGAGCTTATTGGGCACAAGAACATATTCGATGGTACTCAGGGCAAAACCCGCCTCTGCATGGACCCACTGACCAAATTCGGTCACCAGTAAATAGCCCGATCCTCGGAATAACTCGGCTACCATTTGGCCGTATGCTTCCATGCGCGTTTGAGTCTCTAGAGATTCTGTAGGCAAGCCGCCGCCTATGTCGAGAACCTTGATTTTGCCCGGCGCCACGGCATTGATGGCATCCGCAATGCGCTTGAGCTCTTTCAAGGCACCCCGCTGTATGTTGAGATCCTTCATTTGAGACCCACTGTGCATGTGCAAGGCTTGGACCGGATAACGCAAGGCGGCATCAACGATGCGCTCTTTCATATCCACGGGCACACCAAACTTGCTTTCATTTTTACTCACATCAAAGAGCTCTGGAGCTCCTGTGTGCACCTGCGGGTTAATGCGAATGCCTAATATTCCTTGGAAATCAGCATCAAATCGGTCCAATTCCTCCAACGAATTCACATTCACCAACATCCCCGACAGGGATGAGATCTCACGAATCTCGTGACGCGTTTTTACAGGAGAATCAAAAACTAGATGGGCCGGCGAACAACCCGCTGCCAATGCCATGCGCACCTCCTCAATGGAAGCCGCCTCCAAGCCAAAGCCCTGAGACACGAGAAACTCGAGCATCTTGGGATGAGGATTGGTCTTGATGGCAATGCTGTGCTGAACCCCTTTCGGGAAAGCATCTTGTAAATGGTGGAGTCTAGCGGTTAACACCGGGAGGTTTACACCAATAATGGCGGTATCTTCTGCTCCCAATTTTGGAAGCATGTCCACCATAATGCGTGCTATTTCTCCGGTTTGAATCACCCAAACATTTTTTCAGCGTACGACTCGATGAGTTCAATCAATCTGTAATCGTCTTCTAAATCTACGGCATCTTTTTCCAAGAATGCGCGTACACTAAAGGCGCCTACCGCGAGGCGAATAAAACTCTTGTTTCCGTATTGTACCGGCTGGCCGAAGAATACGCGGTCGTAGCCGCCTTTAAACCCTTCGTGTCTATCCGTAGTGATGGCGGCGAACATCTTTTTCAATTCGTCATTGTCCAGGGCACGCCCCCCTACCCACACTTGGAAGGAAATGATGGACATGTTGGTTTTTAATTGGTCCGGCATCAATTTGAAATACGGCGAGGTCTCCAATCTGCTCATGACACCCATCGCCCAACGAGTAATGATGTTGTCCGTTTGGCGCGTCGACCAATAACTGTAGGCTTCCATTTCGTCTAGGGCAATCTCCCAACGCAAACGCAAGGCCTTATTTTCTGTAGCAGGCAGGTTGGCGCGCATGTTTTCCATGAACCATGGCACATCGTAAGCGCTGAACAACTTGCCGTAGGGCTGAATGATCGAGGCATCCATGTGCTTCAACTTTTCGCTCCACTTTCTAGGCACGAGCATCGCTGCACAGAATGGCGGGGCTTGGAAGAATTTTGAGCCGGTCAACATGACCATTACCCCTTTGGCCAACAGCTCGTGGATGAGCTTGTGGTCCACCCGGAATTGGCACAAATCCACCACCCACATGGTATCGCTGTCGGTATCGATGACGTTCAAATCATCCTTGATCCCAGACTTCGAGCCGAACACCAAGCTGCCCACAATGGCAGCATCCTCATTCTCAGCAATGATGTTATTGATCGCTGCGGTGCGGTCCAGAATATTTCCATCCTCATCGCGCGCATCTAGATACACGACCTCGCTCACGTTTTCTGGATCGACGAGGGCACCCTTTTCAATGGTTTCTCCAAACTGGTTGTAGTTCGCGTAGAACTTGGTCTCAGAAGCAAACTTACTTCCAGAGCCCAATTCCTCTGGGCAGCTCACGATATTCAGCAAGCGCTTCCCAGGGTTCAACATCATCTGAAACATCAATGGGTAGTACACCAAATCCGATCCCGACGGCCCGAAGTACACGTCAAACGGATCCTTAAACTCATCCTGCACCAAATTGCGCAAGCGGTTCGCTTGGTTCTCCAACAAGTTCTCGTAATTCAAATCCTCGTACTTGCCCAAAAACGCCTTCGACACACTATATGAGCGGCGCGTCAATACGTTCGCAGTACACGACCCGCGCTGAAACAATGTTTCGTATTCGACCGGATTAAGGTGGTATTTGTTGAGTCCCGTCTCGGGGATTTGATGCACTCGTTCGTCACATCCTTCTACCAGGACGTCTAGAATCTGCTGTTTACCAATGACATTGGCTTTTTCGCTATCCATAAAATGATAATCAGTTGAAGGTCAAAAATACACATCTAGTTGCCGTTTATCAATGATTTAGGCCCGATTATTCCACAACTTTTGCTAGTTTGCATGGATACAAATACAGACTATGTCCCTGAAGAAATACACCCCGTTTTTAACGACTTGGATTGCCCCAATCATCGTGTTGCTCGGCATCAACGTAGCCTTTTTGAGCCCAGCCTATCTCGACGGCGATATCCTCGATCAAGACGATATCAAACTTGGATATGCAAAAAGTAAAGAAATTAGAGATTATCGGGAAGAACGAGCAGAAGAACCATTATGGACAAACTCAATGTTCAGCGGTATGCCAACCACCCAAATTTCAACCAATTATAGCGGAAATATTTTCGCCAATATTACCTCAACTATTGCTGAAATTGGAGGTCGGACTTCGTCAACATATATTATTTTCTACTTAATGATAGCCGCCTTTATTGGCCTGCGAGGCATGGGTGTGCACCACTGGCTCAGTGCCATCGGTGGTTTCGCCTATGGCTATAGCGGATTCTTCATCATCGGCTATGCAGCTGGACACAATGCCAAGGTCAACACCGCGGCCTTCATACCATTGATGATCCTAGCGCTATTGTTGATTCTAGAGAAAAAGAATTGGCGTGCCTTTATCCTGATGTCTCTTTTTGCAGGATTGAGCATCCACCGAAATCACTTCCAAATCACGTATTACGCAGCACTGTTCATGGGAGTCATTTGGCTCACCTATTTAATTAAGTACGCAAAGGATAAGGCGCTATCTGAGTTTGGGAAATCCACTGCCTTATTGCTTTTAGCCGGTATTTTAGCAATCGGCCCGAACATCGCAAACATTTGGTCTACCAAGGTTTATACTGAAGAAAGCATGCGCGGCGGCAAGAGCGAACTAACACAGAAAAACCAAAACCAGGGCGAAGGTGGTCTATCTTTTGAATATGCCATGAGCTGGTCGGCAGGCATCTATGAAACTGTGGCGCTCGTTATTCCTGACGCTGCAGGAGGCGGCATGAAGGTAAATTACAATACCAAGGGCACCAAAACCTACGAACAACTCCTTCGTGCCTTCAGACAGCAGGGTATGTCCCCTATTCAAGCGCAAGCACAAGCCAGCCAATATATGGGCGGAGCCTTCATGAAATGGACGGGAGAAAGCATGGGCAATGGCGCCTATTACGTAGGAGCCAGTATCTTCTTTCTCTTCTGTTTGGCCTTCTTTACCACGGGCGGCGCCATTCGCCAGTGGGTGATTGCCAGTATAGCGGTGTTTTCCTTCATGGGTTGGGGCTCCAACCTAGAGTGGTTCAGTAGATTACTGTTTGAATATCTGCCATTATACAACAAGTTTCGTGTACCTTCAATGGCTATGGTAATTTTGTTCTTCCTTGTGCCATTCTACGGCCTGCTTGGACTCCAGCAGTGGCTGGGCATGGAAAAAAAAGTTCGCTTCGAAGCGTTGTGGAGAGGTGCCGCCTTATTCTCGGGTTTCCTTCTCGTGTTCGGTTTCGTAGCGCCTTATATTATGGATCTAGAAACGGCTCGCGATGTACAATTTGCGCAACAAGGCTTCCCTATTGACCAGCTCGTGGGAGACCGTCGCGGCTTGATCACTTCCTCTGCCACCCGATCTCTAATGATGGGACTTGCGGTGGGTGTTGCGCTATACCTATGGCATATTGAGAAGCTAAAACAATTGGCCACATTTACCATTATAAGCCTCGTCGCCCTAGTAGATCTATGGTCATTTAATAGGGACCAATTAGAAACTGATGACTTCCTCTCGAAGCGCCAGTGGGAGGCACAATACGCGCCGAACGCAGCAAATCAACAAATCCTTCAGGATACCGATCCACACTTCCGCGTTTGGAATGCCACGGCTGGATTGACTAATGATAGCTATACCTCCTACCACCACAAAAGCATTGGCGGATACCACGGAGCGAAGCTGCAACGCTACCAAGATTTGATTGACAACCAGCTCAACAAACAAAACATGGCCTGTTTCAATATGCTCAACGCGAAATGGGTCATCACACAAGGACAAAATGGGCAGCCGCAAGCACAGCGCAACTTCCAGGCATGCGGCAATGCTTGGGCCGTAAGTAATGTGCAATATGCCGCCACCGCGGACGAGGAAATGGCCGCATTATCTAACTTCGATCCTACACAAACTGCTATCGTACCGCAGCAATACGCTTCGGAATTGGGCGGTAAAACCAGCTTTGGGCCGGCCAAACTAAAGCTCACCACCTATGATCCGAAATTCTTAGAGTACAGCTTCGAAGGCAATGATGCCCTTGTTGTATTCTCGGAAATCTACTATGAAGGTTCGGGCAACGATTGGCAAGCCTACATCGACGGCGAGGCAGTGGATCACCTTCGTGTGAACTACCTATTGCGCGGCCTTCAAGTGCCGGCAGGCAGGCATACCATTACGTTTGAATTCGCGCCTAAATCCTACTATGTGGGACGCAAGATCAACTTCGCGGGTTCCGGCATACTCCTACTTCTATTGGGATGGATGGGCTGGAAACAGCGCAAGGAAGCATAAAAAAAGCCGTCCTAGGGGCGGCTTTTTTATTTCAATATCTCTGTAAGCAGGCGCTTGGCCTGTACATCTCGAGCATAACCCGAAATGCGTGAAGCATCTGTTCTTGGGGCTCCTTGGTCGTACTGTTGCTGAACGTATTCGGCAATGGCTGCCTTATCTGCATATTCGAAACATTGCCCCGCCCCAGCTTCATGAATGATTGAGGCGGCATCCCCTGAGGTCGGACCTAATCCCAAAATAGGATTACCCGCGCCCAAATAATCAAAGAGCTTCCCTGGGATGTGGCCGGTAGCACTGGCCACGTTTGGCAACAAGAACAGCATCATGTGACAATCGAGTAATTTCTGATTCAAGGCCGCTTTAGGAACATATTCCTCAAAGGTCACCTGAATGTGACCGCCTGCTTGGGCCAAATCTTCCGCGCTTTTACCGTCCCATGACCCCACAACTTTGATGTGCATGGGAAAACTCAAGGTATTCAGCGCTTCGACCAATTCAGACACGGGGTATTGCGCCGCCAAGGTTCCGGCATAAAGCAAGGTAAAGACCTCGGGACGCTGCGGCTTCAATGCTGCGAAATCCTCGGGATCAAAACCGTTGGTTAGCGTATGTACACTCCCCTTCGGTAGCCCGCCTTTTTTCTCATACAACTCGCTCCAGCTGGGGCTCACGCTGATTAGGGCATCACAGCTTGAAAACACGCGACGCTCTAATCCCTTTTCATACCATCGCGCGAGCGCGGTAGGATAAAACTTGCGGTAGTAGTAAATATCTGTCCACGGATCCCTGAAGTCTGCGATCCACTGTATACCTAATTCCTTTTGAAGTTTGAGTCCAATTAATTGGGTACTATGAGGCGGCGATGTGGTAATCCAGTGCTGCACGCCATGTGCTTGAGCAATCTTCGCCGCTGCCGCAAAGGCATGAGCGTTCCAACCTTTTCTAGCATCTGGAACAAAGAAATTTCCTCGAACAAATCTGGCCACTTTTTGCAAGAAGCTCACGTTCGCTTCTTCCCCAGAAAAGCCGCTGAAAGGCACGGATTTCTTACCCGTCACCTTTTTATAGGCCCCGAACTTTTCTGACGTTAAGGTCCGGTGAACCGTGATGTTGGGATGGACCTCATTCAACAGCCCTTCATCGCGAAGCGGATAGGTAGCCTTGTCCGCATCGACCGTCACCACATGCAGCTCCACCCCCTCCTTGGCCAAGTATTTACTCAGCTTCAGCCAGCGTTGTACGCCAGGACCTCCCGCGGGTGGCCAATAGTAGGTGATGATGCCTATTTTTTTCACTTCTCGTCGTCTTTGACTTCTTCGTAATCCACATACTCGCCCACATTCTTAGAGAACGTACTGCTCTTCTTTTTTGTCGACGACTTTGCGGGACCAGAAGGTCTTCCTCCCCCGAAAAATCTATCGAGCCATTTGAAGATAAAGTAGGCAAGTACCGTTAGGGCTATAAAACGAAGCATGGAGGCAAAAATTTTTGTCAAGATAAAAAAGAATCCCGGCGCCATGGGCGCCGGGATCTCCGTTTACGAACTGTTTCCTTAGCGGCTCAAGTAGAGGCTACGCTCGCTGTATAATTTTCTGAAGGTTGGGTCCTTCAGGTCTTTGATGAAGTGAATGGCTTCACCTGTTGATTTCATTTCAGGGCCCAGGGCCTTGTTCACGTTAGGGAATTTACTGAAGCTGAAGACAGGGATCTTCACCGCGTATCCTTCTAATTCAGGATTGAAAGTAAAATCAGTGACTTTCTTCGTGCCTAACATCACCTTAGTAGCGTAATTCACATACGGCTCACCGTAAGCCTTACAGATGAACGGCACGGTACGAGAAGCACGTGGGTTGGCTTCGATGATGTACACGATATCATCCTTGATGGCGAACTGAATGTTGATCAATCCTTTCGTCTCAAGCGCCTTGGCAATATTCACTGTGTGCTCCTCAATCTGCTGCATCACCAACGGACCTAGGTTGAACGGCGGCAATACTGCTGAGCTATCTCCCGAGTGAATACCACACGGCTCGATGTGCTCCATGATACCGATGATGTAGGCATTCTCACCGTCACAAATAGCATCTGCCTCTGCTTCGATGGCCCCATCTAGGTAATGATCAAGCAATACTCGGTTTCCTTCAAACTCTTTGAAGAGGTTCACCACGTGACGCTCTAGTTCAGCTTTATTGATGACGATTTTCATCCCTTGACCACCCAATACGTAGGAAGGACGAACAAGAATTGGGAACCCAAGGTCATCCGCGATATCCAATGCCTCATCAGCATTCGTCGCTACATCAAACTTTGGATAAGGGATGTTGATTTCTTTCAAAAGCGTAGAGAAACGACCGCGGTCTTCGGCTAAATCCAATGCTTCGTATGAAGTACCGATGATTTCAATGCCGTAACGGCTCAACTTCTCTGCCAGCTTCAATGCGGTCTGACCCCCAAGCTGCACAATTACCCCTCTTGGTTTTTCGTGCAGGATAATGTCGTAAATGTGCTCCCAGAATACCGGCTCGAAGTACAACTTATCAGCGGTATCGAAATCCGTACTTACCGTTTCTGGGTTACAGTTGATCATGATGGTTTCGTAGCCCTCTTCACGAGCGCTCAATACCCCATGAACACAGCTGTAATCAAACTCAATCCCTTGACCAATACGGTTAGGACCCGAACCAAGAACGACGATTTTCTCGCGGTCAGTGACTACACTTTCATTCTCAATAACTTCTACACCGTCTGCGGTAACAAAAGAATTTTCAAAAGTAGAGTAGTAATATGGCGTCTGTGCAGGGAATTCCGCCGCACAAGTATCCACCAGCTTCCATACGCGGTTGATCCCTAAATCCATACGCTTGCTGTGTACTTCACTTTCCAAGGCATGAATCATGTGTGCAATTTGGCGATCCGCGAAGCCTTTCATCTTGGCCTCAAGGATCAAATCCTTCGGCAAGGATTCCAATGTATGTTTTTCAATTTCACCTTGGACACGGGCCAAATCCTCAATCTGCTTGAGGAACCACATATCTATTTTGGTGATGTCGTAAATGGTACGAAGTGGAATACCCATCTGGATCGCATCATAAATGACGAACAATCGATCTGATGAAGCATATTCTAGTTTGTGTAGGATCGTGTCCTGATCTGTCAACCCTTTACCATCTGCACCTAGGCCGTTGCGCTTGATTTCCAAACTCTGCGCAGCTTTGTGGAGTGCTTCCTGGAAGCTGCGACCAATTCCCATGACCTCACCTACAGCCTTCATTTGAATGCCTAGACGGGTATCCGCGCCTTCAAACTTCTCGAAGTTCCAACGCGGGATTTTCACGATGACGTAATCCAAAGTTGGCTCGAAATACGCGGTAGTGGTCTTAGTGATTTGGTTGTTGAGTTCGTCTAGCGTGTACCCAATAGCCATCTTCGCTGCCACTTTCGCAATAGGATAACCCGTTGCTTTTGAGGCCAAAGCAGAAGAACGGCTTACACGAGGGTTAATCTCAATCGCGACGATATCTTCTTTCTCATCCGGGCTTACTGCAAACTGAACGTTACACCCTCCGGCAAAGGTTCCAATGCTACGCATCATCTTGATGGCCATATCACGCATCTTTTGGTACGTGGTATCGCTCAAGGTCATCGCCGGTGCTACGGTTATAGAATCACCCGTATGGATACCCATAGGATCCATGTTCTCAATAGAACAAATGATGATGATGTTGTCGTTCTTGTCGCGAAGCAACTCAAGCTCGTATTCCTTCCAGCCAAGCAAGGCCTTATCGATCATTACCTCATGTATAGGGCTGATTTCCAAACCACGACTCAAGGCTTCATCAAACTCCTCGGGTGTATGCACAAAAGTTGCTCCAGCACCCCCTAAGGTAAAGGAAGCGCGAACACACAATGGAAAACCGAACTCCTGAGCGGTTTCCTTACCACGCAAGAATGACTTTGCAATGCGTGAAGGGGCCATCGGAATGTCGATTTGTTCCATCAATTTGCGGAACTCATCGCGGTCCTCAGTAATGTTGATGGCATCAATATCTACCCCAATGATGCGCACATTATGCTCTTCCCAAACTCCTTGTTTGTCTGCATCGATACACAAGTTCAAAGCCGTCTGACCGCCCATTGTAGGCAGTACTACATCAATGTCCGGATGTATTTTAAGGATCTCCTCAATATTTTCCACGGTCAATGCTTTCAGATAGATGTTATCGGCGATAACCTCATCAGTCATGATGGTGGCAGGGTTAGAATTGATGAGTGTTACGGTGATTCCTTCTTCTCGAAGGCTTCGTGATGCTTGGGATCCAGAATAGTCAAATTCACAGGCTTGACCAATAACAATAGGACCAGATCCGATGATGAGGACGTGTTTGATGGAGTTGTCTTTCGGCATGTGCTTTTAAGATTTGTACAAAGTTAGGTGCGGATTAGGCCAAAAAAAAGGTGTTGCTTTCGGCAACACCTATATCTTATCAAAAGGTTTTGAACATTACCCTTTGTAGTTTCCTTTATCACTAACGGTCAGGCTCTTGCGACCTTTCGCGCGACGAGAAGCCAACACCTTGCGGCCATCTACCGACTCCATTCTTGAGCGGAATCCGTGCTTGTTCTTGCGTTTTCTATTGCTGGGCTGGAATGTGCGTTTCATAACAATATAATTTACCCGTTCGTCTTCGGGGGTGCAAATATAGAATAGAGTTTCTATTTAACAATCCCTGTGAAACCAAATTTTAAAAAAAGTTTGTTGAGCCACCTCTGAGGACTACCATCCTCTAGACTTAACTTCGCAAAGTTACGACGAGAACCTATGAACCCACAAGATTTTTGGAACGGCCGTTATCGCGAGGAATCTTACGCCTACGGCACACTCCCTAATGAATTCATTGCCCAAAGCTTAGAAGGGCTAACCCCTGGAAAAATCTATTTCCCTGCAGAGGGCGAAGGCCGGAATGCGGTATTCGCTGCGACCAAAGGTTGGGAAGTTTGGGCCGCAGATCAAAGTGAGGAAGGCAAAAAGAAGGCCATACAGCTCGCAGAACACCACAACGTTGAAATCCATTACCATGTGGGCAATGCCATGAAGTATACATGTCCTGCACCCTTAGACGCCGTGGGATTTTGCTATTTCCACACACCTGAGGCCATTTTAGCACCGATGTATTCACATATTTTGGGCCAATTAAAACCTGGGGGCACTGTCCTACTCGAAGGATTTTCTGAGAAGAATTTGGGCCTTGGAAGCGGTGGACCACAAGACCTTAGCATGCTCTTTACAGAGGCAAAGATCAAGTCTCTACTCTCAGGTTTTCAAAACATTAAGGTTTGGGAAGAATGTGTACAGCTCAATGAAGGCCAGTACCACCAAGGTACGGCATGGGTCATCCGAGCCATCGCAGAAAAATAATTCTATCCCATTTATTCTCACTACCTTCGCCGCTGAAAATAGGGGGCGTCCATCTTTCCAATGGTAGGGAACTTTAAACTGGGAAGCGCTGACGTCCAATTGGCGCACCCAGCGGAACTGGGTAATTAAACCAGGGCTAAGTCCCGACATTATGGAAACCTTTAAAGACAGCGGTCTTCACCCTCAAATTGTACAGGGTGTAGAAGCACTCGGGTTTGTTGAACCCACCCCAATCCAAAAGATGAGCATTGAACATTTGCTCGAAAACACCACGGATTTAATCGCATTTGCACAAACCGGAACTGGTAAGACAGCAGCATTCTCATTGCCTATTCTTCACCAACTTGAAGAAGATGTACAGCATGTTCAGGCCATTATTTTGGCACCCACACGTGAATTGTGTTTACAGATTGCAACGGATATCGAGGCGTATTCGAAGTTCATGCCGGTCAAAGTTACTGCCGTCTATGGTGGTGCTCCCATTACTAAGCAGATTAAAGAACTACAACAACGACCACAAATCGTTGTGGGTACCCCAGGACGTACCCTCGATTTGATCGAGCGCAAGAAACTTCGCATTGAGGATGTTCAATTCTTGGTATTAGATGAGGCTGATGAGATGTTGAGCATGGGCTTTCAAGATGAATTGGACGCTATTCTTGCTAATACTCCTGAATACAAGCAAACACTTTGTTATAGTGCCACCATGCCCGATGGCATGAAAAAACTCACTAAGAAGTACTTACATGAGCCCAAGGAAATCTCTGCAGGCAAGCGCAACATTTCAGCGAGCAATGTCAGCCACGAACTATATGTAGTAAGCGCCAAGCACACCTACGAAGCAATGCGTCGCATCATGGACTTCAATCCAAACATGTATGGCATTGTATTCTGTAGAACGCGTCGCGAAACGCAGAGTATTGCTGAACAGCTCATCACCGACGGGTATCGCGCAGAAGCGTTACACGGTGATTTGAGCCAAGCGCAGCGCGATGAGGTGATGAACCGCTTCCGCAAGCGTAAATTGAATGTAATGGTCGCTACCGATGTAGCTGCACGCGGTATCGATGTCAATGAACTGACCCACGTAATCAACGTGAACATTCCCGATGACCCAGAAGTCTATGTACACCGTTCAGGTCGTACCGGGCGTGCAGGCTCTTCAGGCATTTCTATTGTCATTACTCACGGCAGAAACATGCGTAAGGTGAATAACCTTGAGCGCATTATCGGCAAGGAGTTTGAGCAAAAGCAGGTACCAAGTGGTGAAGCGATTTGCGAAATCAAGATTGGTCAAGCCATTGATGAGTTGGTGGAATTTGAATTCGCCAATGAATTGGATCCAATGTTGCTGGATAGCGCCATGGATAAATTGGCCCACCTCAGCAAAGGAGAACTCATAGAACGATTCCTAGGTCATGAAACTTCATTGATTTTGAGTCGTTACCGCGGAGCTCGTGATATTAACGAGCAACCGAAGAAATTCAAGGAGCACGGTCCACGCAAATCTGGCGGCGGCAGTGAGGAAGGTTTCAAAACCATCGTAGTTGATTTAGGATACCGTCAAAACGTAAACCCAAGTCGCTTGATAGGATTGATCAACGACACCATGGAAGGCAAGAAAATCCGCATCGGGAAAATCGATATGGATAAAACCTTCACACGCATCGACGTAGAAGAGCGTTTTGCAGTTGAAGTAGCTGTGAGATTGAGCGGTGCGAAAACAGGCTCCTATGTAGTCAATGCCTACTTCGAAGAAGGCTCTGGTTCTAGCGGTGGCGCTTCTGGAGGCCAACGTCGTCAAAAGCGCGAGCGCATCTCTAGTGGAAAGAAATTCCGCAGTGATAATCGCTTTGAAGGTCGCAGTGGCCGTGGGGAGCGTCGTAATGACGATCGCCCAAGAAAGCGACGCGACGAAAGAGGTGGTGATTTCCGAGGCAGCGACGACAGTCGTCCACGCCACCGGAGTGACCGCCCTTCGTTTGATTCAGACCGTTCACGCTCACGTGGTGGGTACGGTGGTCCACGAGGTGGAAACAGAGGTCGTTCTGGCGGAAAACCAGCAGGAAAACGCAACAAGAAGTACTAAACTTTCCTGTATTTTAGGCGTATGAAAACAGCTTGGATTACAGGAAGTAGCAGTGGAATAGGTAAGGCTATGGCGATGGAATTTAATCGCCATGGTTACTTTACCATTTTGAGTGCCAGACGCGCTGAAGTCCTTGCTGAATTTCAACAGCAGCTGCCCTATCCAGAAAACAGCGCTGTGTTGGTGTTGGACTTGGCCCAATACGAGAAGGCTGAGCAATGGACAACGCAGGCGCTGAGCCATACCGGCAAGGTTGATATTTTGGTCAATAACGGCGGCATGGGGCATTTGGGCCGAGTCGTTGAAATGGCACTCGATGTAGAGAAAAAGGTGATGCAGACCAATTTTTGGGGTACAGCGGCCTTGACCAAGGCGATGGTGACTGTGATGTTGGAGCAGGGTTCGGGACAGATTTGGTCCGTGGCCAGCATACTCTCTTACTTCGGCAGCCCAAAACTTGCCGCCTATGCAGCAAGTAAATTCGCGGTCGTCGGTTATATGGAAAGCCTACAGTATGAATTGCGCAAAACTCCAGTACACGCAGGAATCTTGAGTCCCGGCTTCATCAACACTAATGTGACGCTGAGCAGTTTAGGACCGGATGGCAAGCCTATTGGCAAAAACAGTGTGGCACAGGAGAAAGGAATGCTTCCAGAGGAATTGGCCCAAAAATTCTACCGGATCACTCAAAAGAACCAACCACCCCTGCACGTTGTTATAGGTGGATATGAAAAATGGGCCGTGCCTTTTAAAAGGTTCTTGCCAAAAATATTTTTCAAGGTCTACGGAAAACTGACAGATATCACTAGAGGAGAAAAGTAGCAACTACTATATTTGGACAACAAGATTAATACCATGGTCAAAGGAATCATCAATCCCAAATACCTAGATCCTGCTTTTGCAGCAGAATTAAAGACTGCTTACGATACGGCATCTCCATGCAAGCACATTGTTCTGGAAGACTTTTTCCAGGAGGACATTGCATTGGACTTGTTCAACAACTTCCCTTCAATTGATCAATTGAATGTGAAGCGCAAGAGCTTGAATGAAGATAAAAGTGAAGATTACCACTTTGAGCGCTGGCACCCATCGTTCTCGAAGGTTCGTTCGGCTGTAGGGTCGAAGGAATGGAGCGAGCAATTGGGCCGCATCACAGGCATCGACGGTTTGCATACCACTACGGATGCATTGGGATCCGGTGTTCACCAGGGCCGCAATGGTTCGTATGTTGATGTTCATATCGATGTCAATATGAACCCTAAGTTGGGGTTGTGGCGCCGATTGAACCTATTGGTCTACCTCAACAAAAATTGGCAGCCGGAATACGGCGGTGATTTGGAGTTGTGGAATAAAGAGATGACGGAATTGGTCACAAAAGTGCCACCAACATTTAACACCGCAGTCATCTTCTATACGGACGACAATAGCCCGCACGGTTACGGTAAAATCGACATTCCAGAAGGAGAATCACGTAAGAGTTTCTACACCTACTTCTACACAAAACCTGAGGACGGGGTGACCTACAGAGATTCTAAGTTTATCTCACGCCCAGACGACGGGGCCGTTCGCAAAATGGCGACAGGAATCAAAGAGACGCTGAAGATCAACGGAAAGAAGCTGCTCAAGACGTTGGGGATGAAAGACCTCGACTTCCAAGACAAGAATTAAGAAAACCGCCTTAGGGCGGTTTTTTTTATCCTACATTCATCGAACCTTTCGGGTACTTGAAAGAGTTGGACTCTATTTTGCGGTCACTCAACGCGAAGGCCAGGGTCAGCGTACCCACACGACCGATCAACATAGAAACCATCAAGACGATCTTACCGCCCAGGGATACTGTTGGCGTGATGCCCGTGCTCAATCCTACGGTACAGAAGGCACTGACTTCTTCAAAGGCCAAATCCAACAATGCTTTCTCCGGCTCGAACAAGGTTAATAAAAAGATTCCGACCAGGATACTCACGGCGGAGAACAAGAATATAGCAAAGGCCTTATTCATCAACTCCCAAGGAATTTGGGTCTTGTAAATATTGACGTTTTTCTTGCCTTGGATGGTCGCCGCCGCACTCATGAAGACCAAGGCGAAGGTGCTCGTTTTAATCCCCCCAGCGGTTGATCCCGAGCCCCCACCAATAAACATGAGGAAGATGAAGAACAACAAGGTAGGCGTGGCCATGGCACCGAAGTTCACTGTATTAAAACCGGCTGTACGCGCGGTAATGCTTTGGAAGATGCTGTGGCTGAGCTGTGGACCAATTGGCCCCTCGTGCCCCTCCAACATAAATACCATCGCAGCACCAAAACCAATCAATACCCCCGCCACAACCAAACCTAGTTTGGTGCCGACGCGCAAACTCCGCCAAGACTTCACCATCGACTGTTTGCGCCAAGGCTGCTTGAGCAGGTCCGAAATGGTCCCAAATCCAATACCGCCCAATACAATCAAGATCGCAATGATGGCATGTACCCCAAACTCATGGTTCACACCCTCGCTCGCCAAACTATTGCTGAACAAGGAGAACCCTGCGTTATTAAAGGCAGAAATACTGTGGAACAGGCTGTAGAAAAGGTTTTCTCCGAGGCCGTCGTACTTGCCTCTCCAGAGAATAGCCAAAAACCCAGCGCCTATTAATTCAATGAAAATGGTCAACCTGAAAATGGCACCTATCAATGAGCGGCTGCGCTTGAGGTCCTCCCCTAGGTTTTCGCTCATAAAGTTCGCTTGACGCATGCCAAAGCCTCCTCGTAGAATGGCAAAAATAGCTGCGAAAGAGATGATGTTCAACCCGCCAAGCTGCATTAATATCATGACGACGATTTGGCCCTTTCCACTGAGGATTTGGCTGATATCTATAAGACTCAATCCCGTTACACAACTAGCGGAAATACTGGTAAATAGAGCCGTCAAAAAGTCCAAGCCTCTGTGGCCTTTGATGGTCATTTCAGGGAGCATTAAAAGACCCGTCCCCATAATGATGAGTAGCACAAAACTGAGGATCAACAGGGTCGGTGGACTGAGCCTACTCTTCGGCAACACTTCGCCAACCTTACCGAATTCCAAGCCCACAATCACTAAGAAGTAGAGCTGCAAGAAGAGCATAAAACTCTCTTGGAGGCCGGGGATTTTTAAGAATTGGCCCAATTCATTTAAGATCTCAAACTTGAAAATATTGATGACCAAGATGTCCACAATGATGAACAACATGAGGAACCCCTCCCACTTTCGGTCTTTTAAAAATTCTCGAGGATGGAAGTTGTAGAAGAGTTCTAGGAAAAACTTGAGCAGGTAAAAGGCTATGGAGCCTCGAACGATATATCCCACGAGCTCATTGCGCCATGCATCCAGCTCGTAGCCGTGATAAAATACCAGAACCATCAACGTGAACGTCGCTACAAAGAGGCTTCCTGTAGCTAGGGAGGACATCACAAAATCTCGACTATCGTAAATACGGATGTTGATGAACTCACGCGCGGCGTTGATGCGTTGTTTCAAATTCACAAGGTGACTTTTGCGTTTATCGAATTTACCCCGATTCTCTGAGAATCAAGCATTCTAATCGTATTTCTCGTACGACTTTTCCTCAATCAGGTCAGATCCTGTTAAGAGGTTAATCTCTTTCTTCACGGCGGCTCTGCGGTCATTGAGCTGGTACACGCTGCGGGCAGCAGCCACAAATGAAGGACCAAAATCTTTCGATTTCTCCAGTCCGCGCAACACATCCTCTACCTCCCAGAGCGAGGTGTTTACCTCCAATAATTGGTTTTGTAATGCACCAAGTGCGCCAGAATATTCTAGGGAACGAATGGCATCCACGGCAGGCTGAAGGCTTTCCAGCTCTCGGCGTATGTTGTTGAGCGCAGTGGGATCTGAAATTCTATCGCTCTTGATTTGGAGGATCGAATATTTGTCCAACACTTCGCCGTTGGATACCTCAATTTTCATTATTAGTCTTCTAATTTGGCAACAGCCGCTTTCACGCGACGAACCGCTTCTTCTAACTCTGCTTCTGCTGCGGCATAAGAGAATCGAACATAACCCGGCAAGCCAAAGGCATCACCAGGTACGGTGCTCACCAATCCTTCTTCCAACAGGTACATGCTCAAATCGAGAGAAGTTTCGATGACCTTGCCATTAAATTTCTTTCCTAAGATACTAGAAACGCGAGGGAACACATAGAAGGCTCCTGGAGGCGTGTCCAGTTCAAATCCTGGGATATCATTCATCCAATCCACCATCTTCGCACGACGTGTGGCAAAGGTATCCACCATGTATTGTACGGTTGAAGGATCCGCTTCCACAGCTGCGATACAGGCGCGCTGTGCCACAGAATTGGTCCCAGAAGTAAAGTTGCTTTGGAACTTTGTACAAGCCTTCGCAATCCATTCAGGTGCCCCGATATATCCAATACGCCATCCCGTCATCGCAAAACCTTTGGACAATCCATTGACCGTAACGGTTTGGTTATAGACCTCTGGGAAGCTCGCAATACTTACGTGCTCGACTTCACCGTAGTTCAACAACTCATAAATCTCGTCCGAGATGATGTGTAGGTTAGGGTGTTTCGCGACCACAGCAGCAATCGCAGCGAGATCTTCTTTGCTGTAAATGGCCCCACAAGGGTTGTTCGGAGAAGAGAAAATCAACACTTTCGATTTCGGAGTGATGGCGGCTTCTAATTGCGCTGCAGTAATCTTGAAGCCGCTTTCCATGGTCGTAGGAAGGATTTTCACCTCGCCGCCACAGTATTTGGCTTGGTCCATATAGCTCACCCAATACGGCGCAGGAATGATCACCTCATCTCCTAGATCCACTAGGGTTAAAAAGACATTCAACAAGCTTTGCTTGGCACCTGTACTCACCACGATTTGGCTTGGATCGTAATCCAATCCGTTGTCGCGCTTAAACTTCTTTGCGATGCTCGCTTGAAGATCAGAAAATCCTGGAACCGGCATATAATGCGTGTAGTTCTGCTCCATGGCTTCCACCGCCGCAGCCTTGATAAAATCTGGGGTATCAAAGTCCGGCTCGCCTAGAGATAAACTGATGACTTGTTTGCCCGTAGCACTGAGTTCTCGTGCTTTTTTGGCCATTTCAATTGTCATGGGCAGCCCCATCTCCTGTGCGCGTTGTGAAAGTGCTTGCATTATTGAAGTCGTGTAGATGTGTAATAAGGCGACAAATTTAACGATATTTGTAAGCCTCAACACAGAATTATGGAAGCATTTATTGAAATCCTCAAGTATACTTTTCCCGCGGCTTTAATGCTGCTACTCACCTACTTACTCCTATCGAACTTTGTAGATAATGAGGAGAAGCGTCGCCAAT
>Ga0255757_10001183_pt1 | contig 25481 bp, 25 predicted proteins | sample 071ome_27_FD_179957 | JGI IMG/M metagenome (GOLD analysis project Ga0255757, IMG submission 179957) | Coastal salt marsh microbial communities from the Groves Creek Marsh, Skidaway Island, Georgia - 071409AT metaG (version 2) | ecosystem: Environmental > Aquatic > Marine > Intertidal zone >...
TCAAGGTGAAGGTCAAGGTCAAGGACAAGGACAGGGACAAGGGCAGGGTCAAGGTCAAGGACAGGGGCAAGGTCAAGGTCAAGGTCAAGGTCAAGGACAAGGACAAGGGCAGGGTCAAGGTCAAGGTCAAGGGCAGGGTCAAGGACAGGGACAGGGACAGGGACAAGGACAAGGGCAAGGTCAAGGTCAAGGTCAAGGTCAAGGTTCTCAACAAGGACAAGGACAAGGACAATCACAGGGTCAAGGTCAAGGTAGCCAACAAGGGCAACAGGGACAACAAGGACAACAAGGTTCGCAGGGACAACAAGGACAACAAAGCGGGCAACAGGGACAACAAGGTTCTCAAGGTCAGCAAGGACAACAAGGCCAACAACAAGACAACGGGCAAGGTCAGCAACAACAAGGCGGGCAACAAGGCGGGCAACAGGGCGACCAACAATCCCAAGACCAAAACGGGCAAAATCAAAACGGACAAAATGAGCAACAACAAGGTGCTACTCAAAACGGACAACAAGGGCAACAGGGGCAACAATCCGATGCTCAACAAGGACAACAATTGGATAATCAAGCCCAAAATGGCGAAAATGACAATGATGGTGATGGAATCCCTAACGAAATTGATAACGATGATGACAACGATGGTATTCCCGACATTTTGGATGATTCACCATTAGACCACGACAATGACGGAATCAATGATGCGGAAGATGATGACGATGACGGCGACGGCATAGACGACAGGGAAGAAGTGAACGATGCCGACCCCAACACCAACATTTACGACCACGACAATGACGGCATTTCCGACAATGTGGATTTAGACATTGACAATGACGGTATAGACAACCGAAACGATTTCTATGAAAACGGTTCAAGTGCTATGCGTGACCATGACAATGACGGATTAAACGATGGCGTAGACACCGATGACGACAACGATAACATTCTTGATGTGGATGAAATCGGAGGCATTTCGGGTGCATACCGCTATGACCACGACAATGACGGCATTTGGGATTCAACCGATACTGATGATGACAACGATGGACTCTCGGATTGGTGGGAAAACAACGATGGAAACGAAGAAACAGGTCAATTTGACCATGACAACGATTCTATTCCCGACCATGAAGACGCAGACGATGACAACGATGGAATCCTTGATATTTTGGAACTATGAAGGTCAATTGGATAGCGATATTTGATTTCCTTTGGGAAGTCTTATTGTTTCCTTATTCGCTTCTGTTCAAAAGGTCTTGAACCCATTGTTCTCATGCGTTATGTTTAAGTAGTATATGCTCATGCGTATAATCGTGCAGACCAAGACGATGAAGGGCGAATGGTGTAATGAGAAATGGAATTCATATCCATTAGGCACAATGGTTCGTTATGAAGGCGAGAATTATTACAAAATGCTCAACGGTCATGTTGCCGTTATTTCGCATGGAAACATAGGTAATGCGGAGATTTACCATGATTGGGATAACGGTTACGGGGCTGATGAAGTGATGATTTTTCATACGGTGAAAATCGTTCCCGAAACGAAAGGATTTCAAGGCGACAGTCTTAACCAAAATTGGACTCACATGAAGCGAGCAGACAAGCGAGGACATACCTCAAGCACTACATTGAAAGACATTGTAGCCTATTTGGATGGCTCTTATGTTGGCGAAACCGTTGTTGAAAACAAATACAATAAAACCTATGTGCTTCTTTACAAAGAGGCTTGAATAGGCTTAGATAATAAGACCGACAATCCATATCTATGTCAATTCGGAGGCAGGGTTTTGAATGGTCTGTTGAAGACATTGGAAACTTGCCCCCGAAACGATTAGAATTGTTGAGCGAATCGCCTCAAAGCATTTTCTATTCGGGTATTGGTAATGCGACTATTTCAGCAAGGTTAAGGACTAAGGAAACCGAATTTATTGTTATTAAATACTTTGGAAGCACACCCGGAATTTACGGAACGGGCAACGAATGGGTTCCCGCAGGTTATGTGAATTTTAGCATTGGGACTACTTCTTATTTCAAAGACCCCGATGGGCGACCTGCTCTCGGACTTTCGGGAACTGCCGCACCATATCCTGTATCGGTTCGTTACGGTCCGACTTTCAAATCGGAGTTTGATATTGAAATCCCACCCGGCACAGAATGGGATATTGATTATTTCGTTGCCAATGCTTTCATTGACCCCGTAGAATTGTTCCCTGCGACACCTAAATACACATGGACTCCCAATTTCACATGAGGTATCATTATGGCGGTAAGTTATAATTTAGATGTGAAAAATTTGGGTCAATTAGAAGTTTTATCACGAACATTAGTCAATATTGGAAAATATCAAGCACCTAATCTTTTTGGTATATTTAGGTGGCTTACTCCATCTCCTTCAACACCAATATGGCAAATTTACCCGACAGGTGAATACATTATTAGAAAGGGAATGTATATCAATGGATTTTACATTTATGTAGGTAGTTACAAAGCCTATTGTCTTGATTTATTCGGAACAAATAATCACGGTTATGCTTGGGATGGATTCATCATGGCGATTAAAGGATATTCACTTGAAAAGTTTCCTATTTTTCCGAAGGATGACCCTAATGGATTTCCTTTCCCTTTAAGTTTCGGTTTTTTACCTATGCGTATGATGTATGAAGTAAATTGTGGTCCGATAGGTGATGCAAGCGATATTGCAGATGATTCATCAGTAGGTTTGTATGGATTAGATGTTTTTAAGTCTTTAGATGATTTTACCGTTAATGAATTTGATAAGGACATCAAAATCATAACTTGTGGGAAGCAAAGAATTAACGCATCATCCGAAAATGCACCAACAGGAATGGATTATGTAGGCAATTTGTATATGGGTCGGTTACTGAAATTTTCAGCATTAGAACAAACGATAGGGCAAGTGATTTATGATTATCAAGGCGGTAAAGATTTCCCCTCAAGTATTGATATGATGCAGATTACATGGAGGGCAAACGAAGCAAATCATACGGATAAAACTATGGAGTTAGGGAGATTTAATCGGATTTATGACTTAGAAGAAGCCATTGGTGTCAATGAAGAAGTAAGTCAAATCGGAGGTCAAGTATGGAATTATGAATCATGGATTTTAGGCAATTCACCCGCCACACAAAAATTAGCGTATAATTGTAATGTATTTCCCCGAAGTTTTTTAGATATTACTTGTATATCGCAACAACCTATTTCAACGACAAGCCTTGCCAATAGTGTATTTTTGATTACGGGTGAATCATCTCTTGACACAAATAATGATGGAACGGCAGATAAAAATGTCCCTATGGCAATGGGGTGTGCATTTCCGTATTTTGATTTTATCAACGGAGGTATAACTCAACCACCTTTTATGAGCATGAATCCCGCTATGGCTACTTCATTATCATCCCAAACAAGTTATCGTTGGGAATATGACGATGATTCCCCTACATACACATGGGATGATGCACAAGCCGTCTTTTGTTCGCAACCTTATGAAGCCCTTGATTTAAGCCCACCCTATGATTTTGAAGCATATCCTTACACATTATTAGCAATTAACAATATCAATTTTAGTGGGACAAATTACGGTGCTATTTATGCAATTTTGGGTTCAGTAGTCCAACCTTCCTTCGGTGTTATTCCTTTAGCGGTTCAAGGAGGAAGTTTTACAACGGCTACGGGAATAAACCTACCTAATAAGTTTTACGGAAAAGCCGTTCAACAAAGGACATTTAGTATTCCCGAAGAAGATATAGCAAAACAAGGAACATTGAATTTAGATACGGGAGAATTTACTCCAACAAATAATTCTCTTTATGATTATGATGCGAAAGAATATGTTGGTTATATTTCTAATTATCAAAGGTATGGTGCTTTTAACTTAGGTGACCCCTCCATAGAGCCTACTGCTACTGCGGGTCAATTGACGGGTTCGGGATATGGATTTTTAGGTATTAAAGATGGAACGGGACCGATTGCTATTATGTTTGATTCGGGTTCTCCTTTGTTTGATGATAGCGGTAATTGGAATATTGTAGTAAGGGGTGAGGGTTCTAATTTGAATTCTAATACTCTTTCTAATCCAACAAGCACCACAAGAAAAATAATCAATTGCGGGTGGGACAATGACCGTGACCAATGGTTATTTACAGGTAGTGATACCAATGATGTTTCACTTATTTCAGCCTCAAGTGATTTTTCAACAGGTTCAAATAATATTGGCTTTTTAGACCAAACGAATAATTTTGTAGGTTTGTTAAGTGGGACTGATTCGGCATTTTACTTCCCGATTTCAATGAGCAATTCTTTAGATGGTTGGGTTTGGTTCGGTCAATTAGTAGACGGTGATATAGCAGGTATTACATCGGCAAGCGTAGGCACATCGGAAACCGTTGAAATCACAACAGAAGGGAGAGTCATTACATTTTCTTATACTGCATACCCTAATGCAACAACACAAATTATGCGTATTGCGGGAACATCGGGCAGAACGGCGAGAGTTTGGGTAGATTACATTTTATTTGACGGACCCGATGCTATTATTGCGAATAAATTGAAAGAAAGGGGTATGAAAGTATCTATTGAAGCGGTTGAATGGTTTAAGCGAACAATTATTCAAACAGGAGATTTGAACATTACTGCGGAAGAAATTGAAATGTGGATGCGTGACCAACAAGACGAATATAAGCAAACATTGAAAGAAATTGAGCGTCAAGGCAGACTACGCAGAAGAAAGAAGCAAATATCAGCATATACAGAAGGAATTGAGGAACAAATCAACCCCGATTTCATGGATACCGAAGTGAAAGACTTTATGGGGACATTTACGCCCGACACAAGACCGCCAACGCCCGAAGAAGCCCGTATAGAGAAGAAGAAAAAGGGCGGTTATAGTCCCGAACAAGGTTCTTATTATGATGAAGTCTTTGAAGATTAGATAACACTTAAATACTAAGACTCATTGGCTAAATTTGTCGGGATGATTCCGAAGAGGCGACTTGAAAAACTCTAATTCGGACTATGTGTGGCGCAACAAACAAGAATCCTCAATTAGTCATTGATGGAAACAGGGGTGAAAAACCCCGCCCGACCCCATAGCATTCTTTAGATAACAGGAATAACTAAGTTATATTATGTTCGGTATTGATTCATTCAATTCAACCCCTGTATTGCCTCTTTTGAATATGCCTTCGCATAGTTTCACTTTGAAGTCGGAAAATAAGAAAACTTTCAATGCACCACAAACACAAGAGGAATTATTAACAGGATATTCCCCTGCTACTGACTCGGATGGTTCACCTTACACACTTTTTGGAATCATGGATAATTACTGTGAAGATAATGTCGGGGGCAACGAAGCCTGTTCTGCGGGACCATTTACTCAATTTACAATTAGAGGAACGGGCGGTATTGAAAGTGAACATTCCGATGCCCGATGGTATTTTCAAGGTTTTAATACTCTTGTTTTGAAAGACTATGACAATGAATCTAAGAAATCGGGTGCGGTTGAGATTGACATTAGAAATGGTTATCAAGTAAAACTACAAATTGAACTGACGAACTCAAATCATGGAAAGGATTTTAAGGAAGACCATTGGGGCGGTTGGGGAACAAATGACACCGATGGCGTATTAGGTAAAACCGAATTAACTACAACCGTTCTTATGAAAGGCGGCGACAAATTATCTATTGATATTGACGACGAATGGGGCGGAACAACCAAATTTTACCTCAAGGTTCAAGGTAATAGTATTGTGAGTTCGGATGAATTAGTCAATGACCAAGTAAAAATTACTTTGCTCGGTGTGTGGGCTGAAGGCGGTGCAACAGACAATGGCGGAAACACAGGTGGAGATAACACCGATGATTCAACAGAAGATTCAACAGAAGATGATACTGCAACAGATAGTCAAGATGGACTCGGTATGGGAACAATTGCATTATTAGGTATTGCGGTTGTCGGTGCAGTTATCCTTTTGCGGTAATTTTTGTATAAATCGTTGCATTAAATCGGTGTATTTTATACACTTATGATGCAAAAACACATCATCTTTAGATAATAAAAGGCACTAAGCAATAATAAATGAGCGTAAGTGTTGAAATACCTTTTGAATTAGAAATGTGTGTGAAAGGCGTATGCACCCCGTTAAAAATTCCTATCAATAATGATTTTCAAATCACTTCACTTGAAATTGACTCAAGTAATAGTCCATTATCTCATGCTTGTAAAATTAGGATTTCTTTTGGTAATGAAATTGTATATAATGGAATGTTAGGTTCACAAGGTTTTGTATTAACTGTTGTAGACATTGATGAGGGGGCGGATTTTGATATTACTTTGCACACGGATTGTTCGTTATTATTGGATTTAACAGAAGGTCTTGAACCCATAAATGTCATTGTCAAAGGAAACCTAATTGAAAAACAAAGGTTTAATGCTGATTGGATGGATGAATGGGTATGAAATACTTGAAAGAATTGCTTTCGCTTTCATTGGTTTCATTTTGCATTTTATTTCTAATGTCATGGACTTGGTATTTGACAATTGTTATAAGAGTCGGTTTGGTTTCGCCTTTGAAGGTTATGGAAATCATGTCAAATGACTTAATTTATCTTGGAAAGTGGGCTTTTATTTTAGATATTTTGTTTTTGTTGTTGGTCTATGTATTTTACAAGAAAGTAAAATCAAAACAATTAGATAAGGACACCTACAATGTATAATCATGCTTTACTTATTCACAGGCAAAGGTGGTGTGGGGAAAACAACGGTTTCTTCTGCTACTGCCCTACATCATGCAGGTCTTGGTAAGAAAACTTTATTAGTATCATCCGACCCCGCACATTCAACGGATGATGTGCTACAAGCCAAAGTAGGCTTTTCACCGACACGGATTACAGATAATTTAGACGCTATGAATATCAATGCGGAGGCACAGGCGAAAGAATTTATGGGTATGATTAACGATGAAGTCAAGTCCATGATGGGAAATGTGCCGGGATTTGACCCCGAAATGTTTATGGATATGGCGGGATTTCCGGGAATGGATGAATACTTTGGAATGGAATTGATTCATAGGTATATGAAATCCGAAGATTATGAAGTTATTGTTTTTGATACTGCACCTACGGGACACACTTTGAAAATGCTTACTGCCCCCGATGCGATTCGCAGTTTCATTTTGAGGATTCTTAGAATGAAAACGAAAATTGAAAACATTAAGGGATTCATATTTAGGAAAAAATCGCAGACCGAAGAAATTGTAAAGGAATTAGAGGCAATTTGTGAAAGGATTGATGATTTTAAGAAGATTTTGACTTCGGAAGCCGTAAGTATTAACTTGGTGAGCATTCCTACGGAGGCAGGTTTTCAAGAATGTTCAAGAACGCTGAAATTTTTGAACACAATCAACATTCCTGTTCGTCAAATTATTGTAAATAACATTGTCCCCGATTTTGGAGAAGAAGTATGGGCTACTGTTAGTGAAAACCCCGCAAGTGCATTAACTCATAGAAACTTTACTATTCAGCAACCTTATATTCAAAAATATAGGGAATTGGTTAAGGAAAACAAATTGCGATTGGTTGGATTGACTGTTGTTCCTTTTGAGCCTATCGGTATTGTTCCTTTATCTAAATTTGCTACGGTGGTTTGGAAAGAAGGAAGTGGAATGAAGTAGGTGAATTTATGGAAGGCATTACACTTTGGTTAAGCATCATCACCGTATTATTTGTTATTCAAGGTGGGCTTTCTTTATATTTTGTGAATTGGGTTCTTTGGCGTTGGAACACATTACTTACAAACATTAACATTGAATCACAACAATTAAATAACACTTCGGAGGAAGAATAAGCAAGGGTTGTGAAACTTTGCGTTTGACATTTGATTGGGATGACATTACGCTTGAAGAATCGCTTGCTCAAGAAGGAATCAATGAATTGAAAAACCGATTTCCCAACAAATACATTTTTTGTAGGGTTTCAAGTAGTGGAAATGGATTGCATTTAGTTATTTCCGATGATTCTAACAAAATTATTCCTACTGATTTTACGGATGAAGAAGTCATTCAACACCGAACAGACTTTTTAGAAATGGGTTTGGAATGTGGAGGCAGGTTAAGAACCGATTTGAGAAGAAAGGCAGTAGGCACAAAATGGGGTCGTTTATTTTCTTACAAAGACGGAAAGCCGTGTGGGGAATGGTTTCTATGTTGAATCCAAGTGAAAAAGAAGCCTTTTCAAAAGTATTAGAATTTAAGGCTATAAGTGAAAACAGTATTTGGCACATAGAAGGCGAACCAACAGATAATACAATGAAGGTCATAGATGCTTTATTTGAAGGCAAACAAGTGTTGCTAATTCCTAAAAATAATTAGATTTAGATACATAGAAGCATAATTCAAAATTATGACCGACCAAGAATTGCGTTATTGGGACAGATTAGGTATGTATGTAAGCCGAACAGATGCAGAAGATTTCATTTCAAAAGCAGGTGCTACGGGTGCGGTTCTTGATGAAGACCTTGAGGAATTTACTCCACGAAGCGGTATTTCACAAGAAGCCATGAGAGCAGAATTGGATGATTTATTTTCAAAACCCTTTGTTGAAGTAGCAATTTCCGCAGAAAACAATGCGATTCTTGCCGCTTTGGAAATGGAAAAGACCCGCCCTGCGAGAGTCAAGGAATTGAAAGCGGAAGGACACACTACGGAAGAAGCCAAAGAAATTTTCAAACAAGAATTGGATGCTTTCGTAAGAGAATCTCTCGGACTACCCGAAGAAACGGAACAAGAAAGAGAATACCGTGAAAGAGCCAAAGCAATTCAAGAAAACGGACCCGAAGCACTTGAGGATGCAGAATAGGCGGTGTTGTTATTTGTCCGATAGCAACCAATTAGGCATGACTGAAACTTTAGTATTTGTCATTGTTGATTACTTATTAGATAATGAAGGCTATGGTTTTTCAACGCAAATCAGCGAATTTGTAGTCAATAAATATCCAAGACGCTATACAAGTCGTGAAGTAGTAGGCATTCTTAGGAATAGACCTATGTTTTGTCATGCACAAACAGATGAAAGGCGGGCAGGTAAAAAGTGGCGATTAGATTTATTGGGTTGGGAACGATACCTTCAAAATGCTAAGAATAAAGGCTTACGGGACAAGTCAATGGAATGGGGTCTTGAAGAAAAAGTCCAAAAATTGAAAATGGGTCAAATTGTTGAAACGCTTACTGCTCTTGAAAAATTAGAACCCGAAACGCTTGATGAAGTATATGTAGTCATTTCTCAAGTGTGGGCTTAGATAGTATAAAACACAAATCATTCTTATGCCTAAATCAAGTGTAGTGGTTAATGTTCATAACGGCAAACCCAAAAATTTGATTATGTGGGAAAGAAAAGCCAACGGTGAATTATCATGGAAATATATAAAAACACCTAAAGCGATAGGTTCAAGGGCAAATGCAGAATTGATTCAAACATACTATATGGCGGTAGGAGTTCCCGCATACATTTACGACATGAACCAAAAAAGATTCATAGGTTAAATACTCATGTTTTAGATAACAAGACCTACAATGGATTATTATGTTCTTCATTCGCAGATACCGTGAAGGTATTCATCAATCGGGGACAGTTAATGTTGCCGAATGGGAAGAACGCCCTTCAATCATTGAATTCATCACCGAATGTGAAATGCAAGGAGATGGAAAATATGTTCTTTTTGAAAGGGGTGCGGGAATTAGGGGTATGCGAAAAATTAACGAATATACTGTAAAAATTGCCGAAAATCCTTTATCTTACAGGTCCGACTGCCAACACGATATAAAGGACTCAAAAATCAATCCGAGTCTAAGTGAAATGGTTGTTTTCGCCGCAGAAGAAATTGGTCTTGATACGGAATCGGTTCTCGCAGTTAAGAAAAACATGAAATTGAAAGACTTATCCGATGACGAATTAGTAGGCGTATTAGACCAAATCGCAGAAACAGAAATTTCATCAGCAGAAGGATTTGCAGGTTTTAAGAAAGACTTGAAAGGGTTATTAGCGGAATTTAGAAGTAGGAATACTGATATGTCATTATCACACAAAATGGAGTCGGAAAACAAATCAAATAAAGCATGGTATATGGGTAGTGGATTCGCAGTAGGTGGTATTGTTGGTGTATTAGCAACGGCAAGTCACTACAAAGGAAAATTGAATGACCTTGAAGAAAGACTAATGACGATGGAATCAAGTGTTAAAGAAACAGAAACCCGTATGAAGAAGCAAGCCGAAGAAATGGAAAAGAAAAAGAAGGCAGATGAGGCGGTTCGTCAATTTGACAACAGAATGGGTTTGGATGCACGATTTTTAAGCACATTTAATTCGGATAACGGACCGAAATATTTGTGAAGGTGAATGAATTGGTTGAAGAAGCGAATGAAGTTATTGTGAACCTTCCGAACCTTGATTTCTTAAGTGATTTCAAACAAATGGTTGAGAATAAGGAAACTGAATTGAAGCAAAATCAATTTCAAGACTTCGTTTCGGATTTTGAAATCAAAATGTCAAAAAACCTTGAAAAGAGTTACTATTCATTGATTTCATTATTAGATGACACGACTATTGAATTAGCGAAAGTCTATTCACATCCATTCCTTTTCAATTTATTGGATGCGAGCGTTAAGAAAAAAGAAAGGGAAATGAAAAAATTAGTCTTAGCATTTTGTAATTTTGTAGTGGATGCAGGGACTAAAAACAAGCCAACCCATCAAATCATCCGTAAAAATTATGCAAATACCTTATCTAAGGCGGTTTCCGAATTAGAATCTCAAGACCAAGTAGCAGATTGGATTACAAATCTAAAAGAACGATTAGATACTAAGAATAACAATTGATTACCATGTCGGATGAAAGTAATTTTGACGATAGGACTTCGTTTGAAGACTTATATGAAAGTAGTCCAAGAAATAATTTTGAAAGGGATTCATTGATTCAAAAGGAAGAACGGGAAATCCCTAAGCGTGAAGAACCTAAGAAAAAGGGTAAGTCTTTTGTTGAACTGCTTACGGGTGATGAGGATATAGGACAATTTGCTCGTCAATTCAACCTTGACCCCGAAATGTCGGAAAAATTACTTGTTCCTCTTTTAGCGTTGTTGGATAAATACAATGTTGGTGAAAATGTAACTGCTAATCCGAGAGTAGAGTCTGCTTTTAATGCTTTTGAAGTTATCCGTGATGTAGCACCTGTTGTTCGTGGTGCGGCAGAATTTGTTTCGGGTAAGCGAGCAGAATTAGAAGCAGATGATATGGCTTACCTTGAAGCGATTCGTCAATCTCAAAGCGTAACTGATGCTTCTTTATTTGAAGATGATGAAGAATTATTTTTGATGTCGGATGAACCCGAACCCGAACCAACACCTCAACCAATACAACAAACCCCTGCACCTTCATTTAACACTTTTGGTGCGAATGATTGGAATTCATTCTTTAGTGAAGCCACAGGGTATAAAGAAAATGACCCGTTGGATAATCCATTGACAAGGGAATTAGAAGCCACCGCAAGTGCGGTAAATGCTTGGGCTTCGCAACAAACGAATGCAATTCAAACACCTAAGAAAGAAAAGGACTACACGGATGCACCTTCGTTATCGGACATGACTACGGGTATGCCCGACACGATTACAGGCATGGCGAATACTGAATTTGCTATTATTGACATAAACCAATTGGCTAAGGAATCGGGATTGTCGGTTAATGATGTTATGGAGGGCGATTCACAAAGAAAAATTAACGGTCAAGAAGAAGATTTCAATGACGAACCTTTTAATTTAACAGAATTACAACCCGAAGAAAATCCTTTGGAAGTGGATTATTCAATTGTTCCCGAAAATGCGGAGGAATATGACCCCTTCACCGTAGCAGGTTTTGACATACCATCATTTAGTGCGGGAGATTTAGAAGAAATTGAAGACACCGAAGAAAGCGATTGATTAGGTGAATTAAATGACGAATCCTGTTTGGAAGCGATATACTGCTGAAAATGTAGAAGTGTGGTTGAAATGGTTGAAAAATGTTCACATTCCTTCTTACATTGACTTGACTCAACGATTTATTAACTTAAACCCTGCTTACAGACCTCCACCCGAAAGCCTCCATGATGAGCAAGACCTTTTGAGGCAAATGTTGTGGAATGAAGCCTTTGTTTTTTCTTTATCGGACAAGGGTTTGCTTGTTTGGGCGAATGGAAATGTTGCTGATTTGATAGACGAATTGCGAAATTATCAAAGCATAAATGAAATAAAAATTGTGTGCGATTTTTTGGAAGCGAACCTTTCTTGGTTTGAAAGAGTATATGCTTTCACAAGGGCAGACATTATTTCATATTTGCGTAGTAAAGGAAAAAATATCTAAATGATTAGATAGTCGTTTAGGGAATGATATATTATGGCTGATGATGAGTATTTGGCGAGGCGTGGTTTCACGACAAAACCGAATCCGCCATACGCAGGTAATATTGAAGACATTACTTTCAAGAAAACGGGCGATATGATGCCTATGCCTTTTGATATGTCGCAAACGCCACTAAGAAAACTTAAATCCCAATACAAAGAACAATTGGAAGGAAGCGGAATAAAAATAGATAATAAAGGTTTCAATTTTACCGTTGAATTTTTCAACAATGAGCAAAAATACCCAAATTTGTTTATGTATGTTAAAGTGGGTAGTCCTTTGATGTTTTCATATACTGTTGGCGGAGAAATGTTCACATCTCCAATCCCAAGTCAAGTGAAATATATTGTTTGGAACAAGTCCCTCGTAACCTTTAATGTTTCATTTTTGGGTCATTCGGACATGACAATATTTATTAAAGAAAGCGGCAAGAAAGGCGACCATTATGTAGGTTCTATTAAAACAGACACAACGCTTGATACCCAATTCAAAGATGCAATCAAGGACAAACCCGCAATAGAGCCTTTGTTTTCAATAATGAATACATCGGATGATGGCTTGCGATTGAATTTTAGTGATTTAGAGTTATTTAGAAACTTGAAAAGCGGTGGTGTTGCCACACCGAGAAGGTTGATGGAGAACATTTTGAGGTATGGAAAAGTAGTCAAATACTACATTGATGACAATTCATTTTTAGAAATGGAAACAAAATATGTTGATGATTACTTGCGTCAAGAATCAATTCAATGGAAAGATGTTAAGGATTTTGCAGACGATGAATACATAGAAATAGTATTAGAAATTGATGGTTCAACAAATGCAACGGACAATTATACAGGAATTAGCAAAGAAAACCCCGAAAAAAGAATGGTTAAATTGATTTTCCCACAAGAATTTGATTCATTAGCCCCGTTGTCTACAATGGAAGAAGGGATGGTTTTTTGTGGTGAAGAAGGTAGTCGGATTATTACACAAAAGTATTCAAAAGAAACGGCTTTATTCACATTTAGGGATGGTAAAGAATGTGTTATTCCGAATCCCGAAACAAAAGAATTTGTTGCGAAAGACACATCAACAGGTCAAATTTTGACAGGAAAGGTTCTTAGTTTAGAAAAGAAAAAAGGAAATGGGATGGAAGAAGTTCGCAAAAGAAAAGATTTGAGAAAGAAAAACAATATCAACGAAAGTTATTCTTTTGAAGGAAAACTTGATTCAATCGCTTGGCTTACGGGTCAAAATAATGATTTCATTAAGGTAATTGTGCCTCAAGGCGATAAGTTAAAAATTGTGACAATAAATGTAGGTGATTTATGATGGCGAGAAAGTGTGGTAAATGTGGCGAAGAAGGACACAACGCAAGGTCATGTTCGTATATTAAAGAAGAGGAAGAAACTAAATTAAATCCTCCAAATGCAGGGACAGGTGGTGGTGAAGAATCGCCGGGAAGTCCACCTTCAACCCCTCCCATGCCCGAAAAGAAAATGAGCGAAAAAGAAGAGGAATTGATTTCTTTAATTGGCTTAGATGCGACTTTGAAACTTGGTGAATTAGGTCTTATCAACAAAGTAGTAATCACCGAAACCGATAAAACAAACCTTGAAATCACAAATGGTCGCTATGATGAGCCATTCAAAATTGAATATGGTGACAAAACCGATAAAATTTCAAGGATTGTTATTGATTCAAACATGACCGTAGGCGATTCTCCTTCAAAGTATTCACCCGATGCTATGGGTCAAGCATTATCTAATTTCTTGAATACTATGCTACAAAAACAAGGTTCACAGGACTCTAAGGCGGACCGTGTTAAGTATTTGCGTGAAATTATGAAGCACATGGATAGTCTTTCAAAGGTATTCGGTTTTGATGACCAACGACAATTAGAAGCCTTCTTTGCCGCATGGTTGATGAAAGACTCCACTTGCCGATTGACAGGTATTCCGGGAACAGGTAAGACGACTGTAATTGAGGCGGCGGCGACTTTGCTTTCTAATTCTTACGGTTATAATGGAATCACAAGAGTATTACTTGACACAAGCCAATACAAGAATTACAGAAAGGGAACAAAAGTAGTCCCAATTATTTTCCCAAATGGTATGAATTATTCGTTAGACTATGGAAACAATGAAAACCTTCGTGGTCTTTGGGAAGAATGGCGATTTACTGATTGGGAAAAGAATAGCAAAGTATCGGGTGCTTATCTTTATGATTTCACTTTCTTACAAAGAATGAGAGGTAATTCGCAAAAAGAACCCTTGAAGCCAATTGAGTTTGCAGATACTTTGTTTGCGAACCTTGAAATGACAGTTATTGAAGACGAAAAATTAGACACAAAAACCATAAGTTATCATGTGGAATCAAAGCCAATTGACGAACTTACATTGTCAAGACTTTTCAAATCGGGCAGACTTCCCCCGACAATCACTAAGAAAGGCGATATTTTACAATATCAAGGAAAAGACCTTTACAAAGACGCAGGGGGCAACGAAGGATTTTATTTGAGAAGGTTCTTGATGGATTATTTCTATGATGCAAGAATTGATGATGGAAACAACGGTATTAGCAATATTGCTAAAGAAATGCTTGAAGAAATCGGTATTGCTAAGATTGACTATGACAAGCGAGCCGAAGAAATTCTTTACGGTATTGAAATCCGTCAAGAAACAAGCACGAACAAAATTACAGGAAACACAGTTTCCGAGTATAAGTTTGACCCTGCACCCCGACCTATCGTGACTCAACCTATTAAGTTTTTCAACGAAGCCAACCGTAGCGGTAGTGGTGTTGAAGATGCAGTATTGGGTCTAATTGCTGAAAAGACGGTTGAATATCGTGGTCAAACCTTTACTTCACCAAACTTTGTCGCTTGGATGGACACCAACCCTCACCAAAAAGGAAACGATTTGGCGTTTGTAGACCGTATTGATATGGAATTATACTTTGGAACATTGACGCTTGGTGCAAGGTTCAACGCTTTGAATGAAAGGTATTCTCAAAGACAAGGTTCTGACCCGAAATCGCAATTGATTAACCGAATTATGCTTTCGGATGGTATCAAACCGATGCGATTTAGAGATTTGAGAACCGTTTGGGGATTAACCAACGGATTATTCTTCAATGCTTCGGGCAAACCCGATTCGGAAGGTGGTGCTTTGCTTGACATTTCTTTGCTTTCGGTATTATTTACTCAAAGGTATATGCCTAAGACTGATAAGGTAAAAGTTAAATATGATAACAATGAAACGGAACACGAATATGCAGATGCAAAGCAAACATATTTCTCCCCACTTGTAGACATTTCAAGGACAACAAACCTACAATATGAAAAACAACATGATGCAGATTTGAAAAAGTATTTGGCTAAGGACACCGCACAATCACCTGCACTTATTGAGCGTATGCTTGGGTTTAGATTTACCAATTCTTTAATCAAAATGACAAGGGCATTAAGTTTCTTGAGAGGTAAAGACTATGTAACTCGTCAAGAAGTTATTGATGCGTTGCCTTATTGTGTCGGACACCGACTCGGACCCGCAAGAGAGGGTGAAGACCCCAAAGGGCGTGACATCGGTATCAGTCGTGATGCTATGACTTTAACAAATGAACAAGAATGGATTAAGGAATTGATTCTTGAAGGCTATGTATTGAAGAAAACGAACTCTTTGATGGGTGCGGCAAGCGAAATTACATTGTTTGACGATTGGGATTCATTTATGAAGCGTTGTAAAATGACAATTGAAGCGAACAATGAATTATGGATTTATGAACGGGATATTTTGAACAACATTCGTCAAGCCGTAGTAAGTGGTTCGGGAATTACCCCTGTTCATTGGCATATCGCCACCATGATTGTTGAAAATGTTCGCAATAATAAGACTTATCAAGAAAATTACAAGGCATTATTTGAGAAAATCTCAAGACCTCAAGCCGTTGCAGGTGATGAGGACATGGATTCTTTGATGAAAGCAAAACAGATTCAAGCGAGCAAGTCATTGTATCAATATTACAACATTAGAGGCGAAATTGTGAACGATTTATACTTATTTTCGGATGATAAAATGCGTTTGTTGAATCTAATTGACTCCAAAATTCAATCCCTTTCGGGTCTTGAATACAAAAATCCTGCTTTCAAAGGTATGAGCAATCCGAATGCAGGTTCATATTACCAAAAAATGACCGCAGAATTAGCGACTCATGGATTCCCCGATTTAAGCACTTACAATTACAGAATGTATAATGATGGTTTGGGTGCGTGGGGATATTTGATTTCAAACGGTAAAAATAAATCACCCGATGTGAGTTTAACAGGTGGTGCTTCACTACTCGGAAATGAAGGTTATATGTTCAAAGCAAATCAAGAATTGTCATTGGTTGGTGGATTTTATGAAAGTGAAAAACAAGTGGACTTCACAATCCCTGCTACATTTGCTAAGAAAATGGATTCCTTGATTAGTGTTTTGAATATGAACACCGAAAATGGTATTGTGTATTCAAATGATAGTGGCTACAAAGTATTGAATGATAATGTTAAAATAGATACTTTCAAGATTACGGCTCAAAGTGCATTGAAAGGATATTTTTCAAGAGATGGAACAAATGTTGCTGATTTAGATAAAGGCTTATTCGGTTGTTTTGAATTGAAACATCAACCCGATTCGTCTTCAATTCCGAATCCAATGATTACAGGAGATTCAAAATTACTTCTTTGGTTAAGGCTTCATTTAGTAGAAGGTAAAAAAGGTAGTGCTAATGCAAATCCAAACATGATTTATGTTGGTCTTGAAATCGGAATTACAAGCAAATTAGCCAAACCGATTTCTACTAAGAAAGAAATCCGTAAAACCCCCGATGGAACAGAATATGAATTCTTTACACAATATGAGTATCAACCACTTAACGAAGAAATGTTGAAAACGGACTATAATTTAGGACTTCTCATTGATAGTGGAAACTTGACTGAAAAGGATTATGAATTCTATGTCAATCAAATTCTCAAGGCAATTACAAACGAATAGTTAAAATAGTCGTTTGGTCTATGAATGATTGAGGAATAGTGATGGTATCGGCAGAAGGTGTTGGAAATGTCCCCCAAAATATGTGGGATGCTTTCAAACTTCTTCAAAATATTTACAAAGAACCTCTTGTTCCTATGAATTTGGGTGTTGAGGAACACGGTGCATATACGGATATGAATTCAATTACCGTAGGCGTAGACAACATGAAGAAAACAATTATGGAAAACTATCACGAAGTCCCCGAAGAATACAAAGCGGGTTCTTCTTATTTTACCGTAGGACACGAATTCGGTCATATTACTACTCATCCGGGAAAGGATAGCGACTATTGGATGAATGGTGCAAATAATTTTTCAATTGAAAGTGATAATCGTCAAAAATGGTTGAATGTATTGTCCGACATTATGGTAAATTGGTCTGTTATGACGGGTTCAAACATTCGTGAAACAAATGTTGGCGATAAAATTACAGAAGATTTGAGATATGGTTTTAGAGCAGGTTTCAACAATTCTTGTGATTCCGATGAAGGACTATTGAAACATAGAAAATTGCTCAAGGAAAATAAATTGGTAGACAATCGTTTCAAGCCATTAGGGAAAAATCGTGGAGAATACACGAATGCTGACCCTTCAAACCCAATGAAACCAACAGTCAATACACCTTTATTTGAAAAGTTTCAAGGTCATGGTCGTGGTCCGCAATACTACCCTGCAATTTCTTACGCTACTAAAAAGAATATGAACAGTAAGTATCGCAAAGTAGAAATTACAAAATCCGTAAATGGTGTTTCAAAGGGTTCAAAGCATACGGTTAAAGAAACAATTTCCTTTGATGGAAGAAAGAATGCTGAATATGAGCCAATTCACTATTATGTTTTAGAAAATGGAAAGCAAATCAATGCCCGATATGCTATTCCTTTGTGTCCCGATTGCGGAGAGAGGGCGGGTGCAAATTGGGATTTTTGGTGGGGCTATAAATGGGAAGGTTATAATCAAAAACTTGCCAAAAAAAGAGGCACTTATATACACTTAATGACGCAATTATTTGTTTATCAATGGGCGGCGATTTATTCAACATTTCTCCCTTACAATGGAAAAATGGATAGGAATAGTGGAAAGCAATTTTTGAAGGATATTGCTAAGACTATGGATTTGGTAATGGGTGAGGAATGATGGCGTGGAAAGACAACAAATTTTCTTCACCCGAAGGACAAAAATATGTTTCAAAAATATTTGATTTGATTTTTGCAGAACCTATGTTTTCTTCAAACAAAATTGAAACTCAAGATTTGAACCGTCAAGTATCGCATTTCAAAAATAATATGCTATCAATTGTTAATTTGATGAAAAAATTCGTTGTAGGTTATGCGGAAGTGCCTATGTCGGAAGCCGTATCATCGGGCATTCATATTTGTCCTCATTGTATGCGAAGGGACTTTATTTGGAATTGGGAAATGCTTGATGCGGGACATTATTCAAGCCCTAATGATTGGGTTTCATCGGTTGAGCCTAAAGAATGGAAAAACGGTTTAAGGCACGAACAAGACCGTTATTTGTTTATGGCTCGTTATAAGTGCAATAATGTAACCACTTGTAATGCTTGTAAAATTACAGTTACAGGACACCATTCTTCATGTAAGAATTGTGGAAAGGATGAGGTAGTCAAAGTAGGTTGTGGTAAAGAATCATACGCTAAACACTTTGTCCGAGAATATACTTTTGACAACAACCACCCAACCAATGCGAATAAAATTAAAAACATTGTAGCAATCAACAGAACCATACCGAATAAGGAAAACAGAAGAGAAAGAAAAGAAGGCAAATTGGTAGGTTATGAGGTCAAGAAAAGAAACATACCAAGTGGAAAAGTAATCAAAACTGCTGAAGACTTATTAGGTGGTGATTATTTGCCGTATGTTCAATTTACTTATGAAGCCGTATTTGATGGAGAAATCCAACAAAAGAAAGTAAAATATCCATTATCGGAATTAAACTTTGCGTTAAACAAACAAAGAGTAAGAGTATGTAGGAATGGATTGAACAATTGTCATCAAGGCAGACCGTTTGAATTGCCAAGTAATGAAAATGAATGCAAATCGGCACATTTTTATTTAGGTTCTAATGGGTTTTTACAAGAGAGAAGCGGACCTAAATGTGGTGCTTATATGCCTCCCGAAATCGTTGAACAACCTTATTACTATAAACCTTCATTGATGAGAATTATGTCAAATCAACCATTAAATAAGGACTCAATGACAGGAAGAACAAAAAATGGATTGCCTGTTCATTTTATTCACCTTGAAGGAAGAGTCAATTCGTCTTACAAAATATTATTGCCGTTGCCGACAATTGAAACGCTACAAAAAATCCCCGAAGCCCCCGAACCAACGCAAGCAGGTTCGGGCATAACTCAATGTCCGAATGATGTAGGAAGTCAAGTAGTTTTTGAAAACATGATTGATGATGCAAAAGAGCAATTAAAAGAAACGAAAGAAAAATTGACCGAACAATTGAAGGCATATTACAATCTCGGACCCGCAGATGCAGTTACTTCCGATGGATATTCGTTTGTAGTGTGTGAAGGGCGTTCAAAGAAAGCAAAATTAGTAGGTAATGAATGGATTGACGAATCGCCACCTTGTAAAGCAGATGGGAAAGAATATCCCCGATGGAATGAAATACCTTCTTATGCCGACCCATCTTCAACAAACAATTCATATCTCGGTCCGAATCCAAGAAGCCATTTTGTTCAAGATTGGTTAAAAGCCTCCGAGCAAATCCTTTCAATTACAGAATCGCCTCCTGTATTTCATTCGGTTTATGGTGTCGGGGAAATGGTTCGTGAAGCCGCAGGTGTAATTATTGACATATTGGAATGTCAAACCTGTAAAGGCATTGTTGAAGCCAAAGGCGTAATCAAGTATCGTGAAAGTAGGAATGAATGTGATGAAAACGGTGTAGCAATCAATGATTTTCCGCAATCAGTTTTAGATGCTGAAATAGAATATGAAAAATCATTTCCTTTGAAAAACGATTTAGGAGATGATGTTCCTACTGCGTGGGGAATTATTGCATCACAAGACCATAATGGAAAGGAAATGTTAAAGAAGGTATTGCTATACAAATTTAGTTAAGGTGAAAGAAATGGGTGATTTTAGCACAGGTGATGTATTGGTGAAAGAAAACCCTTTCATTTTTTATGAAGAATCCGAAAAGAAAATTGAAACGGGGAAAAGAAGTGATTATCCGAATCCATTGAAGGCAATTTTTGATGATTTAGCACCGTTGCTTTTTGAAAGCGAACCTTCTACTCGTTATCCTCAAGAATTATCGGGTGTGAAAGGTTTTGACATTCTCAATGACCCATTAAGTGCATTGATGGTTTCTTCTGCCGTTCCCGACCCTGTAATCGGCTTGACTACACAAAGAAGGTATAGACCTACTGTTCAAGGTGAAATGGGTTTGTCTACGCACATGAATTTGCTTGTAGACCATTCGGGTTCAATGTCGGTAGGTTCAATGTGTTATGGTTATGCTCAAGACGGAACACCTTTAGGCGGGGTTGATGTAGCCACAATTGCCGCAGGTTTAATGGTTGCTCAATGCGGAATCGCAAAAGATACTTTTTCGGTCTTTGAATTTGACAGTTCGGCAGATGTTGTATGGGAGGGTCCAAGTGGCGACCACAAAGGTTTTCTTGATTGGATTTTTTCCGATTTCATAGATGAAAGCAGACCTTTTGCCCCAAAAGGAAGCACTACATTACAAACAGGGTTGAGGTTAATGTATGATTCTATGGAAGGGTATGATTTTGACCAAACCGTTTCTTGTGTAATCATTGATGCTACACTTAGCAAAGGTCAATGGAAAAATAGTATTAAAGAATATGACCCTAAATTAAGGGCATTGGGTCCGTTATTTTACATTCTCATTGGTGCAAGCGTTGGAGAATTAGGAAAACAATTGTTAAAAAGTAAGGAACAATTAGACGAAGTATTGTTTGAAATGTATAAAACGGACATGAGCCAATTTACATTTGACTTTGCAGTTACAATGGGTGAGGATGGAACATTGAAAGATTTTGCGGGAACATTGGTTGAAATTTCCTCAATGAATCAAAAGAAGAAAATTGGTGAAGACAATGAGGATAACAAGATATTGCTTCCCGATGATGACGATGACGATGATTGAATCCTTATCCTTTAGATAACAAGACCCACAAAGGTAAAACATGGCTGAATGGAATTCGGATTCTAAGGGTAGTGGTTCATTACCTGCGGATAAAATCGTTTTCGCTGATATGTCAAGGGGGCAACCTGCGGATTTGAAATTTCCTTTGGATTTCGTGCGTGATAAGACTTTCTTAACAGGAATGACAGGAAGTGGTAAATCATGGACCGCAGGTTTGTTAATGGAAGAAATCAACCGTGTAGGGCTTCAATTTGTATGTTTTGATGTATTAGGGGCGCATGACGGTTTGGCTACGCTACCGAATGTTGAAGCCTTGAGTCCCAAAAATGGCGAAACGATAAATATGAGAGGTCTTGTTGAAAGGTTGGGTAAAGAACCTACTTCATTTGTTATTGATATTTCGGGATTGCCTTTAGATAAGCAACAAGTCTTGATTTCGGATTATTGCGAGGCGTTAATTTCTGCTCAATTGAATAAAGGAATTATGACAGTTTTTGAAGAATGTCAAGACTTTGTTCCGCAAACGGGAAAGCCTGTTTCTTCCGAAGGTATTATCCGCCTTTGTAAATTGGGTCGTCAATATGGTTACGGAGTATGTTTAATTTCACAAAGACCTGCTTCTGTTTCTAAAGACGCACTATCCCAATGTAGCGTTTATATGATTCATAACCTTGTCAATCATAGAGATTTGAAAGCGGTTGAAGACCAAATGGGATTCGGTGCAGATAGGACACAAGTTAAGAAATTGACAAGTGGTATCGCAAGTGCAACACAAGGAGAAGTGGTGTGTTATTCACCGAGTTATTTCCGTGATGAAGGTTTCTTTAGGGCATCAAAAATTAGAGAAGACAGAAGCGTTACGCATTCGGGAAGCAACATTGAAATCAAACCTGCTACATTTTCAAGTAGCAATACCGATTTTTCAAACAATCCGAGTATGGATTTGTCGCCTTTACCTTCATGGGATTCCGATTCACAACAAGACTTTGGAGGTATGGATTTCGGACAGGAACCTACAAGTTTTAAAGAAAACGAAGAAAAAGCCGATAGTTTGGCTAAATTATCAAGTGCGGCTCTTGAAGAAGATTTCCCCGATTTAGAATATGTTTCCCCCGAAGAAAGAATTAGAATTGAAGTAGAAGAACCTGTAATGATGGCTCTTGAAGAACCCAAAAAACAAAATCCTGTTGTCGGTTTAGCCGTGATTTTAGGAATTGCAGGTGTTTCTTATATCACAACAAAGACCTTATTAAGATAACGCAAACCATTAAATATGGAATGAGTCAATAAAGACTTATGTTGCAGGTTGGCGATTGGGTATTTACCATGACTACTGCAAACAATGAATTCACGCAAGAAGATGATGAAGTAATAAAATACATTATGACGACAAAGGCTGAAAATTGGAAAGCCGAACCCGATTATCCCCGTCACATGAGCCTATACAGATACTTCAATGATAAAGGTTTGCACAAAGTAGTATTCAAAATAGAAAAAGACCGTGTAGGGTATAAAGAAAAGAATCGTTTGCATTGGATTCCCAAAGACGACATTTTTCTAATTTTCCGATTTGAATTTTGGCAGAAATATTGGGTTCAAACTAAGAAAAATAAAAGGGGGATTTCACCGACTAATGAAACTACAACACCCTTTTCAATGACTAAAAAGAATGCTGAATTCATAGGTTATTCAACCAAAGGGAACAATTTGTATTCGTTATACAAAGTCAAAAAAGAGCATTGTGATTTCAACAACGAAGCATTTTATGAAAACATAGGGATTAAGACTTTTGAAGAAAATGGATATAAATATTACGCAAATAATTACTTTGACCACATGAATAAGCCTCAAAGTGTAGAAGTATTTAGGACATTAGGTAATTCTTACAAAGACAATTTATATCAAATTTTCTTATGGAACCTTTTAGATAACGGAACAATTAAGGTATCATTATGAAGTCCGACCCTTTGATGCGAGATGTAAAAACAGGAACAGATAATGTTTTTGGAAACATTGTAGGCAATCCCACACCATCTAATTTGATGGCTGACCCTCTCGGAACAGAAATTGTTGCGGGTTTGACGGGTCCAACAAGTGCAGAAAGCCTTCCTACTGATTCAACAGAAGTTATGGGGCAACCACCACAAGTAGAATTTACAGGCGGTGATGGAAACTCCGCAAGTTATACACCTGCTGATGAAGATTCTCCCGAAGTCAAGGGTGCTGAATCCGATATGGCTTCAATGATGGCTAAGGTAAAATCCGTTCTTTCAAAGAATTGGAAATGGTTAGTCGGTAGTGGTGTAGTCATTGGTGGAGTCCTTTACTTCAAAAAGTGATTCTTTAGATAACAAAACGGAGAAGTAGATACTATGTCAAGAACCATCGGCTCAAATGTTTTACCCGATTTACCACACGCACCGAGAATGCCTTCATTCCCATCCGTGAACCTTGCCGCAGATACTCTCCCTGCTTTTAACGCTATGGGTCAAGGTCTTGCACCTAACACCCCGATTCCCGCACCACCACAAATGCCTAAGAGTCCTTCGTTTTCAATTCCCGCAGGTCGTGGTATTTCTTTGAATGAAGCAGTTATGGGCGGTGGATTCGGTCAAGGTGTAGTCCCTAATGCCCCACGCCCTGCCGCACCCGAAGTTAAGTTCGCTGAATTTAGTGTTCCTCTTGACACAAACCCTACACAAAACTTAGGGAATTACAATCTAAGAAGTCAAAACATTACACCCGAAGCCCAATATCTAAGACCAACACACACAATGGAAGTCTACGGTAGCGGTCCACAATTCAATGTTTCGCATTTGAACCGAGTTAAGCCCGAAACCCATGTTCCTAATACTTTGATTCACGGTGTTACTGAAACCTTTGGAAACAACCCTGCACACGAAGTTAATAGAGCAAGTATTTCCCGACCACCAAACCCAAGAGCATTATTCAACGCACCAAGCGTCAATGTTTCTAAGGACACACAAAGAATCCCTCTCCGTCAAGCACCTGTTTTGCCTAAAGCAAACCTACCTCATCAAAAGAACCTTGCAGGTCTAATTCCTCAAAGTAGTGGTGTTCGCCTTGAGTCCGAATATATCGCACCCCCTGTTCGTGCTACCGATTTGGGAGGTTTGACTCCTTCCCGACACCGACAAATTGGAATCAACACAGGTAGGACATTTGGTGCAGAAGGACACCTTCTTTGAGATTGACATTTTTCAAAAAGTGAATCCTTTAGATAACAAGAACGATAAGATTCATATATGAGTTCTGTTTCGGCTATTTGTTCAAGGGGCATTCATGCTTACCTTGCCGAACAACATTCATATTTTCGCAATAAGAAATTAGGTGTTTCATTGATTAGTGGAATTATCGGAAGCGGATTGTTATTAGGAGTCAATCAATACACAAGTCTTGATATTCCTACTCCGATGTTATTTGTTCCTTTAGCGTTCACTACTGCTATTGGATTGGGCGAAGGAATGATGTTACAAAACAAAGACGATTTAGAACATAAAGAAGCATTTGATTTCATGTGCAAAGAAAAAGAAGGTGAAGAAGATGAAGGGAATTGACACATTTACTGAACCTTTTGAAGAATTGAAAGGAAAATCAGTCGTTTTAGGTTTAATTATCGGTATTGTTGCACTTATTGGATTGAAAAAGGTGATTTAATTTGAATTCGTTTGATAAAATTTTTGAAGCAAGTCAAAGAAAGTGTGGTGCTTGTGGTGAAACAGGACACAATGCAAGGACTTGTAAAAGCAAAATCGTTCCCTTTTCAACAGGCGGATATTGGAATGAGAAAACATTTGACGGTTTAGAGCAAT
>Ga0255757_10001189_pt1 | contig 25440 bp, 16 predicted proteins | sample 071ome_27_FD_179957 | JGI IMG/M metagenome (GOLD analysis project Ga0255757, IMG submission 179957) | Coastal salt marsh microbial communities from the Groves Creek Marsh, Skidaway Island, Georgia - 071409AT metaG (version 2) | ecosystem: Environmental > Aquatic > Marine > Intertidal zone >...
TCTGAAAGGGTATCCGGAAAAACTCCCTCAAATACCAGACTATCAGTTTTGCGAAGAACCACCCAATATCGATGCCTTTTCGACGTTGGCGGTCAAGGATGCGCTGGCCTTATTTGACGGGATTGTGTTGGAAGGAAGAGAAAAGGAAATCGCGCGGGATATCTTGCCGGAGATACGGGAACGACTGTTCTTTCTCAAGGAAGTCGGGCTGGATTACATGCAACTGGGTCGCAGCGTCACCACCCTTTCCGGAGGTGAGAATCAACGCATTCGACTGGCCGCTCAATTGGGCTCCACACTTTCAGGTGTTCTGTATGTGCTGGATGAACCAACCATCGGATTGCACGCTCGAGATAATGAACAATTGTTGAGCGCATTAAAACTGCTGCGATCACGCGGCAATTCTCTTGTCGTAGTCGAACACGACGAAGACACCATGCGCGCCGCCGATTACATCGTTGATCTGGGACCGGAAGCCGGCGTTCGCGGTGGCGAAATTGTCGCGGCAGGCACATTGAAACAACTTTGCGATGACAAAGCATCCGTCACCGGCCAGGCCCTGAAAGAAACCCGAACCTACCCCATGCACGGGGCGCCCCGCCCGGTCAATCTCCCAAATATCAAAGGAACCCAGAGCAGGAAAAAACCTTCAAAGAAAACGCAGCCGTCCGAGGCAACCCCCTGCATAACCCTGCAGCACGCCACTTTGAACAATCTCAAGGACCTGACCGTTCACTTTCCATTGAACCGTTTCATTCTGGTCACAGGTGTCAGTGGCTCCGGCAAAAGCAGTCTGATACGTGAATGCCTGGTCCCGCTGGCAAAAGCCGCCGTCGAAGCCAAGGGTGCTGCCGCATTGGGTGAAATGAGCCTGGAAGGTTTGGAATCAATTGCTGCGGTGCACGAAGTGGATCAATCCCCCATCGGACGCACACCGCGTTCGACACCCGGCACGTATGTCGGTTTCTTCGACGAAATTCGCAAGCTGTTTGCCCAAACACCTGAAGCACGCATGCGCGGGTATCAACCGGGACGATTTTCATTCAACAGCAAAGTCGGTCGCTGTCCCGAATGCGAGGGTATGGGCGCTATCAAAATGGAGATGAATTTTCTGCCTCCGACTTACACGCATTGCGAAACATGCCACGGCAGCCGCTTCAATCCTCAAACCCTCGACATCGAATACCGCAACAAGAACATCGCCCAAGTGCTGGATTTGAGTGTTGCCGAAGCAATCGACTTTTTCGAACCCGTCCCGAAAGTCCGGCGTGCTTTGGAAGCGTTGCGGGATACCGGGCTGGATTACTTAAGTCTTGGACAAACCAGCCCAACCCTAAGCGGCGGGGAAGCCCAACGACTGAAACTCGTCACCCATCTGCTGACAGGATTAAAACCAGGCAAAGACTCCCTGAGATCACGTCACACCGCCAAGCTGTTTGTTTTGGAGGAGCCCACGATTGGTTTGCACCACTCTGATGTGCGACGATTGGTGGAAGTGTTGCATCGCCTGGTAGACGGAGGTCATACGGTCATCGTCATCGAGCATCACCTCGAACTCGTCGCCGAAGCCGACTGGGTCATCGACCTGGGACCGGAGGGCGGCGATGCAGGCGGCACCATCGTCGCACAAGGCCCCCCCACCAAAATCGCCCAAAGCAAATCGAGTCACACCGGACGTTTTTTAAAAAAACTACTGAAAGGGTAGAACGTGCCGTCCCTGGCGCGTCGCCTTAGCGCTGCCAAAAATCATTTCACCCCGCAAAGGGAAACCAAAAACCTTCCAAAATCCGATCACCTGTTTCGATCAATTTTGATACGGATCGATCATTTCAAGGTAACTCTGAACAACACCTTCGCCCTTCAAATCAGAGTGCAATTAAATCATTAGAAAAAGGAGGGTCGAGTTCCACCTCGAACCCAAACTTCTGCCTCGAAAGCGTTCCTGAGCAAAACAGATGGAACGCGGGAAGACTGAGGTCCATCGAATGACTGTGGCGTTTCCATTGCAGCGTAAAATGGTTCCAAAGGCCTGAGGTCTGAAGTGGGTGTAAGGCGGAGCTTACCCCTCCGGTCAGGGATATTTGTACTTTTCGATCTGCGCCCTTCAAACGGCTGATCCGTAAAAAAAGCTTTTCTCTCCCTGCAAAGTCCTTACCTTGATGCGCCCTATGGAAAAAACGGTAGTATTGTTGAAACCTGACTGTGTTCAGAAGAATTTAATGGGAGAGGTCATCAAACGATTTGAGGACCAGGGATTTCGTATGGCTGCCTGCAAACTGATGCAACTCGACGAACCCATCCTGCGTGATCATTACGCGCACTTGGTTGAATTTCCCTTTTTCCCGGAAATTGTTGAATTCATGAGCAGTTCCCCCATCCTGGCCATTGCCTTCGAAGGGGAGAACATCATCCAGAAAGTCCGCGACCTCCTCGGCCCCACGGATTCCACTCAAGCTGAGAAAGGAACCATTCGGGGTGACCTAGGCGAAGACAAGATGCGCAACATAGCACATGCATCGGATTCCCCCGAAGCGGCGGCAGCCGAACTGAACCGGTTCTTCAAGGCTGGTGAAGTATTGGATTAAAATTCCCGATTTCAATTAGAGATCTTGATTCATTAAAAAGGACGTGCCCTCAACATCGGGCACGTCCTTCTTGTTTTCCCAAACGCTTACTCAACACGCTTAATGGCAAAATTGCCAAACGATGGAACCATCCCTTCATGAATCACGGGGGCTGATACCAAAGTTGTAATTGGATTATGAACCGCAGGCTCGGCATTCGGTGATGTATAGGTCGTTCCACTATCGGTTCCGGCATCGTATGGGGCCAGCTCCAAGGTCAGGGTGTCGATCCATTTCCCGCCCGGACGCAACTCCACCCCATGAACACCCACAAACCAATCCGGGCTCGGAGCAATCATTGAAACCAGACTTAAGAGTGAATGGGTCGCGCTGGCTTCAAACTCCACGCTGACACTTCCCGGGGACAATCCGATTCCCCCGCCACTGATCAAACCATCCGCCCATCCCATTTGGATGGCTTGTTGAATTTCGTCCATCAAAGGTGATTTGGAACCGGTTTCGGCCAGGCTCTCAATACCGGGAGACGCAAGAGTTCCGGGTTCCCAAAGTTGCCCATTTTGATTGTGTGTCGCCCCAATGAGTCCGGAAAAATGCGGATTGCCTGGAAACATATCCGGATGAGTTGCGGCGCTCCAGGTTGAGTTGAATGTCAGCTGAAATTTGGCGGTGTCGTTCATCTGATTATTTTCAACCGAAACAACTCTGAAATAACCTTGAGAACCCTCCCGCGCTATGGAAGCCATGGTTTGGTCTGTCGGCATGCCCACGTTGGTCCACCCGGCCATGCCAGCTTGAGCCTTCATTTGAACCTGGTACGGAGGAAATCCCCCCATCCATTGTATCTCCAATTTATCTTCTGACAGATTTAACGACGTAATCCGAAGGGCCTGACGGGCATTCAAGGCGAACAATGGGTAATCCGGTCGCTTGAAATTGGCTTCCATAAACATGGGTTGATCCAAAATCCCGCCCATGCCGGGAGCTTTGAAACCCTCATGAATCCGCACCACTCCGTTTTCTTCCGGTCCTGTATTCGGCATCATCTGCCCGAGCAACGGTGTGGCTTCCGGCGCCTCTGTGTTTTGTTCCGTTCCTGCATCCAAAACCATGCCCCCACTCAGTTGAACCGCATTCAGCATCAAGTTACCCATATCATCAAAGACTTTAATCGTTTCCATATTGGACACAAAAGCATCATTGCTCGGAATGACCATGCTGGCAAAACTCAGGTATTGATGCCGTGGATCATTTGCATTCAATCGAATCGTTACATCCTGTGAAACCCCGGGCGCAAATACGGGCGGATTCAGATCGCTGGTGACCAAGTGATGCATCCCGGCGCCCCTTTGGTCAATGAACCATTCATTCAGTGCGGAAGGATCACCATCTTCAGCCAAGCGCTCCAGGGCCCCCGAAGCGGGCTGGCCCATTTGAAACAGACGAACGGATCCATCATGGAATCCCATCCACACCGGCGTGAAATAAACACCCTTGTCGGGAGCCTGGTTTTCAATGTGAAGGGAAACGTCCACCCATTTGGGCAAGACACGCAGGACGCTGATTCGAATCAATGCAGATTCAAGCTGCGTGAAATCTGCCTTTGCAAATACCTCGCGATCCACAATCCCCCCTGCTCCAGCCGCCATGTGTCCGGCATGCATCCGAATGACACCCTGTTCATCCATGCCTGTGTTGGGCGTCATTTGACCCAGCGCAGGTGTGTTCCCGGGGAGTTCGTCGTTCACTTCCACTCCGGCGTCGTAAACCATGGAGCGGGTCAACAGGAGTTCCAAACCCTGGAAACGCCCCATATCATCAAACAACGAATAAGCTTTGGCTTCATCATTACCGACGAATGCATCGTTACTGGGTATCACCATCGCGGCATAAGAAAAGAATCGATGTGCCGAATTGGAATCATCGAGAAAGAAATCCTTATGGGTGACGCCTCCGGGAGGAATGGGACCAAGACCATCAAGCACACCGTCGAGACGATGGGAATCAGGTGTTGTGAATGATGCTGATAATCCGGAAGGATTTCCGTCCTCGGCGAGCCCTTCCAACTCCATGGATGCGGACGAACCTGCATCAAAGAAATCAAAATCTCCTTCGTGGAATCCGACCCAGGCAGGTGTGATCAATGATCCGTTCGCGGGCATCAGGTTTTCCACCATCACCCGCACATGAACCGGCTCGGCCTGCAACGGGTTTGCCGCCAACAGGAATGCGCCCGTCAGAACCGCATACAACCCGCACCATGGCAAAGCGTTGGAAATTGTATTTTCAGGATGAACATCCCCGCATGGCGAAGATCCGACCTCGTTGTTATGTCTGTTTTGCATGACTCACTTCAATGTGTTTCGAGAGTGAGTCGTGGTGGTCGGACAATACCTTACAAAGAATCTTTGGAAGAATCGGAAATTTTTTTCAGGATGCGTGATTTGGCATCGTCGGGCATTTTGGTGTCGGCTTCCTCGGGGTATCGTTCGGCGTAATGGCCGAACTGTCGACGAAGAAACTGCAATTGACTCGCATACCGCCGGCACCAGCTACACATCCGCATGTGCACCCAGTGGGTCACCCGTTCACGCAGCCCCAAAGGCCGGTCCTGCATTTCAGAAGTCAGGCGGGAGATGTGTTCACAGGAATAAAAGACGGCGTTATAACAAAGCTTGTACCAATGATCGACTTTGCGATAGCACGCTTTGAGGAGCTTGACCGGATTCATGAGGCGCCTCCGGATTTTGCCTCGGTATCCCATTTGGACTGGATACACAACTTCAACATGTTCCTGGCACGATGAAGCAGCACCCAAAGATTGGATTCCGAAATATTCAAGACTTCCAGAATGGTCGACGTCTTTTGAAATTCAAGCTCGCGTTGCACAAAAACCGCCGCAGCCTTGTCGGGAAGTTGCTGGATACAGGCATGCAATGCTTCCATAAACTCTTTGCGATCCAACAAGCTACTCGGGTCCGGTTCCCACTCCATGCCGGCATCATTGAGAGCCCTGTTCCAATGTCCTTCCTCATCAAACCATCCGCCCTCCGGACCTTCTCCGGCGACAGGAAATCTCCAATCTCTGGATTGTTTGCGGTAATGATCCAGAATGCGATAACGAAGAATACCGGTCAGCCAGGTCTTTTCGGAAGATCGGCCCTGGAACGTTTCGATTTTTTGAAGAGCAATGATGAGCGTCTCCTGAATCAAATCCTCCGCCTGCGACGCATCCTTGACCCGGCTCAGGGCATAACGGAACAAGTAGTCCCCATACTGGGACAGCCAACGCTCCGCCAACTGATCTCGAGTCTCCTGCACCATGCTGCGCCAAGCCTTCCAGTGAACAGAGAGCACATCAACAGATTTCTTCCCAAAAAAATAGCCAGGGAGCAAACATACGGAATGCAGTTGCTTTACCATCCGGAATCGCAGTTGGGCGAAAAAGAGAAGGATCGAGAGTATTGGGCTCCACTCCGTGAACAACTGGCATATTACCGTCGTGAGGCTAGACACAAATCATGAAGGGGTCGGCAGGAGTATATTAATCTCACACAAAGACACCAAGGCACGAAGGGTTTTTTACCGAAAGACTTCAGTCCTATGGATTCATTCCTGTCTTTGTGTCTTTGCGCCTTTGTGTGAGATTAAAAAGATGCGCCATAATACCAAGGGACTGCCGTACAAGCTGACGAACACGCAAGCCCTCAAAGCTCGGGAGCAGGTGGTCCTTCGAGATCCTGTGGCTGGGACGATTTGAGTTCGCCGAGGGCGGCTTTGGGATCGTAGTCATCTGCCAGTCCCAACCGGGTGCGGAGCTGTTGGGCGAGCACTTCGTTGAGGCCTTCTTCGGGATCGAGCAGTCGAACCAACAGTTCGGCTTTCATCTCCTGAATGGTGGGCAGTTTGATGCGAACGATCTGGCTGTCGGTGATTTGATCGTAATAACGCTGGCGCATCTTTCGGGTGAGCAACTCACCAGCCACCGCTTTTTCATCCTGTCCCACGGCCAGATCCAGGAAGGCCCGCTCGAGGAAGCCCATCAACATGGCCTTCAGACGATCCTGTGAGGTGCTGCCGAATTCTTCTTCCACCCGCGCAAACACATATTCTTCCAAACTGGTCTCGATGGATTCCGGATATTTCTCCCGGACGTAGTCATACCATTTTTCTGCTTCCACCATACGGTTGTGGGTGTAGAGAAAATAGATGGCTGTTCGGATGAAGTTCTTGTGGGCGGTCCCGATGTTGTCGAAGTATTTCTCCTCGGCCGCCATCATTTCCTCGTAGGCGCGGTTGGTGTTGTCAATGATTTCGAGGTTGGGCCCGTATTCGTAGGCGCTGGTAAACTCACCCGGCTCATCGGGGACGGCAACGGGAAATTCAATCATGCGTCCCCGGAGGAAGGCCAATTGCATGCCCTGAAAAATCACGCGTCTCAATTGAATGTAATCTTTCTCGCGTTCGGAAACCTTCAGGCCAAGGTAGGCCCAATAGATGGCGTGCGCTTCCGGCAGGCGCCATTCGAAAGGCCCGTATTCATTGTCCACCTCCTGCATGACGGCGGGATCGGTTTTGTAGACCTCGAACATGATGCGCACCCGCTCTTTGTCCTCGGGTTCCTGCGGATTGAGCAGAACATCGTAGTCCGGTTTGCCATCCTTCAGAAGTTCATCCCAGGCGGCGGCCCACTGCGCTTTATAAAGCATGTTGGCGTCATCGAGATTAGCGCCCATCTTGTGTTGGAAGAACCAGGCCAGTTCGCGGTAGATGAGGGTTTCCTGCGGATTGTATTTCAGTCCGTAATCACGCAGCAACTCAATGCCACGCTGCACCCACAACCAGCGATCCTGATGGTCGGGAAATTTAACCGAGATGTTGTAAGCCAGGTTCCAAGCCTGATGCACCCAAACGGTCACAAAGTGAGGCTGCAGTTTAGTGATCCAGTCGGCGAGCTGAACCATTTCGAAATACTTGCCGTCTTCCTGAAGCTGCGTCGCACGTATCCACAGCATGTTGGAAATCAATCCTCGGAAACCACCCAGGGCAACTGTGGTGAACGCCAGGACGGGAGGCGCATTCTCAAGCGGCTGCAAACGAGTCAACCCCATTTCGCCTCGGGAACGATTCATCCCCTTCTGAACAAAACCGGCACATGCGAACATGATCACCATGAACAGGCTCAGAACGTATCTGGAATATTTTCCGGTTATGAAGTTCATTGGTTTCCTTGTGCGGTTGCGAGTTCACTCCTGGTAAAGGCCCACATGCCGAAGGCGGCAAAAATACCTCCCATGATCAGAACAATCTGGGTAAAAGCAGTCGCCAGAATGCCGATGGAAATATCCCGCCCTGTGCTGAGAAAACTGACCGGTGAAAAGTCCTTCACCAAATTGATCACACTCAGCGCACTTTTGGCGATGGGCAATGCCACATGATCCCAGGCGGATGGTGCATCCTTCATACCGGTTTCATGATTGATGCCACCGATGCCCCCCTGCTCGATCACCTGGGTCAAGGTGCCGCTGGAAAAGCCAACAATCAACAGGCCAATCGAAACAAACGAGGCCACCGGGAAAGACAGGAAACTGGAAGCCGCCAATCCGACTGCCGCCAGGAAACTCATCCAGCACAACACCACCGCCATGCCGCGGATGTAGTTCCAGCCAAAACCGCCCTTCATGTAAAGCGCCTCCATGCCGTCTTCCATGGGGAAGAATAAGGGAGATTGACTGCCATTCGTTACATCCACGACCAGCACGCCGTTGGCATCCACGAGATTGGGCGGGATTTCAAATTCAATGGGCGCTTCGGGTGAGATGTCCATTTGACGCAGCACGCGCTGCGGTGTTTCGGGAGGACCGATTTCCCAAAGGACATCGTATGTGGAGGTGTCGTATGGTTGGCTGGTGAAGAATTTGATACGAAGATACATGGCCTCATCCTTTACCGATTCAGGCGATCCTACCGGAATCACCCATCGACGAACATATCCGGGACGAACCATTTGATGCGCCACTTTAACCTGTTCCACCATTTGCTGTCGCACATAGGTCGGGTCCATGTCGGCCAGGTTGGGATTTTCCTCCAGGCGCTTGGCCATGTATTCATCGACGTAAGGATCGATGTCGGGGTAGTTCGGCTTGGCCGAACCTCTGGCCACAAAGATTTCTCCATTCAGAACAGTTCGCTGCTCATCAGACAACTGACTGGCCCGCCACATCGTGATGCCATACACGGCCCCGGATGAAATACTGAGCAATATGGCATTGATCAATATAATCCCCAACCATTTACCCAGCCAGATTTTCCAGCGGGGTATCGGTTTCACGGCCAGCATCTGCATCTGGCATTCCTGCACTTCACGAGCCAGACTGCCGCAGGCCATCCAGAGAGTGGCAAACCCAAGCAGGAAGGTAATGGAACTCAGGGTGTAGGTCAGCAGGATCTGCGTGAAACCCTGGGCCGATCCATCGTGCTTGATCATCAGGGGCAGCACCACAACCGAGGCCAACAGTAAACCCGTCAGCACGATCACCACCCGGTAACGGATGGCGGCCTTGACGGTCAACCAGATGATGGCAAGCAATCCCTGCATAAGCGTTCTTTAGTCTTTTTTATCCGAAGATTCGTTGTCCGCCTTGTCGGAGCTTCCGTCCAGCAGCGAGGAAAGTTTGTCGTTCGCCGCATCCAAATCAGCCTTCTTGGCTTCTGCCTTTTCAACCTTCGGTTCCGTGCTGGAAGCAGGTTGGCTGGAAGCGAGTTGATCGAGCTTGGCGTGATCCACTTTTTCAGCCGGCGTTTCGGTTGGCGCAGGAGCGGATTGTTTGGCTTCGGCAACGGTCAGGCGATCCAGCATCTTATTGCGGGAAGCGGATTGTTCCTCCGCTGAACCTTGGAGATACTCGGCCACCCTACCCGCCACTGCACCCGAGGTGGTGGTCTCTTGTGCTATCGCATTTTTCACCACGCCCAGGAAGTAACTCTCCAGATTCTGCGTCGGGTTGTCGACGGATACTTCTTCGGATTTGATCTCTGAACGGATGATGTCCAAAATCTTGTCCATCGTTTCCCGTTTCAAAACGGGTGAAGTGATGCGTGTGACATCCGGTTCGGTGAGCAGTTCCTGCAAAGTGCCTTTGGCCTGAATTTTTCCACCGTAATAAATGACGACACGATCGCAGACATCTTCGACATCGGACAACAAGTGACTGCTGAGAATGACGGTTTTGCCTCGTTTTGCCAGTGCAACGATCAGGTCCTTGATCTCGCGACAACCGATTGGGTCCAGTCCGGCGGTGGGTTCATCAAGAATCACCAGGTCGGGGTCATTGATCAAAGCTTGAGCGAGACCGATACGACGTTGCATCCCTTTGGAAAACTCGCCCACCTGTCGGCTGCGGGCGTTGTTCAGACCAACCATTTCGATCAACTGCTCGGCGCGCTTGCGGCGTTCGACCGTATTCAGATTGAACAGATTTCCAAAGAAATCGAGCGTCTCCTTGGAGTCCAGATAACGATATAAGTAGGATTCTTCCGGGAGGTAACCAATACGGGATTTGGTGGCGACGTGACGCGGGGAATGTCCGAACACCTCGATATGCCCTTTGGTGGGATACAAAAGCCCCAGGAGCATTTTGATGGTGGTGGATTTGCCGGAACCGTTGGGTCCGAGCAGACCAAACACTTCGCCTCGGCGCACTTCAAAATCAACGTTATTGACGGCTTTGGCCTTGGGGCGACCCCAGAAATCCTTGAATACCTTGGTCAGGCCTTTCACCGAGATGACGACGTCCCCCTTTTTTTCAGAGGAAGCGTTGGAGCCGGTCAATGCTTCTGTGTTTTCGGTTACCATATGGTTCCTTTGATAAACGTCTTACAAATTAGGCAGGTTGTGTTGCCTGCTTGGGCGCTGGCGTTTCCTCACTTTCAGAAGATTCGGCTTCCGGGTGTTGGAAAGGTTCCAGTTCTTCACCCGAACGCACCAGTCTGAAACTGTTGAACACAACCAACAGCGAACCGACCACATGCAACACGGCGGCGAGGATCGGGTTGATATAGGCCATGGACGCCAGAACAAAACCACCGATCACAAACACCACACCGAACATGAAATTCTGGTTGATGACCGAGCGGGTTTGACGGGAAAGTTTCACGAGGAATGGCAGGCGGCGAAGGTCATTGTTCATCAGCGCGATCGTCGCGCTGTGGATCGCCACTTCACTTCCGGCGGCGCCCATCGCGATGCCCAGATCACCGGCAGCCAGCGCGGGAGCGTCATTCACCCCATCACCGACCACGGCCACACGGTATCCCTTGGCTTTCATCTTGTGGACGTATTCCACTTTGTTCTGCGGGAGACATTCGGCCACAACCTCTTCACAACCAATTTCGCGCGCCACGCGAGCGGCAACAGGCTGGCGGTCACCGGACACCATCGCGATGCGTCGGATATCGGAATCAACCAGATCAGCGAGGGATTCTTTGGCTTCCGTGCGGGTTTGATCCTGTAGACCAATCCAACCGATGAACTTCCCACCGCGGGCCACGTAAAGAAGGCTGTAACCTTCGGCTTCGCTCAAGTCGACGCTGCTGGCAAAATCATCGGTGAGCCCATTATCCTTGAGCCAATTGGCACGTCCGACGATCATGGATTCTCCATCCACATTGGCCGTGATCCCTTTACCGGCGGTTTCCTTGAAATCACCCGGCTCAGACAAGTCCAATCCAGCTTCATTGGCAAGATTTGCCAAGGCTTTTGCAGTCGGATGGTTGCTGTATTTTTCAGCGGATGCAGCCAGGTGCAACAACTCGGCAGGTTTGACACCGTCCTGTGGCGCGAGTCGGCTGACGGCCAGTTTACCAGTGGTCAAGGTTCCGGTTTTATCGAAGATGAAGGCGTTGATTTTGGCGGATAATTCGATGTCGGCCACGTTCTTGATCAAGATCCCCAAGCGAGCCGCCGAAGAAAGCGCCGCCACCATCGCGGTCGGTGTGGCCAGAATGAACGCACAGGGACAGGCAATGATGAATACGGTAATCACACGGCTCAAGTCCTGGGTGAACGCCCAGACCAAAGCCCCTACCAAAAGAACCAGCGGTGTATAAAAGCCCATGTATTGATCCACAATGCGCATGATCGGCAACTTGGTCTTTTCAGCGGCAAGGATCAGATCGTGCACGCGACCGAGTGTGGTGTCGGAGTCGGCTCGGCTGACTTTCACTTCGAGCACACCGGTCAAGTTCTGGGTTCCGGCAAAGACTTCATCACCGCCCTTCTTGTCAACCGGCAAGGATTCACCGGTAATGTTGGCCTGGTTGATGGATCCCTCACCACTGGTGATGACGCCATCGGCAGCGATGTTGTCACCAGGACGAATACGAATGACATCCCCCACTTTCAAATCCTTGACTTCAACTTCTTCTTCCTTGTTCCCCTTGATCCGACGCGCCTTGGTGGGGGTCAGTTTGACGAGTGATTCGATGGATGCACGCGCGCCTTCGGCGGTGCGTGTTTCGATGATTTCACCCAGCAACATGAAGAAGGCCACCAGACCCGACTCCTGATATTCACCCGAGGCGAAGGAAGCCAGCACGGCGAGAGCCACCAGTTCATTGGTACTCAGGCGTCCTTTGCGCAGGTCCTTGATGGCGGTCCAGACAATCGGATATCCCAACAGGACAGCGCCGATCATGGCGTTGACATCGCCCACCACTTTTCCGTTCTCGAAAAAGTAATGGATAATGAAAGAGTTGATGATGAACAGGAGACCGATCAGGATCTGGTTCAACCGGATCTCGGTATGTTCGTGATCGTGTCCGCAGCCGTCGCAATGATCGTGATCATCATGGTGATGGTGGTGATGATGCGGGTCATTGGACTTCTGGCTTAAGAGTGAGGTGACTTGCATGACTTCAAATGGATTAAGACGTTTTGTTTAGGCGCTGGTTCTCCGTAAACGGGAACTCACTACTTCTACTGTTAATTCTCTTCGCTCTCCTCGTCATTGCCACCGGTCAGGGTGGGTTCACGATTCAACTGCAATCGCAGTTCCTGTGATTGGCCATCCTTGGTTCTTGGCAACATCCAGGTGTCGTTTGAATTTTCAAGGATTTTGCCCATGCGCTCGATAATGGCGCGCTGGCGGAAAAACTCCGGATCAGCCTCGTAATGAGGCAGCAGGTCCGTGAATGTTTTGGCGTCGGCAGTGACCATGCTGGTGATGCGATTGCTTCGGGTCAGACCATCGTTGATGATCGCCTGGGCTTCGCCTTCGGCTCGTCGCAGGATTTCGGCTGCTTCCCCTTCAGCTTCGTTGCGCATCTTGCTGACGTCCTGTTCGGTCTGAGTCACGGTATCAAATGCCTCTTTGACGAACAGCGGCGGGTAGGTCACCACATCCAAAGATTGCAGCTCAATGCCCAATTTGGCGTCTTGGATAATTTGCAGGAACCTTGATCGTACCTTCTCCTTGTGACCGAGTCGATTTTTGTAGAGCACATCATCAGCATCAAACTGAGCCGAAGCGTAAAGGATGGCGTTGTTCAATGCATTCTTCAACAAATCGGTTGTCTGACGGAAATTAAACTCATAGGCAACCGGATCATTGATCAAATATTGCGCGGTGGCCCGGACGTGAACAATGTTTCCATCCGCTGTCAAAGCATAACCATCCACCCCTGGACGCAACGAAGGCATGGCGTAGGGCAATTGACCTGAGATTTCCTGCTCAGGTGTCACAGCGTACCATGAATTGGTGGCAATGATCGAACGGGTTTCACCGATGGGAATCTTGACGATCTCATCAATGGGGGAAGGAAACGACCAGTGCAGTCCCTGTTGAAGCACTTGGTCCGGTCCGGTTCCAAGTGGTTTACCAAAGCGCAGCACGACGGCGACTTCGTTGGGTTCCACGGTAAAGATACCCGAACCGAGGAAAATCACCACCAAGCCGATCATCAGCACCTTGATGATCTTGAAACTGCTGGACAAAGCATCGGCCAGGGCGCGTGTACCGGAATCTTCCATGGGACGCACAATGGGCGCTTCCTCAGGTTCTTTGCCAACGTTGACATCTATCTTCTCCGGCAAATCCGGCAGATCAGGTTTTTTAGGGTCACTCATGACGCATTCACCTTCATTCAATCAATTCTTCCAATCGGAGTGTTATGAACCACCGTTGGTTCCTCAGAATTTGAGGTCTTCAGCCGTTTTCTTTTCTCCCTCACCCTTGGAACCTTCGGACAACAAGTTGAACGGAGGGGTGGTTGGATCGATCACCATGGTGGTCTTTTCCTTGGTGGCGGCTTCGAGAGCATCCAGACCAAGAATCAGCTTGGCGAGTTCGGGATTTTTTTGGAACACTTTGTAGTATTCGCTGGCATTCGCTTCGGCCTGTCCTTCAATTTCGATGGCCTTGGCGCGCGCTTCGTTGAGGATGCGCTCACGCTCGGCTTCCGCCTGGGACCGGATCATGCGGGCTTTGCTGTCGCCTTCGCCCTGATACTGGCTGACCAAACGCTGACGATCGGCGCGCATACGCTCGAACACCTTCTTGGTGTTGCTTTCAGGCAATCCGATTTGCTTGATGCCGGCGAAAGCCACTTCGATACCGTAACCGTCCTTGGCTTCGGCGCGGATGGCTTCGGCGATTTCCTGTTCGATGTCATCAAATTTGAGATCTTCTTCGCGGGGAGAAATCAAATCGCGGAATGGGTGCTGACCGATGACACTGTTCTTGGCGTCGCGCACCAGGCTTTCCAGGTTTTGTTCGGCCTTGGAAACGTCTCCATTGAAGCGTTCCAGGAAGATGGCGGGATCACTGATCTGCCAGCCAATGTAGACTTCAATGATCAATGGCTTGGCATCACCCGTGGTGGTCTGCTCGAACTTGCGTTCGAAGTTCTGAAGGCGGTTGTCGAAACGATACACCTTCTGAATCGGCCACGGCATCTTGAACCGGAGTCCTGGCTCGGTGATGGTGCGCGAGTATTTTCCAAACGTGGTGACCACGGCCACTTCGGACTGACGCACCTGGAAACAGAATAGGATCGAGGCGAAGATCAGCAGTAGAATGCCGCCGGTGACTAACGATATCGGATGTTTGTTCATAAGTCGGATACGAATTTAAAAATGGGTCTTTAGGGTTTAAATCAAATGGGTTTTAGCGTTCTTCAGGACGTGCATCGAGCAGGTCGTAACGGATATTGTCTTCCAAATTGAGCATAAAAGTTTCGTCCACTTGCTCAGGACCAATGATGTATTTACGAACATTGGTCAGCGAGTTCGCGATGGTGTCGTAATACTTGCGCTGCTTGAAAACATCAGGGGCGGATTCGTAAGCGGTCATCATGTCTTTGAACTGCTTGGCGCGTGCTTCACTGGTGAGGATGCGCTCGTAGTTTGCGCCCTGGGCTGCGGCAACCAGTTCGGCTGCTTCACCCCGGCTTTTCGGAACAATTTCAGCCGCATAACCTTCGGCAGCCAGGATCTTGGCTTCCATTTCCTGTTCGGCGCCAATGACATCTTCAAACGAAGCCGCCACCGGGGTCATCTTGTCGCCCACCGGAGGATGAATGTCCTGCAAACCAACAAAGATAATTTCGACTCCCAAACCCAGCTTGTCGGCTCGGTCCTGAATATTCTTTTTCAGTGCATCCGCCGCCGAGAGACGTCCGGTCGACATGATTTCGATCAGGTCCACGTTCACGAAATAACGCACCACTTCGCGATAGCCGATGGATTTGAGCAATTCAGCGGGATTCGTATGGTTATAATACCAGGCCTCGAAATCTTTCACCACATACTGAACCGGGACCGCTGCGGACAGGAAGTTGACCGGAACCGCCTGGCTATCCCCGTTTTCACCGTCCGAACTGAGCTGCTCGCTACTGGCAACCAGAAAGTTCAATTCTTCATCATAATGGCTGGCCGTCCAAAGCAAGGTTCGCTGCTGATCATTGGAGTGCCCGCCGTCGCCATGGTCATCTTCTTCTTCTGGAGTCGCATACTCTTCGTATCCCACATTAAAACTGCGAAGTTCCTTGGCAGGATGGCGGTAGACCTTGTCCATCGGCCAGGGGAGTTTGAAGTGTAAGCCGGGCTCCAACACCGCACCGCTGGTGCGTGGTTTGCCGAAGCGTTCGAGAAGGCCCAGTTCGTTGGGATCAATGATCACAAACGTAGTCGACAACATCAACATGCCCAACTGAAAGAGCACCAACCAGGCCAACGCTTTTTCGAGGAACTTGTAGAACCATGTATCGGAAACTTTGAAACCAAACTGGTAGTCAAGCGCTTGTGCCGCAGTGGTCACCAGTCCGGCGGGTTGTCCCAACAAACCAACCAAACGGCTTTCGTAAAGCGTGCGCTCGGCTTTGGCCTTGGTGCGGGGACGGTAGATTTCAAGGATCAGGTTGACAAAGGTTTCCAGTGTGGAAAGCCCCAACAAGACGACCATGATCTGGGCCAACAACTTGTCCAACTTCGTGAACTCGAACCATCCACCAGCAAATGAAATCACCACCACCACACAGATCACCGATCCGAGCAGCAGATAAGCGCCCCCCGGACGCAATAAACGCAGTTTTTCCATGCGTGCGACTCCTGCGCTGTATTTGCCGACCATGAAAAGGATGAGAGCAAGCGCGGCAAAGGACACCATGACGATCGGGGCTTTCCCCAGGTCAGGCTGCAAGGCATTCGGCAACCAATTCCAAAGCATGTAAGCGGCCACCGCCTGACCGACACCGAGTAGAGCGGTAAAGGCCGGCACGAAAAACCGTTCAAACTGCTCTCTGGCCTTTCGAGCCAGGAAGGTGTCTTCACCCGATTCCTCAAAGAGTGCCGACCGGTTGCGGTCCTTGGCGATCTCTTCGAATTCCATCTTCTCCAGTTGCTCGCGGTTTTCCAGGCGCATCTGGAAATAACTGATGGCAGCCACCAGGAATCCCGTGCCCAGGAAAACAGCGCCTACAGCGGACGTCGCGGAATGCGCGATCTTGCCGATAACAGCCGCCACGACACAGGCCACCAAGAGCCCGAGCATGTTGACCATTCCGTTTTTCTGTGTGTTACGTTCCATACTTCGGTTCGTTCCATCGATCCAGGTCGATGGTAGTGTTAATTCAATTCACGACTCTCAAAACTCATCACCGCCAGAGCCATCAAAGCTCCCAGATAGCAAAGGACATACGTAAACGACCGTCCCACATAGGACCAGGGAATCGTCTTGTCGTTTTCCAATGCATCCGCCAGCCAGAACAACTGCCAGTTGGGCACCAGGGCATAGACCACCGAGGCCCAGGCTTTGCTGTCCAATCCAGCCGCTTTCATTTGTTCGATGTCTTCAGCGGCCAAAGATTCCATCTCATCTAAATCTATTTTCTTGTTGTCGTTGGCATCGACCTTGGTGATGACCGTGGACAATAACTGTTTCTGATCGTCCGTAAAGGGTCCGGACTGGACATATTGATGCGACGGAAAGGCCACCCATGCGGGTTCCGCCCAACGACCAAACAAGTAATCCGACATCAACCCCACAAGGAATAACAAGGTGCAAATGGTCAATGTTGGGACAATCTCCAAGCGCGTCGAACACACCAAAGCCAGGCCAGCCAGTAACAAAAAAGCGCAAAGAATGAGGAGTGCAGCCGGGATCAAGCGGTAATCCACATCAATATGATCCTCAAACATCGACCCCGCGCGCTCCATATTGGCGATAATGATAAAGGCGATGGTCGTCAGGATGACCACGAAGGTCACAGCGTCGGAGGTAAAAGTGCGATTCAGGAAGTAATTGGTGAAACCGGCCAGCAAATATGCCAGTGCGATGGCGCCGGTAAACACAAAGAAAGCGGTCTTGTCCGCCTCACCATATGCGGTGAAGGAAATCTTACTGGCGACCAGCGCGCTCATCAAATTGACATAGGTCAACACCACCAACGTGGCGGCAAGCCCGACATATTTTCCGAGTATGAACACGATGCGCCCCACTGGTTTGGACAAAACGGCCAGGGCGGTTCCGGTCCTGATTTCGTGGGCCACCGAGGCGGAGGCACTGATGACAGCGCCGAACAATCCAACCAGCAACAGGGTCGCAAGCACACTGTCCTTCACCAGTTTCGGGTCATCCCCGAAACCGAAGTAAGGTGTGCTGGCCAGGAACACGGCAAATACAGCAGAGCTCGTCATCAGCAGGAGAAAAACCGGCTGACGCAACAACTCCATAAACGCATTCCATGCTATGGTTCTAAACTGTCTCATCGACGCTATAGACTATAAGGACCGGGGAGGATAATGAACTCCCGGTCTCAGTCAAAGCACAAATTTGGAACAAAAATTCCAGATGAAAAGGGCTTGTTGGAAATCAAAGTAAAAAAAACGCCTGAAATTGCAAATGGGCGTTTGACGGCACAGACTGGTCGGTAGGTGAATTAGTTCTTGGCGAAGTACTTTACATTCGGAAGATCTGACTGGACCCTATGCACATCTCTGGACTGCGGTAAGTCATTACCGCTCTGGATACGATTCTATGCAAAAGGAACACTCGCGATTCACTTTGAAGATTCTTGGGCACATTGGTTTTCAGTTTAGGAAATGGATGGTAAGTGTGAAGCAGCTGGCTACACAGTTGACCGATGGCATCCAAAGCGGTAATGACTTACCGCAGTCCAGAGCCGCATCCACCGTATATCACGGTCTGGAAGGAAATGAGAAGCATTCTAATCCAAAAGCCATACCCTCCCCCCCAATATTCAAACACCTTTTTGACATCCAAAGAACCATGAACACTCCCGCACAACGCATCCCGTTCCACGTACTTTTAATGTGTGCACTGGTCGTGTGGCTGATCTCAGGAACCGCTTGTCGACACACTGATAACAAGCAGCCAAAAGATTTCAGCCCAGGCACGGCCATATCTCCACGACCTACTGAAGATTCCGGAGGCACCTTGGACCCCATGCAGGCACGGTTTGACGTTCAGCACATTGATCTGGATCTGAAGATCGATCCCAAACGGAATTCCATCAGCGGAACAGCCCGATTGAGCCTTCTCATGCTTGAAACCACCGACTCCTTACTGCTGGACCTGGATTCACGATTCAAGATCAACGCACTGAAGGTCAGATCGACGGAACAAGCCGAAATTCCTTCCCGATTTGCACATTCAGAAGGCGCACTTTACATCCGACCATCCATTACCCTGAATCCTTCACAACGCATCCATGTCGAAGTCGCGTATCAAGGCAAACCGCAAGAAGCCGAACGCGCCCCATGGGACGGCGGTTTCACCTGGACGGAAACCGAAGACGGACATCCCTGGATCGCCACAACGGTGCAAGGCGAAGGCGGCGATCTTTGGTTCCCATGCAAAGACCATCCATCGGACAAACCGGAATCGGTCGATCTGCACATCACCGTACCCGATCCATTGGTGGTCGCAGCAAATGGCAAACTCATCTCAACGGAACGCCACTCCAACAAATGGTCGACCTATCACTGGCAAACGCACCATCCCATCAGCAACTACAACCTGGCGCTTAACATCGGTCCCTACGAAGTGATCGATTCCACCTACACCAGCGTGGACGGAACCGAAGTGCCGTTCCTTTTCTGGGTGCTACCATCCTCTCGCGAAAAGGCGGAGCAAGCGGTGCCCGAATTCAAGCGTCACTTGAACTTCTACGAACGCTGGCTGGGGCCTTACCCGTTTCGCGATGAAAAATATGGCATCGTCGAAACCCCACACCTCGGCATGGAACACCAGACCATCATCGCCTACGGCAACCAATTCCGGGGAGGGCCCCATGGATACGACTGGCTACATCACCACGAACTCGGACACGAATGGTGGGGCAATCTGGTCACTGCCGACGATTGGGCTCACTTCTGGTTGCACGAAGGCACCTGCACCTACATGCAGATGCTCTACGCGGAGGAACGTCAGGGGGCCATGGCCTATCATCACGGCATGTATACGGACCGCAAACGCATCAAGAGCGAATTCCCAATGGTCCCGAACCAAGCCACCTCCATTGACACCATTGACGAACAATTGGGTGTCGACATGTATTTCAAAGGAAGCTGGATCCTGCACACCCTGCGCTACCTGATCGGCAAGGAACACCTCCAAACCTGCCTGCGCCGCTTCAACTATCCGGACCCAAGCCTGGAAACCAACGCGGATGGCTCGGCCATTCATTTCTCGAACACAAAAGACTTCATCGGCCTGGTGGAAGAAGTCAGCGGACAAGACCTGCAATGGTTCTTTGATGTCTACCTCAAACAAGCCGCGCTGCCAAAGCTCATTGAGAAACGTGAAGGAGATGAGTGGACCATCCAATGGGACGTCCCCGAAGGCCATCCCTTCCCCATGCCTCTTGAAATCGAAAAAGGCGGTGAGATCAAAAAGTATCCCATGAATGAAGGACGCCTGACAATACCTGTCCACTCGAAACAAGTTCTGCTCGATCCAAACAACTGGATACTCAAGGAGAGACGCAGTGTACTTTTAGGCAACCCCTATGAAGAAACATTCGACTAACCCATTGCACAAGGCAGCGCTGGTCGTCCCCGACCGGCACCCCTCACGGCATCCAAACCCACACCTCCACTTCCAATGGCAAGCCAACAAACGTCCAAACAGCCATCACCTAAAAAAGCGTATTGACACTCTAAATCGTCCTGATGTTTTCCCAATTGGCTTCATTGGTAATGGAATCGCAACTGAGCAATTTGCAAGACATTGCCCTCTATCCGATAGACCATCCGGTGTTCCGAGTTGATCCTACGGGACCAATATCCTTTTAACAAATGTGGAAGCGGTTCAGGTTTTCCGATGCCTTCAAACGGGTTTCTACACGCATCCCGGATCAGGAGGTTAATGCGCTTGAGCATTTGCTTATCCGTGGCGAGCCAGTATTGATAATCCTGCCAGGCCTGCTCTGCGAAAAGAACCTTCATTCACTCCCCGGGCCTACCAATTTGTGAACCTGTCCACCTCCATTTTCCAGCGATTCCATGGCAGCCTGAAGGCGTTTGGCATTGGCTGGCACCTTCAATAGATAAGCCGTTTCCTCCAAAGATTCGTAATCTTCAAGAGAAAGCATCACCACCGCCTGATCCCTTTTCCGGGTAATGACAACCGCATCCCGATCGTTACAGACCATATCCATCGTGGCAGCAAGGTTCTCTCGGGCTGCTGTATAGCTGATTGCCTTCATATGGACAGGATAATGTACATAAATCCAAACCTGTCAAGTCGGCACCCCCTCCCGCATACGGGAGGGCGCAGTTCAGTTTTTAGAACATGGAGGGATCGGTTCCACCCGGTTCCCAAATTTTCTCCTCGGGCCATTACTGACCAAATGACGTGGAACGCGGGAAGTCATTGGTATTCGATTGATTGTGGGGTTCCCATCGACACCGTCTGGATATTTGGTTGTTTTGAGGATTGAAGTGGGCGCAAGGTGGCACTTGCCCCTCCAAATTCGGATTTCTATTCTTTGTGCCTTAGTGACTTTGTGTGAAAAAATGTGTTCGACACTATCTTACAGCTTGCCCTCCGGCCGGTCATTGGCACGCAGGGAGTGATCGAAGGCTTCCATTTCGCGGAGCATGGCCTGGACGCGTTCGGGGTGTTGGGTGGCGAGGTTTTCGGTTTCGGAGATGTCGCGGCCGAGGTGGTAAAGTTCAATTTCGTTGGCGTGTCTGAGTTTCCAGAATCCCTGGCGCATGGATTCGAGTTTGCGGCCTTTGTAGTAATAGTAGGATTTGTGCGGTGACCGCGCGTCCTGACGTCCCTGCATCAAGGGGAGGATATCCATGCCATCGATCACGCGATCAGAGGGAGCGGAGGTGCCGGCGATCCGGGCAAGGGTCGGCATCAGGTCGATGCTTGCTGCCATTTCCGAACATTCCGATCCGGCAGGAATGTTTCCGGGCCAACGCATGATGCAAGGAACGCGCATACCGCCTTCGTAAGTTTGAAATTTGAATCCGCGCAAAGGCAGAGCCGAGCCTCCGTGACCATTCTTGAGATTCCAGGGTCCGTTATCGGAGGTATAAACGACCAGTGTGTTTTGATCGAGCTTGAGCCGCTTCAATGCGGCGAGGATTTCTCCCACGCTCCAATCGATCTCTTCAATGGTGTCCCCATAAAAACCACGTGGACTCTTGCCCAGAAATTTCTCCGATGCTGCCAGCGGAATGTGCGGCATGGTGTGGGGCAGGTAGAGGAAAAAGGGTTGATCCTTGCTCGTCTCCATAAACCGAATGGCTTCCTGTGTGTAACGTTGGGTCAGTGTGGACTGATCGCAGGGGTATTCGGCAACCTGTTCATTCCGCATCAGGGGCACCCAGTTTTTCCTGGGCTTTTCGCTTTTGATTTTTTCGGGGGTCATGCCTTCACGTAAGACCACATCGTCTGCGAGTTCCATTTCCGGATCTATGGTCATATCGTTGCTGTAAGGAATGCCAAAATAGGAATCAAAGCCCTGACGCGTCGGCAGAAACTGTTGATGATGTCCCAGGTGCCACTTCCCGATGCAGGCGGTTGCATAACCATGTTCCTTGAGCACGTCCGCAATAGTGATCTCATCAGGATTCAGACCGATGTCATGACGTGGAAACAAAACACCGGGTATGTTCACACGCGTCGGATAACACCCGGTCAATAATGCCGCCCGGGACGGTGAACACACCGAGTTGGCGGAATAGAAACTGGTGAACCGCATACCTTCCAGCGCCATCTTGTCCAGGTGCGGTGTGCGAATTTTCGGTGAACCGAAACAGCCGATGTCCTGATACCCCTGATCGTCCGTGAAGATCAGAATAATATTGGGGGACTTTGCGAAAGCGGAACAAACGACGAAGAGTCCGAGGGTAAAAAGAAGGCGCAATGAATTGGAATTTGTTTTCATAATGGAATACCGACACATGTGTTTTGAATGCACCGGATGCTAAGGGTCCCAAGATCGAAAGGAAAGCCTGACTTTTGATTGCGCATGCTCAAGAAACCAATACCACCAATCACTTGACCCCATATCCTCTCGGTGATTGAATTGGAAGGCATTCCATTTGTAAAATTTTACTAACCGTACACTTATGAAATCGAAACAAATTTCCTTCAAGCAGGCGCTGGGTTCGCTTGCGCTCACGGTGGGCCTTGTCTCGGCACAAGCTGCCGAGGTCAGAACGCCATGCTTCCTCAAAATGTCGGTTTATGAAGACATTCCGGGTATTTTGGCAACAGATGTGGAGGCCGATCCTTCCTATCCGAACAATCCATCCCAGGTGCATTACATCACGTCGATGGACACCACCGAGGTGTTTCCGACAAATACTTTGGACAACTATGGAGCCCGCATCGAGGGTTGGATCACCCCGCAGGAATCGGGCGATTATGAATTCTTTCTGCGCAGTGACGATGGTGGTGAACTCTGGCTCAGCCCGGATGATTCTGAAAGCAACCTGCGCTTGATCTGCGAGGAGCTGGATTGCTGTGATCCGTTCATGGATCCTGAAACGGGCGATTTGGCCACCTCGCTTCCAGTCAAAATGGAGGCCGGCGAATCTTACTACATCATGCTCCTTTACAAGGAGGGCGCAGGCGGTGATTTCGCACAGGCCGCATGGCGAAAAGTGGGTGACACCACACCCGCCGGCATGTTGACGCCGATTTCCGGAAGTTTTCTTTCCACCAATGCGGACAACAGCCACAACCCGGAAATCACCATTACAGGCCAACCACAGAACGCATCGGGCGAGGAAAACGGTTCGGTTACATTCTCGGTTGACTTCACCGCCACACCGGATGATCCGGTTTGTGTGCAATGGCAGAAAAACGGTGTGAACATTCCCGGAGGCACAGGCGCCAGTTACACGATGGATTTGCTGTCCGGTTCGGACAACAACGCCAGGATCAGCGCCGTGATCGCCGTCCCCGGCTTGTTCATCGAATCCGAAGAGGTGACCTTAACGGTCACACCCGACACCACCGCCCCCACCCTGGTGAGCGCCAAAGGTGTTCCAAATGAGCCTCAGGTGAAACTGACTTTCTCCGAACGTTTATCCATCGCGTCTGCCACCAATCGATCCAACTATCAGATCACCCATCCAGGTGGCACATTGAATGTCGTCGAGATTTCAGTATCGGGATTCGGCGATGTGGTCACCCTCACCACCGATGAACAAACCATCGGCACTGAATACACACTGACGCTCAACGGACTGGTTGACCGCGCCACCAATCCGAACCGGTTGGCAGCGGATACAACAGCAACCTTCAACGCCGTGGGACATTTTCTACAGAACGCTCAAGGGTTTGTCGTCTGGGAGGCTGAAGCATATGACCGCAATCTCGATGGTCTGTGGGTGGAAGATTTCGAAAGCAACGCCAACCGGGGTGAACCATCCGGCGGTGTGGGCATGTTGATTCCCAATGGAGCGGGGGGCAACGAATCCAACACCAAACTCGAGTATGACATCGTATTCACCCGCACCGGAACACATATCCTGTGGTACCGGGCCAGCGCTGACAGCGGCAATGATGATTCCATGTGGTTCCATCTGGACGGCGATCGCCCATCCACCCGCGTCGATGGCAATCAGGCCAGCATGAGTGGGTTCAACGGCAATCCATACGAATGGAACAGTAACCCTCAGGATGGCGGACCTCCCATGACTTTCGAAATCGACGAAGTCGGCATGCACACTATTTCAGTAGCCCGTCGTGAAGATGGCGCGTTTGTTGACAAGTTCGTCATCACAGTGGATCCGAATTTTGATCCCGATGATTTCGGTCCGTTCGGACCCGACTCCACTCTCCGCGAAGGTGAAAAAGCTGAAGGAGGAGCCACCGCGACGATCACTTTGAATCCGGTCGACACCGAAGGTGTTGAGAATACATCCATCACCTTGAGCGCCGCTGCAGAAGTTACCGAGGGCGTTTTGACCACTTATCAATGGCAGCGTCAAGAAAACGGTGACTGGGTGGACATCGACGGCCAGACGCTTCCCGAACTGACCATCGATCCGTTGACAATGGATTGGAACGGAGCTGTAGTGCGATATTCAGTTACGACAGTGGGTGATGCGGTGACCAGTACCGAAGCAACCATCACCGTCATCGCGGAAACGGAAGCACCGGGCATTGTGACCGTGAGCGGTATTGCTCCGACACGCAAAGTGGCGGTTCTCTTTTCTGAACCCATCACATCAGCCACCGCGGAAGATGCGGGCAACTATTCCATCACACCTGGTAACGTTGCGGTGAATTCCGCCACCCTTTTGCCCAACAATCGCATGGTGCTACTAGACACTGGAAATATGACCGTCGGCACCAAATACACAGTGACAGCTGATGGCATAGCCGATACTGCCACAACGCCCAATCGAACCGAAAACGCGCAGGCCAAGTTCTACAGCCTGGGAGACCTGCTGCCACAATCGGATGACGGTTTGCTGGTCTTTGAAGCGGAAAGTTTCACGGACAATCTGGACGACTTATGGATTGAAGACAGTGAACGAGGCACCCCGTCCGGCGGTGTTTCGATGGTCAATCCAAACGGCGCGGGCGGATCGGAAGGAGCCACTCAATTACTCTACGATCTGGAGTTCACCCAAACCGGCACCCACATCATCTGGTATCGGGCCAGCTCGGAAGGTGGCACGGATGATTCCGCGTGGCTTTATCTGGATGGGGAACGCCCCGCCAATCGCACCGATGGAAACCAGGCAAGTATGAGTGGATTCTCCGCTCAAGCGGATTTCATTTGGCTCAGTGATCCACAGGACGGGCCGAGCCCCATGACTTTCGAAATCGACAATACCGGTGTGCACACCATCGGATTGGCA
>Ga0255757_10001226_pt1 | contig 25087 bp, 17 predicted proteins | sample 071ome_27_FD_179957 | JGI IMG/M metagenome (GOLD analysis project Ga0255757, IMG submission 179957) | Coastal salt marsh microbial communities from the Groves Creek Marsh, Skidaway Island, Georgia - 071409AT metaG (version 2) | ecosystem: Environmental > Aquatic > Marine > Intertidal zone >...
CAAGGCTAAAAGCTTGACCAGGTTTCGCTTACCTTGGCGCTGGCAAGGGCAACCGGTGACGTTGGTCTCTCGCGCGGTGGACGAAACGGGTGCGGTCCAACCCACGCGCCAGGCGGCGTTAGAAGGGCGGGGTGTGGGCGCTTTTTATCATTTCAATGGTATGCAAGCCTGGCATGTGGATTCCCGGGGGAAGGTGAGTCATGTCTATGTATAAGCCAACGATTCTGCGGACAACGCAACTCGACACGCCCCCTCGTTTCTGCAAACCCATCGGGTGGTTGTTTGTAGCCATCGGGATGTTAGGTGCCCCCTGGTTGCAGGCGGAGATGGTTGAACTGTCGCCGAACCTTGGTCGCGCTCTATCAGTAGAGGAAATTGCGAAAACGGACATGACGGTGTTGCCGAACGGTGGGGGCTTACCCGTCGGGCAAGGGTCTGTAAGCTTGGGATCCAACGTTTATCTTCGTGAATGCTTGGCCTGTCATGGTGAAGGCGGCTTGGGTGGTGTTAATGAGGCGCTGGTTGGCGGGGTGGGTTCGCTCGCGTCAAGCACGCCCAAGGTCACCGTGGGCAGCTACTGGCCTTATGCGACCACGCTTTTTGACTACATTCGAAGAGCCATGCCCTATCCAGACTCGGGCCGACTGAGCAATGACGAGGTATACGCGGTGACCGCCTACCTGCTTTATGCCAATGGCATTATCGAAGCGGATGCCATTCTTAATCAGGTGACGCTGCCCCAGGTGAACATGCCGAACCGAGAAGGGTTCTACTGGGCCGAAGGCCGTTGAACTGAGCGGTATCACAGGCCCAGGCAAAGCAAGCCAAGCGTTTTGAGACTTTTTTCTCATCGGATTCTTCGTTATGCTCTCCGCCCCTAACGCCACGTGACAGGGGGCGAGCCCATGCTCTCCAGCTACCAGCACATTACACTTGCGCTTGAAACGCCGCTGGCACTGATCACCATTAATCGGCCCGAAAAACATAACGCCATCTCCCTGGCAACACTGGATGAACTCCACAGTGCGGTTGATCGTGCCAACGCTGACGATAGCATTCGCGTTCTCTGCATCACGGGTGCGGGGGGCAGAGCGTTCGCCTCGGGTTCGGACTTGAATGAAGTTGCCGATCGAGATTTAAAAAAGGGCATGGAGCCAATCGTTCAAGGCCTTGCTGCTAAACTTGAGCAATCCCCTAAGGTCACCATCGCCGCCATCGATGGAATCTGTATGGGCGGTGGCCTTGAAATCGCCCTCGGCTGTGATTTACGAGTGTGCACGCCTTCGAGCCGTTTCGCGACGCCTGAAGGAAAGCTGGGGATTATTCCAGGTGGCGGTGCAACCGCGAGGCTGCCTCGGCTGGTGGGCAAGGGCTGGGCGCTCGAAATGTTACTCATGGGCGAGCCAATCTCGGCTGATAGAGCAATGCAGATTGGCTTGGTGACTCGTGTGGTCGAGGCCACGGATCTTCTTGCAGAAGTGGATCGTATGGCGTTTCACCTAGCGGGCTTTGCGCCTTTCGTCCCTCAGTTTATGAAGGTGATGGTGCAGCAGGGGCTTGAGGGCAGTGCAACTGCTGCGCTCGCCATGGAGAAGTTTGCTCAGAGCGCACTTTTGCAAACCGAAGACAAAAAAGAAGGCATTGAAGCGTTCCTTGCCAAGCGACCCCCTCAATTTCAGGGTCGCTAGATCCGAGTGACGTTTGACGGTAGGCCTTGGGTCTGCACCGTCCCTATAAACCCTGATCGCTTGAGGTCAATCTGCCTGTTCGCCCTGGGAGAGCCTAGACAACTCGCGCTCGATGTATCCCGATCGGTCAAATTCACTGCAAGCCGTGCGATAAAATGTTGTTGTTGCTTGCTCGGGTAAGGCGTTGCCATCCCCGAATGTGGCACGGGTAAAAATTTCACACCGAGTTCCATCATCAATCGCCTCGTTTGAAGCCAGGTCCTCTAACAGGGATTGAAGGACGAGTTCACCTTCGTGGATGGTGATGCCAGCGCCCAGGGCGCCGTCAAATTGTAGGCTTCTGGGCGCGTCGATGGTGAAAGGTGGCCACTCAGCCAGGGATGAATCAACGGGGCTTGGAACACCCGAATGGGCGAACGCGCCCCAGTAGGCGCGCATGGATGCACTTAACGCCTTCGCATCGTCTTCGGATTCGTCAGTGAGCGCGTATTGAACGAATAGGTTGTCCAGCGCTTTAGGAAAGAGAAACAGAAGTTCCACCGCGTGTGCCGCGCCGATCAACTCCTTTAAATCGACGTCGTTCACAACGCCGAAGTGATTCCAATCAAAGCGGTACAGATAGACGGAAGCATCCTCTCTGTTGGCCAGTAAACGGGCAATGTCGTCGCCAGCACGCAGTTTCCAAAGCCCAGACCCGAATTGGTTGAGCGCTGCGTAGGCATCGGGCTTAAGGATCTCTTGCGGCAGATCAGGCAGGAACGACAGGACGCTGCTTGCTGGCCCCCAACGGACGTAATCGTTATTTCGCATGTTGAAGAGCTTGTTCTCTTCTCGGTTTGTGCCAATGATCAGCGGCACAAGCGGTAAGTTTGGATCCGTTAGGGCGCCCAAAATGCCCTCACTGTGAATCACCGTGCCGTCGGGAAAGGCACGCGTCATTCCAACGCCAATCGGTCTGGCTTTTGATTCCGCATCGAGCAGCATCGTTGGCTCGCTCTCCAGCAGTAATGATTGAACCTCAGCGCTAGAGAGACTCCGTTGTGTGTTCGCGGCTTCCTCTCGTGTGCTGGCCAGCCCTTGAAGGATGAGCAGTTCATTGATGACCTCAAAGCTGCTGATCGAATTGGCTTCACGGCTGGCTGGGTAGGGTGCTTCTGCGTGGACTAGATCACCCACCGACAGGATGCCGCTTTGAATAATTGCTTTGTGGAACAGGCCACTCGCAAGTGGCGACGCCATCAAGGCAGCGACATTATGACCCCCTGCGCTCTCTCCAAAAATGGTGACATTGTTGGGATCGCCGCCAAAGGCTTCGATGTTGTTCTGCACCCAGCGCAGGGCCTCGATGGTGTCTAGGGTGCCAAAATTTCCCGATTGATCGGTGAGTTCGCTGTTTCGCTCGCGCAGCGCGGCATGGCGAAACCATCCGAGTGAGGACATTCTGTACTGCGTTGTGACCACTACCACGCCTTGGTCTTTGGCAAGGTCACTGGGGTCGTAAGTTTCGGCTGAGCCGATGGTATTGCCGCCACCATGAATCCAAACCATCACAGGTTTTGGCGTTTCATCGCCCTTTGCTGAGGTCGCATAAACATTCAAATAAAGGCAGTCCTCAGCGCCCATGTAGGGCTCGTCGGAAGGGTTTAGGAAGCCGCTCTTTTGAACACAGGCTGATTGATGCTCAACCGCCTCACGAACTTCGGTCCATGGAAGCGGTGGCTGCGGCGCGCGAAACCTCAGTTCACCCACCGGTGCCTGCGCGAAGGGCAAACCGAGCCATTGGCGAACCTGGTCAACCTCTTGGCCTATCACTGTGCCCTGACGAGTTTGCACTCGCAGCCCGGGATCATCGCTCCCCGTGCTGCAGCCTGAAAGTACACCGAGCGCAACGAAGATAAGAATTAATCTGTTTATCCAGGTTTTGATCCATCTGTCTATCAATGTGTCTATTAATGTGTCTAGCAATGTATGTATCCATGTGTTTAACAGCCAGTTGGAGGCGGGAACGTCCCGAAGGATCAGTTCAGCCTTTGCTGGTGATTTCAAGCCCACTTTGGTTGTTGCGACGATTAACGTGCGGTTTGAGCGTCGTCTCGACGCGCCTGACAAGAGAGTCATGAGTGGTTTTCCTTAGCCTTGATAGCTGCACTGGGCAGCCCGCACTTTAGCGCTATTGGGCGGTGGAGGAAACGGTGACAAAGATGAGCCCACTGCCTAACTCGTCGATTCATCATGGCGCACTGCCCTCGCTCTCAGGTAAGACGTCAGTGGCGTTTGCAATCGGACTTGGGGTATTTTGGGCAGAGAAAAAGGGGCGCCCATGCAGAAAGTATTGATCAACAACCGAGGTGAAATCGCCTGCCGAGTTATTCGTGCGGTGAAAGCTGAGGGGTATCAGGCGGTCGCCGTGTTCAGCGAGGCTGACGCGGACAGTCCGTTCGTTTCGATGGCGGACGAAGCGATCGGTCTTCGTGGCAACACGCCGCAAGAAACGTATCTTGACATTGATGCCGTGATCGAAGCCGCTCGCCGTTCGGGGGCTGACGCCATCCATCCCGGCTATGGTTTTTTGTCGGAGAATGCGGCATTTGCGAGTGCATGCCAGGCGGCCAACATCACCTTTATTGGCCCGTCCCCAGAGGCGATTGACGCCATGGGCAATAAAGGCGCTGCCAAGCGACTGATGATAGCGGCGGGCGTGCCCTGCATCCCGGGCTTCGAGGCAGCAGGCGCCTCCGATCCTGAGCTGCTCGAGGCAGCGGGTGATGTGGGTTTCCCTCTGATGGTCAAGGCGGCAGCCGGTGGTGGTGGACGCGGTATGCGTTTGGTCAGCGATCCTCTGCAGCTCCAGGCTGCAATCACTTCCGCAAGGCAAGAAAGTCAAAGTGCATTCGCATCGAGCGAGTTGATCTTAGAGCGTGCTGTCCTGGACGCGCGTCATATCGAGGTTCAGATTGCGGCTGACCAGCATGGCCAGGTTATTCATTTGGGCGAGCGAGACTGCAGCGTTCAGCGCCGTCACCAGAAAGTGATAGAAGAAGCGCCTTCTCCGGCCGTGAATGAAGACCTAAGAGGGCGCATGGGTCAGGCGGCGATCCTCGCTGCAAAAGCTGTTGAGTATCGAGGTGTTGGGACTGTCGAGTTTTTGGTTGATGAAGAAGGCGCGTTCTTCTTTCTTGAGATGAATACGCGGCTTCAGGTTGAGCACCCAGTGACAGAATGCGTGACCGGTGTTGATTTGGTGTCACTTCAACTTGCGATTGCCGAAGGTGAACCGTTGCCGATAGCCCAGAGCGAGGTTCGCATCGAGGGGCATGCCATTGAGGTCCGCATTTATGCTGAAGACCCGAGCGAGTCGTTTCGACCGCAGACCGGAGAGGTTCTAAAGTATTCGCCGCCTTCCGGGGAGGGCATTCGTGTGGATTCGGGCATCGAAGAGGGCGTGATCATTAGTCCCTTCTACGATGCCATGCTGTCAAAAGTGATTGCCTTTGGCGCCACCCGTGAGCATGCCCGCAGGCGGCTGGTCCGTGCATTGCAAGATTCTAAGTTGCTAGGGATCATCACCAATAAAGCCTTTGTCCTTCAATTACTGGATCATCCAGTTTTTGCTTCAGGCGCAGCAACCACGAATCTGATCGATGAAGCGTTACTGGCTGACGCCGCAGAGCGGGCGAAACCCACGTCAGACAACCTCGCATTAGCTGCAATAGCCTTACATGCAGGTCATGGTCCTTGGGCCAATTGGAGTAATGCAGAAGCCATGCTCCGGCGAGAAGTTTTTGTAAGTGGCGATGATCAGTGGCTTGTCCGGCTTCGGGCCACAGAGCAAGGGTTTGATGTTCTGGTAGGCGAAGATCACTTTTTGGTGGCGGTGGATCAGCGGGGTGATGATCGGTTGGTTTATCGAATGGGCGGTGTTCAGAGATCGCTCGCTTACGCATTGAAAGATGATGTCTTGACGCTAGATTTTGGTGCAAAAACGCTTTCGCTCATTCGCGCAACCTACCAACCACCCCAAAATATAGATGCTGCCGGTAGTGGTGAAATTCTTGCTTCGACCGAGGGCAAGGTGACCAATATTCTGGTTAAAGTTGGAGATCGGGTTGAAAAGCATCAGCCATTGTTGGTTGTTGAGGCGATGAAAATGGAACATCGCCACCGCGCCGACGGCGATGGTGAGGTCATCGCTATCGAGGTGATTGAGGGGCAGCAGGTCAGGAATCGTCAGCGATTGGTCAAAGTGATGCTGAGTGATGATGAGGAGGCGCAGTCATGACAATCTTAGAGTCGCGTCTGAACACGCAAGGGGCCGAGTTCGCTGACAACATGGCGTTCATGACGGCCTATGTTGAAAAAATCCGCGTGGTTGAGCGCAACATTCGGGCCAGCGAGGAACGCTACCGAGAACGCGCAGAAAAGCGAGGGAAGCTTCTGCCTCGGGAGCGATTGGCTCATCTGCTTGATCCGGGCTCGCCGTTTCTCGAGTTGTCCTCCATCGCAGGCTACCTCATGAACGGTGACAAAGATGGTTCAACAGCCGGTGGCAATATCATTGTTGGCATTGGTTACGTCGCGGGTCGGCGGGTGTTGGTGATGGTTTGGAACTACGCGATCAAAGGCGGCACCATTTCGAGCGTCACCACAAAGAAGAATTTGAGGCTGCAAGAAATTGCGTTTGCTACTCGAATGCCAGTGATCTCATTGAGCGAGAGTGGGGGCGGCAATTTGGCCGGGGATGGCGATCCGGATCCATGGCACGTGCACGGGTTTTTGGACGGCGGGCGTGTGTACGGTCAACAAGCGCAACTATCGGCCGCGGGTATTCCCCAAATCACAGTCTCCCATGGCAACGCCACCGCTGGCGGTGCTTATCAAGTGGCGCTATCAGATTACGTGATCTTGGTTCGTGATCAAACGCAACTCTTTCTGGCTGGGCCACCGCTCCTCAAGGCAGCCACGGGGGAGGTAGCAGATCACGAGACGCTTGGTGGGGCCGAGATGCATGCTACTGTCTCCCAGACGGGGGAATATTTGGCCGAGAACGACCAAGACGGGATTCGTCAGGCCCGTTTGGTTGTCAGTCAGTTGCCGCCTGACGCAGGGCGAGCGTTGATGCCAGATCAGGCGCCGCGACCCCCTCGATACCCGGCGAGCGAATTGCGGGGGATCGTGGCCGAGGATAAACGAGTGCCCTACGATATGCGCGAGATCATCATGCGTGTTGTGGATGATTCGAACTTTGATGAGTTTCAACCCGCGGCTGATCAACACACGATTTGTGGTCACGTGCATGTGGGCGGTTGGCGCATGGGTGTCATCACGAACAACGGCCCGATCACGCCAAAGGGTGCCAAAAAGGCGTCGCAGTTTTTGCAACTGTGTGATCAAAGTCAGACGCCCATGCTCTTTTTACATAACACCACGGGGTTCCTCGTTGGGGTTGAGGCGGAGCAGGATGGCCAGGTAAAGCATGGTTCTAAGATGATTCAGGCGGTGGCGAATTTTAGGCCGCCAAAGATCAGCATCATTGTTGGCAATTCTTACGGGGCTGGAAATTATGCGATGTGCTCGAAGTCGTTGATGCCCGCATTTGTCTTTTCATGGCCGACCGCCAGACAAGCCGTGATGGGCGGCGCGCAGGCGGCCAGTGTGCTTCGAATTGTTGCCGAAGATCGAGCGGCGCTCAGCGGGCAGACGCTCTCCCCAGACCAAGAATCGGCAATTGCGCAGCAATCGGAGCGGATCATAGCCACCATGGAGCATGACTCTGAGGCCATGTTTTGCTCATCTCGGTTAATGGACGATGGATTGATTGATCCGGCAGACACTCGCGAGGTGATTCTGTTTGCGCTTGAAACGTGTCTTGAAACCCCCAACCGAGGCACCAAACCCAATACCTTTGGCGTCGCGCGTCTTTAGTACCTTGCATATGGACTCAATACACGCGTGACAATGGGCGTGTCGATAAGCGAAGAAGCGGAGACCAGTTGCTTGCGTTGCGGTGGAGTAACTTAGACTGGGTCTGCGACGATCAGATTGAGGGGAAGAGGCGATCGGGCGCAGCGAGAGCCCGAGTGCGTCAATACTAAAGGTTAACGTTCTTCGTCCTGAAAATTGGGATATCGACCCAGCGTTAATACCAAGATAGCCGACAGCGAGAAGGCCACCGCGCCAAGCTGAAATCCTCGTTCGTGGGTGCCGAGCGTTTCGTAGATCCAGGCGTACATAGAGGGTGCGATGCCAGAAGCCACCGCAAGCCCAGAATAGAGAAGGCCATAGATTTTGGCGTAATGAGCCGTCCCAAAATATTTCGCGGCTAAAAAAGCCATGAGATCCAGTTCTGCGCCGGCTGCGAAGCCGAGTAATACCGAAGCAATCATGGCGTTGCTTAACGTCAGTGATTGAAGCAGCAAAAAGCAGGCGATGACTGGGAGCGCAATCGCGGCGGCGGCAACGCCGGGTGCCCAAAGTCTGTCGACGAGCCAGCCAATCACCAAGCGTCCCACGATGACCGCTGCACCAAAAGACGAAAGGGCTGTCGCGGCATCGCTCATCGGCACGCCAGCGTCTATGAGCGCGGGCACAAGATTTGGGACCAGCCCTGACTGCACCACGTAGACTAGGAAAATAGAGGCGAGCAAAACCCAGAATCGATAACCCCTCATGGCTTCGCCAAGGGTGAGGCCTCTTTCTTGCATTTCGGATGATGACGAATGAGATTCGGTGGGGTGGTCTTCCCCCGGGGGAAAGTCCGGGTCGTCCGGGTGGAAATAGCGCCAAACCAAGGGGCCCGCAACACCCAGGGGGAGTATTGAGAGCACCGCGTAGCCCATGCGCCAACCAAATTGCTCTACCGTCCACGCGATCACAGGCGTCACGAGGACGGCGCAAAGTCCGGTGCCACTCAAAATGAGACCCAAGGCGAGCCCTCGTTGTTGGTTAAAGACTTGGGTTATCGCTGTTGTCCAAGTCACAGGAACGGTGCCTGCACCGAGCAGCGCCATGGCGCCGTAGCTGAGATAGAAGAGGCTGAGACTTCCCTGATTCAGCGCGGGCAAGAGTAGGGCGATCGAAAGTCCGAGCAGGCCCGAGAGCGCCACGCGGCGGGCACCGAAGCGGTGAATGAACCAGCCGACCACGGGGGACGTGAACACGCCGATTCCGGTGCTGAAGAGCAACGACAATTGAAACTCGGAACGGCTCCAACCAAAGGTTTCGGTGACTGGGATAACGAAAATGCCCAGAGTGTAAAAAGGCAGCACAATGCAGCTGCAAATAACACCGACACACGCAGAGAAGAGAAGCCCAGGTCGCGCAACAATCTCGGTCGTTTGCCAACGTGTTAATGTAGCTCGCATAGACCTCGGTCCTCGCTGGCTGTCGTCTGTGGTTTCAGAATGGTTAAGTTACCATGGTGCGCTGGGTAGTACACGAGTCGCATAGAGGGTTAGATTTCTGTAAGAGGGTGGATGACTCAGCGGCTAGAGAGTGTAAAGGCGCTTAGCCGCATGTTGGGCAAGGCCCAACTGAAGAGAGACGAGTGTGATGACTGAAGACGGGTCGGTGTTGCTCGGTTCAAAACCGGTGGCGAGCCACTCTGACTTAACGGTATGCGAGTGAGCAGAGCGGGGGTAGATGCCATGGCGATGCCTGAGCAAGGGCGAGATTGGAGCGAACTGGCGCAAACCATGCGCGAGGCGGGTGCGAGCGATGTGGCATGGCGGCAAGGTAAAGCCGCAGTTTACGTCTTTAACGCGGGTGAGGATGTCTCAACTGTTCAGCGTGAGGCGTACACCTTGTATCTCGCGGAGAACGGGCTGGGACCGGCTGCGTTCCCCTCACTGAAGCAAATGGAGCAGGATGTCATCGATATGGCGCTGGCGTTGCTCGGCGCGCCTGAGGGAGCAGGTGGCGCCATGACGTCGGGTGGAACGGATTCCATTACCATGGCCATCAAAGCCGCGCGTGATTGGGCCCGGGCCGAGGGAAAACCGGAACCTTTCAATCTGGTGATGCCGCAATCCGCCCATCTCGCATTTGATAAGGCGGCCGCGATGATGGACTTGGAGATTCGGCGCGTGCCCATGGCACAGTATTTGGCGGATGTTAACGCCATGCGGGCGCTGGTGGATGAGCGAACGCTGATGCTGGTTGGATCTGCACCTTCCTTTCCATTTGGCTTAATCGACCCTATCGAAGCGCTCAGTGAGTTGGCGACGGAGACCGGTGTTTGGTTGCATGTGGACGCCTGCGTTGGAGGCTATATTGCGCCTTTTGCCAAGCAGCTCGGCGAGCCGATCCCCGCGTTTGATTTTTCGCTCGAGGGTGTCCGTTCGATCTCGGCTGACCTACACAAATACGGGTATGCAGCGAAGGGCGCAAGCACCATTCTCTTTCGCGAAGCCAATGCGTTGTCACACATGGCATTTGATTTTGATTGTTGGCCTGCGGGTCGAATGGTGACGCCCACGCTTGCCGGCACTCGACCCGGCGGGGCCATCGCTGCCGCATGGGCCGTCATGCATTATCTCGGCCAAACCGGGTATCGAGAGAAACAGCGCCAGGTTTTGACCGCGCGAAGACAGATTGCGGAGGGGGTTCAAGCGCTGGGGTTTGAAGTCATTGGTGAACCACAGCTCGGCATTATTGCGTTCACGCATCCGAGCGCGGATGTCTTTGCAATGTATCGCACGCTCTATAAGAAAGGCTGGGTCACGAGTGCCTGCACGTCACCACCCGCCTTGCATCTCATGCTGTCGCCGATTCATGTTGGGGTGACAGCCCAATATCTCACAGATCTCAAAGCAGCACTCCAGTTGGTTGGTCAGGCGAAATCAGGGTCATCTACAGACGAGGCCGAGATCCGGTATAGCTGAGCATCAGACGCGAACGGCGCTCCAAGACCGGGTTCGTTGACCAGGGCCCATAGGTCGTGCTGTGATCGGGCTTTCATACGAGGGTCTTCTGATGAGCCGAGGCATTTTTCAACGGTTGCAGCTTGTTTGGGTTTTTGCGCTGGCCGCATCTCTCACTTATGCGGACGAGCTGCCCACTGCAAGCCCTGAAGTAGAAGGCGTCAGCACCGATCGACTTGCCAGGCTGCACACACTGGCAGAACAGTATGTCAACCAAGGTAAAGTGGCCGGCATCGTAACGCTAGTCAATCGGGGCGGACAGCTCATCTTTAAGGATACGGTGGGCAGTCGATCAATTAGTGACAAAACGCCGCTCAAAGAGTCCGATCTCTTTCGAATTTATTCAATGACTAAGCCGATTACGGCGGTGGCAGCGATGCAGCTTTACGAGCAGGGTCATTTCCATATGAATGATCCGATCACGCGTTGGCTGCCTGAGCTGACATCGCTCGAAGTTCTGAACGCGGATGGGACCCGCGTGCCCGCTGATGCTGCGCCCACCATGCAGCAGCTTCTGAGTCATACCGCTGGATTTTCCTATGGGTTTGATCCTCGTGACCCTGTGGATCGCGCCTATCAAGAAGCGGACCTTTGGGCCGCCAAGGACCTTGATGAATTCGTGAATCGAGTGGCAACGCTGCCCCTGAAATTCCAGCCGGGGACCAACTGGCATTATTCCATCGCGGTGGACCTGACAGGCCTCATCGTGCAAAGGATCTCAGGACAGCGGTTTGATGAGTATCTTGCGGAACATCTCTTTGAGCCGCTGGATATGGTGGATACCTTTTTTGCAGTACCGGAGGAAAAGGCGCATCGATTTTTACCTAATCATCGTTGGGAACGAACGGCAGGCAAGGTCATTGTCATCGATGGATTGATCCCTGAGCTCGGCGGTCGCTCGAGTTCAAGAGCGATGGCTGACTTTTCTGATGTGGGGCTTTTTTCCGGTGGCGGTGGATTAGTGTCGACAGCCAGGGATTACATGCGGTTCGCCGAAATGCTGCGGGCTGGAGGTCGATTGGGAGACCAGCGTATTTTGGGCGAGAAAACGCTGAAATATATGACCAAGAATCATTTGCCCGCGACGACGGGCGCGGTGGGATTAGGGGAAAGCCCGCTTGCTAGTCGCTTTAAGGGCTTTGGTTTTGGCCTGGGCTTTGGGCTGATTGAGGATCCAGTAAGGAATGGATCGCTCTCGAGCCAAGGAACCTTTATGTGGGGCGGCGCAGCTGGCACGATTTTCTGGGTCGACCCGATCGAGGATTTGACGGTGGTCTCGTTGATTCAGCTAATGGCATCGCCCTGGCCGCTTCGTGAAGATCTTCGTGTCGCGATGTATCAGGCCTTGGAGGCATCGAACGAGTGAAACATCACAACAACGCAAGCGCTCTTGGCTGGCCTTGAGTATTCAAATTTACCGCTGAAGCTTAAAAGCGCAAGCGTGCCGCAGGCGCCGAGCGTTTCAGTTGAAAAAGGAGTGTGAGACATGGCAGCGATTCCAAAAGGTGGCACGGTTGCCGTAACTGGTGCGGCTGGGTTTATAGGCGGGTGGGTGGTTAAGCTGTTGCTCGCCGAAGGGTATCGAGTGCGAGCATGTGTTCGAGATATCGACAACGAGGCTCGAGTTGGGTTTCTAAAGTCGATGCCCGCATTTCTATCCGGAAGGCTCACGCTCCATAGCGCAGATCTCGATCAAGATGGTTGTTTTGATGACATCTTTAAAGGATGTCATGGGGTGGCGCATGTCTCGCATGTCTCGGATTACAACGACCACGACTATGTCCAGCGCGTGTGCGATCACATCATTGCCTCAATCAACGAGGCGCACACGGTGACGCGCGTGATTGTGACGTCCAGTGTCGCCGCCGTGATTTCCGAGATGGATCTTGAGGAAATAGGCCGACGCCCCGTGTTCTATGAGGACCGCTACCCTGACGGCTCTAATCCGAAGCGAACCGCGCAAAGCCAGGGTTACTCCATGGGCAAGATCATCGCGGAGACTGCTTTCTCTAAGGCGGCCGAGCAACACGGTGGCTGGGATGCGATTACGTGTTGTCCGGCGGATAACGTCGGACCGATTTTGTCTGCCCATCAAAAGGACTATGGGCCTTGGCAGAGCCACGTCGCCAAGATGCTAGAAGGGGATTACGAACAAAATTGGGTCTACCGGCCTTGGTTTCCGGTGGATGTGCGTGACAATGCGCTCTGCCATATTCGGATGCTCGAATCCATCAAGGTGAAAAACGGCGAACGTTACATCGCATGGTCTACAGAGGCTTGGAAGGTTGAAGACACTTGTGCACGCATCGCCCATCTCTTGCCAGAACTTAACCTCAAGGTTACAGCGCCAAAAGAGGTGCATCCTGAGCGGCTCCAGGCCAGGGAAGCGAGGTATCGTGCGCTATGGCAGATGGCAGATCTCCGCAATCAGCGAATGGTTGAACTCACCGGTATCCAATTTCGATCGTTCGATGAATCCCTTCGCGACTGCGCCGAATCTTTGATTGCCGTCGCTGGCACGAAAGTCCTGCGCGAGGCCGATTAGACGGTCTGAGCAGGCGGTGCGGGTTTGATGAGCCAGTAGAGCAGAGGAATCGCAAACATAATGAGCAGCGTGGACAGTGCGAGCCCGCCCATAATGCAGACAGCCATCTCTTTGAAAAATGCATCCGAAATCAGCGGCGTCATGCCAAATATCGTCGTGCCAGCGGCGAGCACGACAGGCCGGAGACGGCTGATCGCCGCCTGCGCAATCGCAGCATGTGTCATCCCCATTTCCCTCACACGTTGATCGATTTCATCCACCAGCACCACACAGTTTTTGATTAACATCCCTGCGAGGCTGAGAAAACCGAGCGACGAAGGGAATGTGAATGACAGGTCAGTTAGCAGCAGGCTTACCACAACACCACAGACGGTCATGGGCACGGTCAGCCAAATAATCACGGCCTGCTTCATGCGGCCAAAGAGCAGCAAAGTCACGAGAAACATAGAGCCAAACGTGAGCGGAACCTTTGAGCCCAGCATCTCTCTCGCCTCTTGGCTGCTCTCAATCTCTCCGCCCCAACCGAGCGCATAGCCAGGTGGTAATGGGAGAGCTTCAATATCACCGCGCACCCGAGCAAAGGCGGCGTCGAAATTTTCTCCCATCGGTTGATTCGCTTGGGCTGTGAGCGTCGGAATTCGGTCCAGTCGGCGGAGCATGGTTTCCTCGGTGCTGAGATCAAAGCCCTCGATGACTTGCCGCATGGGCACGAACGCACCAAGTGCAGGGCTAAACACCGTTCGATCGCGGACCCGTTGCAAGTCACTGCGTTCGTGTTCGGGTGCGCGCGCTACAATAGGGATTATCATGTCGCGGTCGCGAAAAAGCCCTACTCGAACGCCATCGGTGCCAAAGCTGAGAGCTTGATAGATATCGGCACGCGTGACGCCGGCTTCTGCGGCTCGGGCTGGATCGTAGCGAGGAATCAGCGTCAGTGCAGGCTGTCGCCAGTCTAGGGTCAAGTCGCCAAAGCCATGCCGGTCGTAGATGGCGAGAATCTCTTCACCCAAGCGCCTTAATTCGCGATTGTCGGGACCGGTCAGCCTAACTTCCATCTTGTGCGGGCCACTTGGGCTGAACTCGCTGCGCCGAACCAAAATTTCAAGGTCGGGGAAGAGCCGCTCTGCAAGCGCGCGCGTCTCGGCCATGGTGTCGCTCATCGCGCGCACATCCTCGACTCGAATCAACAGGTGCGCATAGGCCGGATTTGGCTGTTCAGGTCGTAGCGTCGCGGCAAATCGATTAGGTCCACGTCCAATCAGCTCCAATGAATTGACCACGCCGTCGAACTGCTGGACCGCCTGACGAAACGTTTCCACTCGGTCCGCGGTGGCGTGAATGTTCGAGCCTTGAGGGAGGTAGACGTCGACGAAATAAATGGGTGTGTTGTTGGTGGGGAAAAAGCTCTGTTTGACTTTGCCGAAGCCCCAAATGCTGGTCGCTGTGATCGCAATGACGATCAACATGCCGAACCAAGCCTGTCTTAATCCCGCATGGATAAGCCATCGATACGGGCGGTACATGAGACCGCCGTAAATGGTCGCCTCATCTTGTGCTTGGCCAGGCTTCAAGAGCCATTGGCCAAGCAGGGGCGTAATGAGGACGGCAAGTACCCAGCTGAGGAGTAGCGAGATACCTACGACCTGAAACAATGAAACCAGAAAATGGCCACTTTTGTCGTTTGAGAGCCCGATCGGTGCAAAGGCGAGAATGCCGATGATCGTCGCGCCGAGTAGCGGGAATTGTGTTCGAGTCACGGCGCGTTTTGCAGCATCCACCGGCTTCATCCCCATCTGGACACCCACCAACATACCCTCGACCACAACGATTGCGTTATCGACCAGCATGCCCATGGCAATCATCAGTGCGCCTAGGGAAATGCGCTGCAGTGAGATGCCCGTGAGCGTCATAATGGCGATAGTCCCGCCCACAGTCAGTACAAGCACCGCGCCAACCACCGTGCCTGCCCGCCAGCCCATAAACAGGCACAAAACACCCAGGACGGTGGCCACACTGATTGTAAGGTTGGTGAGGAAGGTGCCGATCGCTTCTTCCACCATGATGTGCTGCCTGTAGATTGGATGCAGTGAGATGCCGATGGGTTCGGCTTCGAGCATCTGTTCAATGGCCGCATCAACGGCATGACCAATCTTGACCACATTCTCGCCGGGTCGAACGGAGACGCCGAACGTCATGGCCTGTTGACCATTAAACCGAATGATCTCAAAGGGTTGATCGACGGGGCGTCTTGAAATCGTTGCCACATCACGAAGACGAAGCGTCTGTAGCCCGCCAGGTTGACCGATCAAGATTTCACCCAAGGCTTCAACCGATCGGTAAGGGTTGCTGATCTGGAAGGTGGCGCGCCTGGAATCGAGATCAATGGCGGGTGCGGAGCCGAGATTAATCTCCTGGTTGAGCCGTCCAATCACCGCAGACAAGGGAATACCTAGTCGAACCAAGGCTTGGTGATCAAATTCGAGATAGACGGCTTCCTGCGTTTGGCCAGAGAGGCTGACTTTGGCAACGCCCTTGACCGACAGCGCAGTGTCGCTCAGGCGTCTGGCGAGATCGTGAATCTGGCGTGGCGAGAACCCCTCAGCAGTAACGGCATAATAAATGCCATAAACGTCACCGAAGTCATCTTCAACTAAAGGGGTCATGGCACCGGGCGGCAATCGGGCATTTGCTTCGCTGACCCGTCTTCGCATCTCGTCCCAAACCTGTGGGATTTCTGAATGGTCGAGCTGCTCATCGATTTCGATTTGAATTTCAGAGCGTCCTGGAACGGACTTTGACTTCATCTCCTCGAGATAAGGCAACTCCTGAAGCGCTGTTTCAATGACATCGGTGACCTCCTGTTCGACCTCCTCGGCGGTCGCGCCAGGATAAGGTGTGATGATGTAGGCCCAAGCCATCGGAAAGGGTGGGTCCTCTAAGCGACCCACATGGTCCATGCCCCAATAGCCACCCCAAAGGCATGCGAGCATCACTAAAACAACATAGATCGGTCGATCGATCCACCATCCGACCACGCGCGTCAAAGGGGTTTCAGTGAAGGCGTGGGTGGTCATTTTCTAGCGTCAGCGGGCATGGGCCGAACCACCATTCCATCCCGCAGTTGATGGCCGCCAGCGGCAACGAAGGCGTCCCCAGGCGTGAGCCCTTCCACAACCTCGATTTGCGCGCCCCGAATCTCCCCCGTTTTAATGGACTGAGGTGATACGGCGCCGGTTGCGCTAGAGAAACGCCAAACATAAAACCCGCCCCCGGGCGCTTCGTGGACGGCCTCGATTGGGACTAATGGGTGCTGGTCCATCAAGGCGCGCTCTGCAAACACGGTGATATTCATGCCTGGGAGCAAGCGCATGTTTTGTGTTGCTGGCATCACGAGGGTCACCATGTAACTCTGTGCGACCGGGTTGGCCTCACCGGAAAATTCTTTAAGTGCCAGCGGAATGCTTTCCTCGGTGTCGGGCAAAATGGCCCAAAGGCGAAGGATTTGCTGCTGATTGAGTGCGCCGACTAGTCGCTCGGGCACTGCAATGCGAACAAAAACTTCACTCAAATCGCTGAATCGAACGATGGCTTGGCCAGCGCCGACGAAGGTGTGATTGTCCACAAACCGTCGACTCAGAAGGCCATTGAACGGTGCCCTCAGTTCCGTTTCCTTAAGCTGTCTGCGGCTCATGTCCAGATGCGCGCGCACGAGATCCAACTGAGCGCTGGCCTGGTCGACGAGGGCGGGCGATATGGCATTGTCCTTCAAAAGGGATTGCTTGCGCTTGAAATCGAGCTCAGCGAGTTCAAACTGAGCGCTTGCCTCTCGAACCTGAATCTCAAATGGCGTTTGATCCAGTCGAGCGATGAGCGCGCCTTGGGCGATTTGATCGCCTTCTCTTGGCGTTAGCGCTGCGAGTTGTCCGGGCACTTCGAAGGCTAAGTCCACGGTTTGCGCAGCATCTATCTTGCCGACAAATTGATTGATGAGTGTGGACTCTGGCGCCTTCAAGTAACCAATGACCGCCGGTTTAATGGGACGAGCGATGTCAGTCTGGGTGACCGCTGCTTCCTCGCAGCCCAGCAGTGCGATGACGGCCCCAAGCATCAGGTGTGAGGCTAACCATGATCTCCGCCACGTCGGGGGGTTCAGTTTCGACAGGTTCGACATGTTGAGTCCTGGATTCGCTGGGCTACTCGGCTTCTTGGGGTCCACCTGGTGCCGGCGCTCATCGCTCCTTCGTTGATCAATGCGTTGCCCTTTGCATAAGCATCAAACGTGCAGGGCGGTTCGTGGGTGTACGCGCCGCGAAATTTTGCGCGGCTAGCACTATGCCGCGCAAGGTAGCAAAAAAATGTAGCAGGTGCTACACGAGCGCGAGTACCGGCTTGAAGGTGCCTGATTGCTGAGGTTAACTGAGCGAATGGCAACGCTCCGAACGCGCATGGCCCAGGCTCTCAACGGGAAGCCCCGCCCACTGTGACTATGGGCCTAGCTCCTGCTAGGCGGGGCATCGATTGAGAGACAAAAAGACCTGCGCGCATTGGCTCTTTGGGAGATGAGGCTGCATGAATACGGGATGCGCTGTGCGTCATTTGTTCAAAGGATAAGGGCCTCTTGGCTCGGCTCGCAGGATCGTTTGATACGTGGTTCAAAAAAGGAGAAACAAGATGACAAAGATGCAACGATTTTTACCGGTTGTTTTAGCGATGGGTGTGCTTTCGGGCGCACCACTGATTGCCTCGGCCCATTCAGGTCCCTCGGTGCCCGAACCCATGGATTTAGAGGGTATCGCCCAAGCGTTTGGCTGGGACTTTGACACCGCCGACGTGGTGGCCGAAAAGGTCTCTGATTCTTTGTACGTGCTATTCGGAGTGGGTGGCAACATCGCCGTTTCAGTAGGCGATGATGGAGTACTTATCGTTGACGATCAGTTCCCCGAAATGATGGATCGGGTGAATGCGGCGATCGGTTCGCTCGGTGGCGGGGCGGTGGATTTCGCTATCAACACGCACTGGCATTTTGATCATGCGGACGGGAACCAGTCTTTTGGCCCAGAGGGCACCTGGATTGTTGCTCAAGCGAATTCACGAGAAAAAATGCTCACAGATCAAGTGATAAATCTTGTCAATGTGGCCTACGCGCAGAAAGCGTATCCGAAGGACGCGCTGCCTGTTATGACGTACGATGATTCCATGCAGTTCCATATGAACGGTGAGCAGCTCGACCTCATGCACTTTGGCGCTGCGCATACCACGGGCGATACCGCCGCGATTTTCAGAGGCAGCAACGCGGTGCATCTCGGGGATGTGTTCAATAACAGTGGCTACCCCTTTATTGATGCAGGCAACGGCGGAACCTTGGATGGTGTAATCAATTTCTGTGAACAAACCCTTGCGCAGATCAACCAAGAGACGGTGGTCATTCCTGGGCACGGTCCTTTGTCTGACTACCAAGGACTCAGCGATTACATCGAGATGTTGAAAGACATCCGAGAGCAGATGATGAGTCTCATTGAAGACGGCGCGTCGCTTGACGATGTCCTAAAGAGCGGTATCACAAAAGCGTACGATGCCAAGAACGGCGATCCTGGACTGTTGCTCAATCGAGGTTACTTCAGTTTGACCCACAAGGTGGTGGATCGATGAGAGCCTTCTGGTTGGGGTGTTTGATTGCGCTCGGCCTCTCACCCACAGGGGGGTTGGCAGAGACCACCATTATTTGTGAGCGATTGATTGATGTGAGAAAAGGGTCCGTTGAACCCTGGCAAGCCATTGTCATTGAAGGTGACTGGATAAAGGAGGTCTTGCCGGCGTCTCAACTGAGCGAGTCGAAGGGGACAACGATTCGATTGGAAGGCCAGACGTGCATGCCAGGATTGATGGACATGCACGTCCATCTCATCAGTGAAACGTCACCTGATGGTTTCGCAAAGCAGTTCAAATGGAATCCCACCGACTACGCCTATGGTTCAGTTAAATTTGCCGAGCGAACGTTACACGCGGGATTCACACTGGTTAGAGATTTAGGCGCGAGCGATTCTCTCGCCATTAGCCTACGTAATGCCATTGAGCGCGGCGATATCTTGGGTCCGAGGGTGCTCGCGGCAGGTAAAAGCATTGCGACCACGGGCGGTCATGCAGATCCAAGCAATGGCCGTAATCTGGCACTGATGGGCGACCCTGGGCCCGCAGCCGGCGTCGTCAATGGGGTTGTTGAGGCGCGAAAAGCGGTTCGACAGCGATACAAAGAAGGCTCAGACCTGATCAAAATCACCGCAACGGGCGGCGTCTTGTCTCAAGCCAAAAATGGTCAGAACCCCCAGTTCAAGCCGGATGAGCTCGAAGCCATTATCGACACTGCGAAGGACTATGGATTCAAAGTGGCCGCGCATGCGCACGGCGCTGAGGGCATGCTTCGAGCGGTGGAAGCCGGTGTAGATTCCATCGAACACGGCACGTTCATGAACGAACCGGTGATGAAGGCGATGAAAAAGCGAGGAACCTACTATGTGCCGACCATCATCGCAGGTAAGTTCGTTGCCGAAAAAGCCGAAATTGATGGCTTCTTCTCTGACTTGGTCCGACCTAAAGCACGCGAAGTGGGTCCAACAATCCAAGGCACATTCGCCAAGGCCTATGGTTATGGCGTCAAAATCGCCTTTGGCACCGACACGGGAGTGTCTGCGCATGGCGACAATTGGAAGGAATTCGTTTACATGGTGGAGGCCGGTATGCCGCCCATGGAGGCAATTCAGAGCGCCACGGTTGCGGGTGCGGATCTCGCTGATGTGGCTGATCGTTTGGGGGTGATTGAAGCTGGAAAGTTAGCAGATTTAGTGGCCGTGCGCGGTAACCCCGTCGAGCGGATCGAGCAAATGGGTGAGATGACATTTGTTATGAAGGGCGGTGAGATCTATCGTCATTTGGATTGAGGGATCGCGAGCAACAGCCATCCGCAAAGAGACGCAAGCGTTGGAGGTCTACATATGACTACCTATACATCCGATTCAGAGGAACTGATCGTTGAATTGGACGGGCGGGTGGCGCGTTTGACGCTGAACCGACCAGAGGCGCGCAACGCCTTGTCAGATGGGATGACCAATAATCTCATTCGAGCGATTCGCTGGGCCGCGATCGATGACGAGGTTGGCGCAGTCTTGCTGACTGGGGCGGGATCAGCGTTTTGCAGTGGGGGAGATGTGAAACGCATGAATCAGGATGCGGGGCATGATCGGCGCCCGAGCCAATCGGCACAACTCGACGCCCTGACATCTCGACATCAAGGCATCGCCGGCGCCCTTCGGGCGCTCCCAAAACCTTCGGTGGCAGCGCTGCCAGGGCCTGCGGCGGGTGCGGGCTTAGCCATCGCGCTGTGCTGCGACTTTAGGATTGGCGCCCCCAAGGCGTTGATTAGCACGGGTTACGCCAATATTGGATTGTCCGGAGACTATGGGATTGCTTGGCTTTTGACGCGGACGGTGGGACCGGCGGCCGCAAGGGCGCTACTGCTCACCTCAGACCGGATTCCGGCAGACGAAGCGAAGCAAATGGGGATCCTAAACGAGGTTGTAGACGAAGCCCATCTTCAAGACGAAGCGCTTACCCTCGCTCGCCGATTGGCAGCAGGGCCCCTCGTTGCCTACGCCGCGATAAAGAAAAATCTGGATGATGCGCTCGACGTGGATCATCACACAGCGATCAACCGTGAGGCCGAGCGCTTGCTAGCCTGTCGTCAGACGCACGATTATCGCGAGGCGATTCAGGCGTTCGCGCAAAAGCGGCCGCCGAATTTCAAGGGGCAGTAAGTGCTGCCTATTGAGTGAAGGCTTGCGCTTGTTGGTGCTTCAGCTTGAGGCGCAGGTCGAGAGACTGCGATTGTCATAATCTCCACTTGTCGATAGGCTCGTTCGGAAATCAACCATGCCGTCCAAGTGCGCGAGAGGAAGAAAGCCATGATGAATCTAGATCTGAAGGGGAAAAGGGCCATGGTCACGGGCGCAAGCCTCGGGATTGGTGAGGCAGTTGTTAAGCTCCTCGCGGATCACGGTGCTGATGTGGTGTTCTGCGCCCGCGGGCAAGCGGCTGTCGATGCGTTGGTCGCTTATGAATCGCCTCGGGGCCAGATCACAGGTTTTACGGCGGACATGGGAGATGAAGCCTCAACCGGCGCCTTTCTTGAAGCCGCAGGTAGCGAAATTGATATTTTGATCAACAACGTCGGGGCTTCGCCAAGCAGGAATTTTTTATATATGTCTGACGATGATTGGCGAAGTCTACATGAGCTTAATTTGCTCTCTGCCGTGCGTTGCACGCGCCATGTCTTGCCTCACATGCGAGGGCAGAAGTGGGGTCGAGTGATTATGGTCGCGAGTGGCGCCGCAAAATACCCGAATGCGGCACTGATTGATTACGGCGCGACCAAAGCGGCGATGATTAGCTTAAGCAAATCGCTGGCAAGAAAGTACGGCAGTGATGGTGTTTTGGTTAACTCTGTGCTGCCTGGCCTGATTCACACCGCCATGTGGGAACGTGCAGCGACAGAGATTGCTGAAGCGTCTGGGAGCACGATGGATGACGTGTTGTCTCGTAATGGCAAAACGGTGCCTGTTGGTCGTTATGGGACGTCTGAGGAAGTGGCCAACATGATTGTATTTCTAGCTACCGAAGCCGCATCCTATGTGAATGGTTCCGCGATTGAGGTCGATGGCGGAAGTGCCGCCCACATCTAAGCGGGGTGCGAGCGAGGCCAAGGACGAGACCCATGTCTCGTTGCTGAGCGTGTCGCTCATGTTGTTAAGTCGTAATCCAGAGAGTACTGAATATGAGTGAGTCAGCTGATGGGGGTTCGATTGAACCGATCCAATTGAGCAATCGAGAAGCATTTGATAAGTGGAATATCGATCCCTTTATCGATCCAGCGAGCGTTGATCTTGCGACGATGGACCCTGCGCATCCCGCACTCTTTGAGGCCGACACCTTTTGGCCTTATTTCGAGCGGTTGCGTGCAGAAGACCCGGTCCATTACACCCCAGAGAGCATGGTAGGGCCCTATTGGTCGGTCACGAAATTTGCGGACATCATGCATGTAGATACGCACCACGATGTGTTCTCGTCCGATATCAATCAAGGCGGGATCAGGATGGGCGGCCGGCCGAGGCAAGCGGATGACGCGCCGGACCCCATGTTTCATCTACCTATGTTCATCATGCAAGATCCGCCGGTGCATGATGACCAGCGGCGTGTGGTTTCTCCAAGTTTCACGCAAGCCAAACTCCAGGAGCTTAAAGGTCTGATCCGTGAGCGTGCGGGAGCCATTTTAGATGGACTGCCTCGAAACGAGACTTTCAACTGGGTGCGTTCGGTGTCGGTTGAGCTGACCGGACAAATGCTGGCAACCCTATTTGATGTTCCTCAAGAGGATCGTCATAAGCTGATTTACTGGTCGGACACGGTGGAAAACATTGGTAACCCCGATGTCTTCGAGACGCCGCAGGAGGCGTTTCAGGAATTGTGGAAGTGCTTTGAGTATTTCGACGCCGTTTGGAAGGACCGAGCTGGCCGGAGCGAAAAGGGCAGTGACCTGATCTCGATCCTGGCTCAGAGTGAGGCCACGAAGAACATGCCGCCGAACGAATTTTTGGGCAACATGCTTTTGCTGATCGTGGGTGGTAACGACACCACTCGGAACTCGATTTCCGGCGGCGTTCTGGCACTGAATCAACACCCCGAGGAGTATGCAAAGCTTCGCGCGAATCCTGATTTGATTCCGAAAATGGTCCCGGAAATCATTCGCTGGCAATCGCCCGTGGCCCACATGTGCCGAACGGCGCTCACCGATACGGTGCTTGGGGGTAAAACTATCCGTGCCGGTGAAAAGGTTGTTATGTGGTACATCTCTGGTAATCGTGATGCGGATGCGATTCCGCGAGCGAACGAATTCATTATTGACCGCGCTAATCCTCGGCACCATTTGTCCTTTGGCTACGGTATTCATCGCTGCGTGGGTAATCGGCTCGGTGAGATGCAGCTGACCGTCCTTTGGGAAGAAATTCTCAAGCGATTCGACACCATCGAAGTGGTGGGCGACCCCGTGTATTTGCGCTCCAATTTTATTCACGGAATTCGTGAACTTCCCGTAAGGATTCCGGGCTAGTCTGCATGTCAAGATTTGCTTTTCGCGAGGGAAAGGTCAGCTTCAACGGTCATACCACGGCTTATTTGGAGGCTGGCCCCGCTAGCGGCCCAGCAATGATTTTTGTGCACGGGTGGCCTGAGCGTGCTATCAGCTGGCGGCACCAACTTCCTGTGTTTGGCGGCCTTGGCTTTCGGGTTATTGCCCCTGATCAGCGGGGCTATGGTGATTCAACCGTCTATCATCATTTAGATGATTATGCGCTCGAGAAGCTGACAGGCGATGTGATTGGACTGCTCGATGCCCTCGGCATCGAGTCCGCCATTTGGGTCGGCCATGATTGGGGTAGCCCTGTGGTCTGGAGTGTGGCGAGTCATTACCCGACGCGTTGCCGAGGGGTGGCGAGTCTCTGTGTGCCTTACTACCATCTCGAGCGGGGGCTCACCCATACCATCAGCTTAGTTGACCGCACGCTCTATCCAGAAGACGAGTACCCTGCCGGTCAGTGGGATTACCAGCTGTATTACCAGGAACAGTTTGAAGCGGCGACCCGTGCCTTTGACGCGAATCCTCGAGCGACGATCAAAGCCTTGTTCAGGAAAGGCGACCCAGCCGGGCGGGGTCAGCCAGCGGGGACTGCCCGTATTCGTGCCGCCGGGGGATGGTTTGCCGGTCTTGATGAAGCGCCCGATGTGCCGCTGGATACGGATGTCTTGAGCGAAGCGGAGCTTGACGTGTACGCGAGAGGGCTAGAACGAAACGGTTTCTTTGGGCCTGACGCCTTTTATATGAACCACGAGGCTAATGAGGCTTTTGCAAGACAGGCAGTGAATGATGGCAGACTTGGGATGCCCGCACTTTTTCTTGCCGGACGTTACGATTATGTGTGCGAAACCGTCGATTCGGGGGCCGCAGAACCGATGCGTGCGATGTGCGACCTGCTAGACGAACAGATCGTCGATTCTGGGCATTGGATGGCTCAAGAGCGCCCCACTGAAGTGAATCAAGCGCTTAATCAATGGTTGATCAAGCGTCAATTGATGCCAACACCTTAAAAATTGGGTGTCTCACGGTGTTGCCAGATTAGAAACCGGTATTGTCTCTGGCCAGATGATAAATCACGAAAATCGGGTTCATGATAGGCGTTCGTGTCAGGCGGCCAAATGTCATCGTTTAGAGCTGGCTAACCCCTTAACTCCAGATGGGCAACGAATTCCCAGATGATGGACCTCACTGAAAAACCCTACCCGGGGGGACGCCTTCAGAGACCGGCAGCGAGCAGCGCGCAGGCGATTTTCCACACGTCGCAAGTGATACAGCGCCATTTGCTCACCATGACCATCGTTGCTGTCGCGGCCTACGCGGTGCTCGGATCAACGGCGGTGCTTCGAGCCTGGCTCGCGCCGTTGACAATGGATTGGCTGGGTTATGGCCTTTCTTTGCTCCTCATCCTTGGGGTGATGTTGGCGTTTCTTCGGTTTCGGCGTGTTCCGATCAGCCAGATGCAGTGCGGCTGGCTCGCGTACCTTCTCCTGATTTCGACGGTTGAGGAGTTAGCGTTTCGGGTATTTCTGCCGCTCTACTTGGATCAATTTTTAGATCTGAGAGCCAGCGTTATCATCAGTAGTGTGATTTTCGGTGTGCTGCACTATTGGACGCTTCGTTGGCGACTGGGTGCCTGTTTGTTCACCGTGTTGGGTGGATTGGGGTTCAGTCGTTTGCTCCACACGACAGACGATCTGGCGCTTGTGGTATTGGTTCACTGGCTGGTGACCTTTCTCAATACGCCGAGGCCGCCCCG
>Ga0255757_10001236_pt1 | contig 25036 bp, 20 predicted proteins | sample 071ome_27_FD_179957 | JGI IMG/M metagenome (GOLD analysis project Ga0255757, IMG submission 179957) | Coastal salt marsh microbial communities from the Groves Creek Marsh, Skidaway Island, Georgia - 071409AT metaG (version 2) | ecosystem: Environmental > Aquatic > Marine > Intertidal zone >...
GGTAATGGAGTAGTTTTTGGCAATATCCGCCGCCACTCGTTCTGTACCATTCCGGTCACTGAGGTCGAGTTGGATGTTAATCAATGGCATTTCAGGCCGCTCGAGAGGCCGCCTAGAGAGGTTCACTACCTGTTTGCCCTGCTTGAGGAAGGAGTCGCAAATTGCGGCCCCGATACCGGTGCTGCCGCCAGTGACGAGAACGGTGTCATGGGTCATCTGAAAGACCTCTATTGTTCAGTTTATTCATGGGTTAAATACCCCCCTGTTTTTCTGCCGGTTGTTCCAGACAGAGAGCGGCAACAATGTGCTCACGTTGCGTCGGTGTCGCGATAGGGGTTGCCGCGCTCACGATGATTAACACCGAGGCCTGTGATGCGTCAGAATGACTAAACACCGCAACATCGTCGCCAGTCTGCAAGGTATCTTCCCCAAGATGACCGATGACGACAGGGCCGTTGCGGAGCTTCACTGAGCCTATCGGCCAGGGCTTGGTGCGAATGCGCCGCTTGAAGAATTCCCAGAGGCTGTGATGCAACTCGCTGCGGCTTAAAAGTTGTCCCGCAGTATCAACCTCTCGGTAGAGAAGCGTGTCTCCAAGACAGTGCCCACACAATTCGGCAGGTGGGTATTGATGATGCTCACAGGCGGTGCACACCTGCATTGAGAGAGAGACAGGTAGATTGGCGGCAGTGAACTGTTGGCCCAACGCAGTTCTTTGTTTTGGAGGGCGTGCTCTTGCGCGAAGACTGGGTCTGTTTAGCTTCAGCCGCCGCTTCATTTTTTCCTTCAGATTCACGAGTCGGCCCCCTGCAATATGGCGGCCGCACTGCATAAGCCCCGGTCGTAGTTGACCATGCCATAGCCGCTGACCAGGCAGGTTCGTGCTGTGGCAACCTGATTGCTCCGGGCACTGTGAGTAAGTTGACGAAGCGCTTCAGTCAGTCCGAGATAGCCTGCCGCCGAGCCAGCTTGCCCGCAGGATAGCTGACCTCCACAGGTGTTGTGGGGGAGCTTGTTTGCCGGCTTGCCGGAGCCATCGAATCGCATGTCGGTCTCTTGCACGAAGCGAGCGCCGTCGCCTTTGTCGCAAAACCCCAGATCTTCGATTTGCATCATGCTGATGACAGGGTAGTCGTCGTAGGTCTGCAGCATATCGATGTTGTCTGGCCCAAGACCGGCGCGTTGGTAGAGGGCGTCGCGATAGCACGCCCAGCCAGCGCGCTGCTGTACGGGATCCTCGGAAAAGCTGTTATGCAGCTCATCGGTCGCTAATATCTGAACATAGGGGAGGCCGAGGTGTCTCGCTCGATCCTCAGTCATCAATAAAAACCCCTCGCCGCCGGCACAGGGCATCACGCAGTCAAAAAGATGCAAGGGTCCTGCGATAGGTCTTGCATTTAAATAGTCATCGAGACTTAGGGTCTTGTGACCTAAAAGCGCCTGCGCGTAGTGGTTGGCGTTATAACGCTGGTCAAGGCATATGCGCGCGAAATCTTCTCTGGTGGCGCCGAACTCTTTCATATAGCGAGCCGTGATCAAGCTAAAAATGGCGTTGGGTCCCCCGGCGCCATAGGGAAATGCAGCATCAATGCTCCAACTCGAGAAGTTCGCTGCGGTGTGTTCAAAGGACCGATGCGCGGCGCCATCACCACCGATACAGGCAATCATCTCCGCCTCACCGGCCTGCACTGCTCTTGCGGCGCGCCGCAAGGCCACAATGCCAGACACGCCGCCCATATCCGCCTGCTCTATCCAACGCGGCGAGAGGCCAAATTGTTGCGTCAGTGAAACAACTGAGTCCACGCCAAGGGAGAAACTTGAAACGGCAAGTCCCTCAACATCGGTCTTGCTCACGCCTGCGCGGAGGATAAGTTCCCGTAAGACCATACCGATAAACCAGGATGCTCCATGGGGGCTTTGCCGTTGATAGCCGAGGCTCACCGGCGTGGTCATCACGACGCCCTGATAATCTTTCATACGGACTTGGTCCGTTTTTTCAAATGGCGTAGGTCGATAGCCCCTTCCTCCTCAATCGCCTTGAGGGCGAGTGTCTTCACGTCGGCGCGCTTGGGTTTATTGGAAGCGGTCACGGGAAGTGATGAGGAGAATATCACCCAGGCGGGGGCTTTGAAGTACGCCAGTTTCTCGAGCACATGTGCCTGAATCGATTCTGCGGTTGTCTTGGGATCAACAGTATCCGCCTTAAGGATTACGCACAGCGCCACTTCGTCACCTCGCAACTCATCGGGCACGGCGGTAGCAACCGCCATCTGAATGTCCTGATGATCTGACACCGCGGCCTCGACTTCTAGCGCTGAAATATTCTCCCCCGAACGCCGGATGATATTTTTGCGTCGGTCAACAAAAATCAGGTTCCCGTCCGGTAGTTCCTGGACAACGTCTCCGGTATTTAACCAGCCATCCAGCCACGCTTCCTCGGTTGCCTCCGGATTTTTGAGGTAACCCGAAAAGTATCCCTTTTTGGGGTTGGGTCCTCTAGCCCGTACTCTTAGTTCGCCCGGCATGCCCTTGGCAACAGGCTTCTTATTCTCATCGACCAACTGCCATTCGATTGGCTTTCCCGGGCGCCCAAAGCAGCAGGTGCCCACATGCCGTGGCTCATGGCTGGCAATAATCGCGCCTCCAGCACCACACTCGGTCATCGCCCATGCTTCTACCAATGGAAAGCCAAACCGTCGCTCAAAGCGTTCATGGTGTGCGGGGTTTACGCCCGCACCAAACCCAAAACGTATCTGGCCTGAAAAATCATCGCCGTCTGACTCGGGAAGAGCTAACAGTATCGCCGGTAGCACGCCCAGATAATGAAGCGCTGTTGCCTCGGATTCACGTACGCTCTGCCACCAAGTCGCGGGATGGAAGCGGTCGAGCTGTATCAAACAGCCTCCCGTGGAAAACATGGCCATCGTGGACACTGACATGGCATTCATGTGACTCAGGGGGAGGGGGGTTAAGAGTCTCTCTCTGCCATCGCGAAGTTCGATGTGGCCGCCTTGTGCGCGATACCAGTGTCCCTGCTCCAAGAAATAATCGTTGCTCAGGATGCAGCCCTTTGGTTTGCCCGTGCTACCGGAGGTATACAGAAGAGCACATTCGGCGTCGGGATCGGGAGCCGGTTGCTCGATAGGTTTGCCAAGGTTGAGGGAGCTAATGGAGTCACAGCTCACCACTGGAATATCAAGCTCGTTGCTGCTACAGATGTCGGTAAATCGCTCCAGGTGCTTTGCAAGCGTGCAAACCGCGACAGCTTCGCCATGTTCCAAATAGTAGGGTATTTCCTGATCGGGCATTTCATGGTTGATTGGGATGACGGACAGCCCAAGCGCATTCAAGGCGAGCCAGTGGATCAAAAATTCGGCACGGTTTTCGCAAACCAAGGCAACCCGCCCGGCAATACCGGTGCCCTGCCAAAGCGTCGTTACCTCGTTAATGGCTCGGTCCAGCTCGCGGTAAGTCAGTGAGACTGGCTGGGGAGAAAAGTCCGCACATGCCTGAAGAGGGATGTGAAGGGCTTCATGGTCCGGAAACCGCTGTGCGCTAAAGGCAACGGTTTCCCTGGGACTTCTGGCAGAAAGTGGGCTCACGATAGGGCCTTAGAGAGCTTCGCCTCTCTCAGCGTTGTCCGCTATGAGGGGGGCAATAGACCAATTATCCCGGTTCAGACTTTGCTGAAATTCGGTCATTCTTTCCACCGCCCAGGTCAGGCCTCGTGCCTGTACGTAGTGCATGGGCCCGCCCCGGTGTCGGGGGAAGCCATACCCGTAACAATAGACTACGTCGATGTCGCTCGCGCGCTGTGCGATGCCCTCGTTAAGAATTCGCGCGCCCTCATTCGCGAGAGCAAGAATCAGGCGGTCGACGATCTCTTCGTCAGAAACAGTGCGTGCCACAATTCCCAGCTCATCTCGGCAAGTGTCGATGATGGCGTCAACCTCCGGATCGGCCATTCGCTGTCGTGTCTCAGGGTCATATCGGTAATAGCCTGCACCGGATTTTTGTCCCAAACGACCCGCTTCAACCAAGCGGTCCGCGACGCGATAGCTTGCTGGATCACCTTTCTGCTCCTCACTGAGTTGCTCTCGCGCCTTGTAGCCAATGTCCAATCCTGCGAGATCACCTACCGCGAGCGGCCCCATGGCCATGCCCCAATTTTCCATCGCGGCATCAATCTGGGATGGACTGGCACCCTCCATCATGCAGAGAGCGGCCTCGCGGGCGTAGGGTCTGAGCATGCGATTACCGATAAAGCCATAACACATGCCTGATAGCACGGAGGTCTTGCCAATACGTTTACCAACAGCCATTGCAGTCGCTATCACCCGGTCACTGCTTTCATCGCCTTTGACGACCTCGAGTAGTTTCATGACGTTGGCAGGACTGAAAAAGTGCATACCAAGCACCGACTCGGGCCGGCTCGTAGCTGCAGCGATATCATCGATGCTCTGATAGGAGGTGTTGCTGGCGAGAACCGCATCTTCTTTACAGATGGTATCGAGCCGGGCAAACACCTCTTTTTTAACGGCGAGATTTTCGAACACTGCCTCGATCACCATGTCCGCATCCCCAAGATCTTCGAAATGTGTCGAGGGTTTTATCTGCGACATGATCTCCTTGACCTGATCCTGCGATAGCCGCCCGCGCTTGACGCTGATATCGTAATTTGCCTTGATCTTCGAGATACCTGCCGCCACGGCTTCATCGGACATATCGATCAGCGTGACTTGAATGCCCGCCTGGGCAAAGCACATGGCGATACCGCCCCCCATGGTGCCGGCGCCGATAATGCCGACTCGTTTGACCTCCGCCGGCTTGATGCTGGTATCGATACAGTCAATCTTGGCGGCGGCGCGTTCGGCAAAAAACATGTGACGGAGTGCGGCTGACTGAGGATCTTCCATGCAGGCCATGAACAGTTCGCGCTCGCGTTTTAATCCTGCGTCAAAATCCAATTCGGCTGAGGCCTCAATGCAGTCGATGATTCGCTGAGGGGCGCTTTCTCCCCGGGTTTTCTTGGCGAGGGTTGATCGCGCTTTACTAATGAGTTCCCTGTCAGCTTCATCCAGAGCGAGGGTTATTGCACTCGCTTGTCGTTGGGGAGCTTGATCGGCAACAAGCCGCTTGGCATAGACTATCGCTTCCGCAGCAAGATCATCCGTGGCGATGTGATCAATAAGACCTTTCTGTAGAGCGGCTTCTGCAGAGATCGGATTACCCGATGTCATTAGCTCGATAGAAGTTGCCACACCGGCAAGTCGCGGCGTCCGTTGTGTGCCACCTGCGCCTGGCAGCAAGCCTAACTTCACCTCTGGCAGACCCACTTTGGCTGATGCCAAAGCCACTCTGTAATTGCAGCTCAGCGCTGTCTCGAAACCACCTCCTAACGCTGTCCCGTGGATCGCCGCGACCGTGAGCTTTGGATGGTTGTCGAGTTGATTCAGGAGATCCGGTAAATAGGGTGCTTTGGGGGGCTTTCCAAATTCCGTGATGTCAGCGCCGGCGATAAAGGTGCGGCCCTCACAGAGAATAACAACAGCCTCACTGCCATCTTGAGCGGCTGTCGTGAGGGCGTTCGCAATGCCAGATCTGACCCCGTGGGAGAGGGCATTGACCGGCGGATTGTTAACCCTGATTACTCCGACGGCGCCCTCGAGGGCATAAGAAACGGCATCAGTCATAGTTTTTATTCCTGTTTCCTGAAAGTGGGGTTAGTTCCCCGTATTCGGTATGAGCCCAAGCTTACCAGATGGGTAAAAACATTTTAAGCTTAAAGTATCTATGCCGCATCGAGTTTGAGAAACAAGCCCAAATGGCGTTAGGGAACCCGAGGGGACATGGGTTACCCTGACCCGGTCGAGACTTAAGTTCCGCAGGAACCACCCGCCATGATCACACCGTCAGAGTCCCAAATCGCAACACTGATGTCATTGCCTGCTGAGTTACCTTTGGCTGTTTTGAACCTCTTTCAATTTAATGTGCGAGCATGCTACTCCGAAGTCGATCCCGAGTTTGGTACCCCAGCCGGCGAGGTGACAGGAGCAGAAGCTTTTGGCCGCTATGGCGAGGTCGCTGGTAAGTTACTGGAGGAATGTGGCGGTAGAGTTGTGTTCAGTGAGCCGGTGGCGCAAGTCATGATTGGTGCTGAAGATGTTGCCTGGGATGTCGCCGCGATAATGTTCTTTCCGACCCGTCGTGACTTCACCCTTATGCTTGGTAACCCGGACTTCGAGGCGGTATCGCGGCATCGAAAGGCGGCCCTCGCCAGCCATTACATGCTTCACCTCGCCGGCGATAGGTTTGTTAGCTCTGGTAGTTAATTGATCAGGTGATCTGCCTGTCGATCTGCCAAGGCAGTGAGAGTAAAGGTGGGATTGACCGCACCGGTGCTGGGAAACAGACTCGGTCCCGCGACGAACAGGTTGTCTGTGTCATGCACCCGACCAAAACTATCGGTCACTGACTGTTTTTCATCTCGACCCATCACTGTCCCCCCCATAATGTGCATGGGGACCCGTGGACCTTGCCATACGTCTGTGGCCCCCGCCGCGCGGAAAATAGCCTGCCCCTCGGCCATTCGCTGATCCCAGCGGCTAATGAGATCTGCTGAAAGATCGTGATAGGTATGGGCGAGCGGTATGCCATCCTGGTCAGCGTTTTTACTGAGGGTAATGCGGTTGTCAGGTCGCGCGATATCCTCCGCAACCAGCGTCATATTGCCGATATGCTTTGCGGCCTTTTCCAGCCATGGTTTCAACTGTGGACCAACAATATCCGGTCGGCTGGTGCCATAGCCGAGTAAATCATGAGGCTTTATGGCGTTGGCAATAAGCCATTGAGAGGAGCCGAAGCCGCCCGGCGCGCTTTTGACGTCGTAGTCATCGTGGCTCAACAGTTGCCCACCGGTGACACCCAAGTGAGGCTGGGTTTCCTTTTCAAACAGGCCGAAAACGGTTCCAGCGGGGTGGCTGGTTAGATACCGCCCAAGCTGGTCAAAGCGATTACCCGGAGCAGGGCGGTCGTCATCGGCGGAGCTGAGCAGAATTCTCGTGGTTTGCACGGTAAATGCGGCGATGATAAATCGGTTCGCCTTCAGGGTGTTCACCTGCCCATCTTTCAGATATCGAACCTGATCAATTTGCTGCGGGTTATTTGCGTTGCGCTCCACTCGAATGACCCGGGCATCGTGAACTAGCTTCACGCCGGCCACCGTAGCCCGCGGCAACCAGGTAACCAAGGGGTTTGCTAGAGCCCCGATGGGGCACCCTGCGTCGCACCAGCCGTCATACATACAAGAGGCGCGACCCTTATAAGGTCTGCTGTTGATAGCGAGGGGAAGCGGAGCGGTGCGCTTTCCTTTGGCGTTGAAGCCTTCCTGAATCACCTTTCCCTGGGAGAATATGGGCAGAGCAGACAGGGGGTAGTCGGCTCCTTTTGGGCGCCAGATTTCCTGAGTGGCGTCCCCGCTGATCCCGACCTCCGTTTGGATGCGATCGTAGTAGGGTCGCAGTTCCTCGTAGCTTAACGGCCAATCCAGCCCGACGCCGTGGTCCGTTGCCACCGTAAAATCAGACTCATGAAGGCGCAGCCAGACGCCGTAATGGTGCACCGCGGAACCGCCAGTGCCGCTTCCTGCGTTAAAGGCATGGCCCACGGGGTGATTGCCCGCTTCCTCGACAGCTGGTCCGCTCCACTTCAGTTTCCGGGCCCAGATCTGTGAGCTGATGAGGTCTTGGGTGGATCTCTCCGGCCCCGCCTCAAGCACGGTGACCTTCTCCCCTGCTTCAGCAAGCCGCGCGGCTAACAGGAGTCCCGCAGCGCCCGCACCCACGATGACTGTATCGGCTCCTGACATTACCAACTCGTCTCGGGCTGAATGTGCGCGCTGTAGGGTATGTTGAGCGCAGCGAAACCCTCAGGAGTCCCATAGGTGACGTCGAGGGCGTCAGCCCGCAGAACGAAAAAGGCATAACTGGGGGGCGGCCCTGCCCATTCAGAGACAGAATCAGACGCCATGCTGCCTGTCAGCTGTTCGGCAGTGGTGTCGGGGTGCGCGAGATTGATGATGAGATTATCGGCTATCGCACGATAAAAGCCTTTTTGACCGAGTGGATCAACGCCCAGGTATTTAGCGATCAGTTTGGACCCCGACCCCAGCGCCAACTGGCTGTCGATATAAGGGGCGAGGCCTGCCTTTAGTGCGCCTGGGACAAGGGCATCTCCGGTCACTTCCAGTGCCTCGCACTCAGCCGCGGTCAAAACTTGAGGTGTGAACCCTAGCTCGCGGGCAGTCTTGGGTGATGCATCAACCCAACGTCCCCCGATAAGAAAGGTGCCGAGGGCGGTGCCGCCCCCGGCGAGGACCTTGCGTCGGGATAGTCCCACCCGGATTAGAACTCCTTGCGGATGCTGAAGGAGAAGTAGCGAGGCGCTTTATAAGCCACTTCGTTACAGCCACACAGAGTCGCGAGATCAAAACCCTGTATTCCGGGTCTTTCGTCGGTGATGTTTCGTGCCGCCAACGTAGCTAGCCAGCCGTCGGTTTCGAAGCTGATCTGCGCATTCACGACGGTGTAGCTATCGAAAACATCGGCATCGAAATTACGCAGGTTGTAGAAGTACTCATCGGAGTAGCTGACGTCGCCTTGCAACGCCATGCGTCCACCTAGAGCGTCAAAGCCATAGCGCACGAGACCGGTTGCTTGGAACTCGGGCGCGTAGGTCGGATCTACGTCCCGCGGGGCCAGCGGGGACCCGTTGCGTAGTGAGACGTCTTTCACGGTCGCATCGAAGTAAGAGCCACTCAGGATAATGTCGAGGCCTGGAATTGGATTGGTTTGCACTTCGAGCTCGACGCCGTAGTTGTCAGCATCCTTATTGATAACAACACCGCCCACCCCGACGAACAGGAAGGCCTGGTAGTCGCTGTAATCGTAGTAAAACGCCGTACCGTTGATACGGGTAGTGCCGCCGCCGAGGGTCGCCTTGAAGCCGCCCTCGTAAGAGGTGAGCTCTTCAGAGTCGTAGGGCAGGCCGGCATCGCCGCCTGAGCCGAAGTACGCGCCCAACAAGGGTGCGTTGTAGCTACCGGCCTTGACGCCTCTGTTGACGCCGCCATAGATCATCAGGTCGTCGCTAACATTGTAGGAGAGCTGGAGTTTTCCAGCCCACAGGGTCTCTCCGTTTTCGTCCTCGCTGGCGATACCTGGGAAGCATTGATCAAGTTGACCTTCAAAGCAGGGAGAGGTGTTGACTACGTAAGAGGATTCCGAGGGCGCTATGCCGAGAACGAGTCCGAAATCCTTCTCTTCACGCATGACCCGCAAACCGGCGATCAAGGCGAGGTTTGATGTGATGTCATATTCATACTGGCCAAACAGGCTATAGGAGTCTGTCTCCAGTTGGGCAACAGTACCAATATCGATGGGTACACCCCCAAACACGTCGGCAAAGGAGCCGACAGGGCCTTTGAGGCCGTTGTCTGACTCCGAGTCGATGTTCAAGTAATAGAAACCTGCTACCCATCGACTGCGATCGGTCTCGCCATTGAATCGTAATTCCTGCGTGAAGCTATCGGCATCCACGCCCGCGTAGTTGGCCAGCTGGTTGACGGGTGCGGAATCTACGTCAATAAACAGAAGTTTCTCGTACTGTTTAAAATCGGTGATGCTGGTGAACGTAACGTCATTTGCCAGTTCATAGCTCAACTTGAAGTTAACACCACTGTTTTCAGTGCTGCCTTGATCGGCGAAGGCGAAGTCGCCCGAGAAGGTGAAGTCGTCGCCGTCGGGGTCAAGGTAGCCAAAAAAATCGGCGCCTGGGGCAAGGCGGCCGGGTAAGCCGCCACCGCCACCGGGAAACCACTGGTCGCCGTCCTCGATATCTGCACCAGCATCGAGTCCCGTATCATTACCGTTGGCATCGACCAGTACCGAAAGACGACTCTCATTGCTGGGCGTGTTGATCACATTAATAAGCTCAGGATCGGTCGCGGGATTACCGTCGTGGTCCATCGCAATGGCCAATGTGGACTTGCTCTGATAAGGACCCGTTGCGACCTCGCTCTCCGAGTAATTGAAGCTCAAATCCATACTGAGCCGATCGCTGGGTTGGAACGCAAACCGAAGGCGGGCAGCGAGTGTGTCGTCATCGCCGAGGTCAGCGCCGGCCCCGGGACCTGGGTCGCCCAGAAACGGGAGCTGATCCGCGTTGGTATACAGATTTTTTAAATAGGGATCCTGCTTGCTGTAGCGGATAGATCCTCGAGCAGCGACAGTATCGCTCAAGGGTCCGCCGACGGCGGCCTCCACCACGTAGCGATTGGCATTGTTCTCAACGTCATATTGACCCACCTCAAAATCAACGTAACCAGAGGTTTCCTCGAAGGAGGGCGCGTTAGAAATGAAATGGACCAGGCCGCCAGTGGCGTTCCGGCCAAAGAGTGTGCCCTGAGGTCCCTTGAGGATTTCCACCCGATCAATATCAAAGACTGCAAAGGTCTGCGCCTGTGCCACCGCGATATAACCTTCGTCCAGGTATACCGCATTGGGTGCTTCGATGATGTCGTTAAAGTCATTCTGGGTGACACCGCGGATGGAGAACTGGGTGTTTTGCCCAGCGAGGTTACCCGAGATGTGCACGCCCGGCGCAAAGCTGGCGATATCGAAGCTCTCGCTCACCCCTAGCGCGTCCATCTGCGCCCCGGTAAAGGCGGTGATGGCAATTGGCACGTCCTGAAGGTTCTGCTCGCGCTTCTGCGCGACGACGACGACTTCTTCCAGAACGCTCTGCGCGAAGACTGGGCTGGACAGGGTAGCGCCTGCCACGGCGCTGACCAGGGTTTTGCGAAGGATGCGTGGGTTCATTTATATGCTCCGTGTTGGATCGGTCGACAAAATGTCCAAACATTTTAGCGCATTGTCTGCCATTCGACGCGCTATTCGCAAGATATTTCAAACTTAAAATGATTCGTCAATAATGTCAGGCCCGAGGCCGGTTAAGCTGGCAGGAATCGTTAGATCCGCAGCACCACTTTGCCCTGAGTGTGTCCTCTTTCCGACTCCAGATGCGAGTCCATCGCCTCTTCCAGTGGGCGCACCTGTATGTTGGGCAAGGTGATCTCGCCGGACTGATACAAGCCCACCAGCTCCTTTAGCATGTCGCCATCCGGTCGGTGATGTAGAAATTCTGCAGTGATTTTGCGCTCCGTAATTTCATCCATCTCGGGAGGTTCGTTGTTCATGTAGGCGACGCGGCCTCCGTCTTTCGTGAGTCGGATGGCCGCTTCAGCCGTGCCGTTGCCCAGCAAGGCTTCAAGCACTAGATCAACGCCAGCGGGCTCTTGTTGGCGTAACACTGATTCATAGTCCTCAGCGTTGTAGTCAATGATCACGTCAGCACCGAGCAATTTGACGTAATCGGTATTCTTGGCGCTGGTGGTGGTGTAGACCTTGGCCCCTAGATACTTGGCCATGGGTATAGCCACGCTGCCGACGCCCCCGGCACCGGCCTGGATAAAAACGGATTGCCCCGCTTGGAGTTGGCCGAATTCGCTCAGGGCCTGCCAAGCGGTAAGGCTCACCAAGGGCAAAGCGGCAGCCTGTTCAAAGCTGATTGATGCGGGCTTGTGGGTTATTGATGCGGCGTCGATCGGGCAGTATTCCGCATAGCTTCCATGTTGTATCGACCAGGTAAATGCCAGGCCGAGCACCTCATCACCTACCTGCCATTCGGTGACCTTGGCGCCGACTTTCACAATCCTGCCGGCCAGATCCCAGCCGGGCACAACCGGGAAGGTCCGCGTGATGTACTCCTGTAGCTCGCCGCTCCGCAATCGGCGATCGATGGGATTAACTGATGTGGCGACCACCTGGACCAGTACCTCATGATCTTGAGGCTCCGGGGTGGGGCGCTCCCCAACCTGAAGAACGTCTGCTGCCCCGTGTTGCTCGTAAAATATCGCTTTCATATCGATTCCTTTAATTTTTAGAGTGGGGTTGGCAAATGCTGTGGTGTTCTCGCCAACCTTTTACCGATTCACGTATCCAATGCAAGCGTGCGTAAGGGCTCGGATCGTTGAGTGCGCCAGGCCCTGTATTCCTCAAAAATATCCACGTAGTCATCCGGGCCATACTGACTAAATAGTTCAGCCAAAATATTAGGCATTTTGCGGTAGGGGTTAAGTCCAAGATCTTTCAAGAGAACGTCTAGGTATTGCTGAAACCGGGTGTTTACGGCGCAGGATCGGGACGGCTCAAAATTGACGTGATCACGTTTCCACTGCCGGACTGACTCCATACTCTGTCGCATTTCCGCGGCATTTGGCAGGGTCAGGTCATCATTGAGTACTGCGGACAACCACAGCATGCCTATTTCAACCGCCGGCACGTGCATGAAACCATGGTTAAAGCCAGCAAAGGCTAGCCGAGGGATGTCCGGGTGCAACAAGTGCCGATATAACTGTGCCCCATCCGGTTCGCTCTCGAGAAGGCTACGATATTTTGCAGGCAGAAAGGGAAAGGTTGGCGAGCCCGAGCCGAGACTCAGCACGACAACATCACAGTCAATGTTGTCGCCGTCCTCAAGCACAACGCCACGCTCCGTAAACGAATGGAGCTCCCCTTGTTGAGGCAGAAGTCGCTCTGTGGCGATGTGTTTTAAGTAAAGCTGAGGTTGCATAGCTGATGCCGAGCGAAAGTCGCTCACAATATCGTGCTTCGGAGTCAGCGACGATAGCCGGTCTTTTACGGCTCTGCTCTTCCCAACCCCCAGTAAGTACTTCTGGAGTCTGATGATGCTCTGCACCAGGCGCCAATTACCACGAACAAGGAAGCCCAAGTTGCGGTGAATGAACGCCTCAGTGGCATTGGGCTGTACCCAGCTGGGCATTAAAAAGGTGCCCATGCGACAAAATAGCAGGCGTGAGTAGTGGACCCCCAGTATGCGAAAGGGGACCATCCATCGCGGCGTCCTGAAAAGATGGTGTACCTCGCTGGCGTGGTCTACCGCGAAGGTCGCCATATCCAGCGCGCTTTTGCCAAAGCCAGCAACGAGCACTTTTTTTCCAGAAAAGACGCTGAGGTCGGTAATCTCCCGCTCGGTGACAATCTTCCCTTGAAATTTGTCTTGGCCGGGAAACTCTGGCGATCGCTTGCCGCTTGAATACTGGCCAATGGAGAGAACGACGAAATCAAAATCTCCTTGTCCGGTGTTGTCGCCGTTCCGATAGTGCAGCCGCCAACCTCGGTCTGTCTCCTCAAGCTTTGTGACCTCGTGGCCTAGTTTGATCGGAAGATCGAGCTTATCGACAGCTTCCTGAAGATGCTGTTGGACCTGGGCGCTGGTGGGATGCAGGTCGGGCTTGGTGCTCCACGGCACATCCATAAGGCGGTACTGATCTCGGGTGTTCTGCAGGCGCACACCGGGGTATCCCAGGGCCCAGACACCACCGATTCGATCGGACTTTTCATAAACCTGAACATCATGACCTGTTTTGCGAAGGCACTGTGCCGCTGCGATACCAGAAATTCCGCTCCCAATGATGCCAATCCGCAATGTGTGTGCCTCCGGGTGATGCTTAGTGAAAATCAACGCTCAAGGTGCGCAAACCAACCAGTGCGGGTGGCGACATTTCAGAGCCGCCTTTCCATACGCAACCGTATGGAAAATAAAATGTATGGGTATAGATGTCAACTCGGCTTGGAAGGAGCCGGTAAAAACTTTAGTGGTAGTGACAAAAGAGGCGTCAGACTGTCCCCTTGAGTGATGACTGGACTCTTCATTGGAGATAAGTAACACGGCTTCGGGTTGGCTAGGCATGATTCGCGGCTAGACGATACGGTGTCTATTGAGATGGCTAACACCGAGATTGGTTTTCGCGGATCCTTGCCCGCATTTTGACCAGCAGGACCTGACGCTCGCACTCAGAGTAAAGTGCCTCCCGCAGCGACAAATTCTGAGGCGTTGACATAGCGGGCTTCGTCGCTGGCAAGAAACGCTACCACTTCGCCGATGTCTTCAACTGTGCCAATGTCAGTGAAAGGATTGTTCTTTTGCCAATCCGCCAACAGTTGCTCTGCACCTTCTGCGGCAGTCAGTCGCTTAAAGTTTGGTGTTTCGATTGGGCCCGGGTGGACCGTGTTGCACCTGACATTCGCATTGGTCTCCAGGAAATGTTGAGCGACACACTTGCTAAACATCGTCATTCCGGCTTTGGCGGAACAGTAGCCTGAGAACATCGCCCACGCGCGATTGGCGTTGGTGGACGAAATGTTGATTATTGAACCACCGCCGTCGGATCTCAGCAGAGGCGCAGCGGTCTTGCAACCCAGGAATACGGAATCTAAATTAAGCGCCATAATGTTTCGCCATTCTTCGAGGGTAAGTTGGTCCAGATTGCCGAAACCGCCGCCACCTGCGTTATTAACTAAAATATCAAGGCGCCCCGCGGTGTTTTTAAGCTCGGTGATGAGATCGTTCCAGCTGCCCGGATCGGTAACATCGAGCGGAACATAGCCCACATTCTCACCCAGCTCAGTTGCTAGCCCGGCTCCTTTTTCTTCTTGTATATCCGCAATAACCACTTGTGCGCCGCAGCCCCAAAGGGTTCGGGTGATGCCTTCGCCGATACCATCAGCTCCGCCGGTTACAACGGCGACCTTTTTAGAGAGATCATTGTTTGCCATAGTTGGTGTGCGCTGTTGCGCTCCTCGTTCAATTTAGCTTCGACTCCAGGATGTCAGAAATTCGGTCATGCCCTCTGATAGAATGAACACACAACATGCACATATTTGCGCAGGCGATTTTTGGTCGGGTGGCGTCACCGTTTTGCTGCCCATCCATACGTATGCGTATGGAAGCTAGGAGGTCTGACAGTCGATGTCAAGTAAAGGTGCCAAGAGGCCCGTGAAATCAGGGATTGATAGGCAGTCTAAAAAATCGTGGCTGGATGCTGCGCTACAAGCGCTGGCTAGTGGCGGGGTTGACAAAGTGAGGGTTGAGTCACTTGCGAAAAACCTAGGGGTGACGAAAGGAAGTTTCTACTGGCACTTCAAAGATCGAGAGCAGTTTTTGGACGAGTTGCTCAGTTTTTGGGCAGAGCAGAGTACCCAGACAGTCATTACCAACCCCAACTATCCTACAGATTCGAAAGAGAGGGTGAGGGCGGTTGCTGAGGATATTGTGCGTCGTGATCTTGGGAAGATGGACCCGCACATCCGATCGTGGACACAGTATGACAAGCGGAGAGGAAAGGTCGTAGCGAAGATAGACAAAATGCGCTTTGAATTTTTGCGAGCCCTTTTTTTGGCGGCCGGATTTTCAATAACCGGCGCCAGCCTGAGAGCGCAGTCACTTTACCGCTACGTTTTGGGAGAGCAATTTATCTCGGTAAGAGAGTCGATGGGGCAAAGAGTCCAGAGGATGCAGGCGCACGTCGATTTACTGTTGCAAGAGTAGCCACTGCTGTTGCCGACGCGCCAGGCTCGAATGTTCATCTGCGTTTTAATGAGTGGCCATCGCTGACCCTGATCGTCTCATGATTGACGAGGGGGGGGATGTTTTCGTGAAGAAAATCCAGCAGGGCGCGTTCTTTCTGGGTGATGACTCGATGAGGATACTGAGCCCATATAGTGGCATTACATCGGTAGTCGGCAAGGACCTCAACTAAATCACCCCGAGCGACATGCTCGCGCACCAGGAACTCTGGGGCGAACAGCAGCCCGAGTCCGGCGCTTGCAGCATGGACCAAAACTGGCCCGTGGTTAGCTTCGATATCGCCGGTGACTGGCAGCGCGAGTTGTTTTCCTTTGTCCATGAATCGCCAGATTTCATGTCCTTCCCGGAGTGGGCTGTACATCAAACAGTTGTGTGAGCTCAGGTCGCGGGGATGTCGCAACGTATTTCTGCTGGCGAGGTAATCTGTGCTGCCACAAGTGACGATAGGCATATCGCAAATGGTTTGCGCGATATAGGTCGAGTCAGGCAAGTTGTGGCCCCAGCGGACCACTATGTCGTACCCGGAGCCCACGAGATCTTTCGGTTCGTCACTCAGGTCCAAGCGCAGTTGGATGTCTGGATAACGACTCCGAAATAGCGGCAGTAGAGGCCCGAAAAGGTCCTGTCCGAGCGGTATTGGCATAGCGACTCGTAACAGGCCAGCCGGGGTGCTCTTAATGGCTTGTATTGCTTCCTCGGCCTCAAGTGCGGTACTCAGAACATCCTGGCAATACTGGAAATAAGTTGCGCCTCCCTCGGTAAGGTGCAGTCTCCGGGTGGTTCGATTGAGCAGACGCACACCCAGTCGTTGCTCCAAAGCGTTGAGCCGCCTACTCAAAAGGGCGCGCGACACGCCCAAGTCTTGCGCGGCCTCCGTAAAACTCTTCAGTTCCACGATTTTTGCAAACAGCAGCATGTCGTCCAACAATTTCATGTGCCTGATTATATGCACCATTTTGTAAATAGTGTTTTCTATTATGCCATAAATACTTCTAATTCAACGTCTGAAATACTGGTGCCTGATAGAGGCTCTCTTGCTCCGAGATCCTCGGAGTTGACATTGATTCGGCGAATCTCTAATTTCCATACTATGGCGTATGGATACGCTAGCGTATGGAAGGGCGCGCTTTGGTGTCGTGGGGTGCTGCCGATCAAAATTCACTGCAGGATCAGGTTAAGGAATAATAAAAATGGCATTGACTCAATTTTGGGTTTACCGATTGATCAAGGTGTGCGGCCACTGGTTAGCAAATAGGGATGCCTTGTGGATGGTGGTGGCGGTCCTGGTGGGTACCTCTCTGGCACCGGCTGTAGTGTTGGCGCAAACGGAACCTGGTCTGGGTACGCTGGAGGAGATTGTGGTTACGGCGCGGAAGCGTGAGGAATCCATCCAAGATACACCGATCTCCATCACTGCGTTTTCGGGTGATGACTTGGTATCAAGGCAGCTCGACAATATTGGTCAGATAAGCGAGTCGACGCCAAATCTTATATTCAATGAGCGGGCCGGGCTGAGTGGGAACAGCGGGAGCACGACGGTATTCATTCGAGGTGTAGGGCAGCTGGATTTCACATTGAATGTCGAGGCGGGTGTGGGTATCTATGTGGACGACGTGTATGTGTCGCGCTCCACAGGCGCATTGATTGACCTCTTGGACATCGAGCGTGTGGAAGTTCTGAGGGGGCCACAGGGGACCCTTTTTGGTCGCAATACCACTGGCGGTGCGGTCAGCGTCACTTCAAAGTTGCCTGGCGAAGAGTTTGAGGCCAAGCTCGGGCTCACTGCTGGAAATTACGATCGATTGGACGTGTACGGCACCCTCAATCTTCCACTGAGCGATAATCTCTACAATCGAACGTCGATTAAATACAGGGGCCGCGACGGCTACTACGAACGGCTTTTTGACGATGCAGATGTCAGTAACGTGGATTCACTGGGCTTCAGAAGCCGGTTTTTGTGGCGACCATCAGAGACCCTAGATGTCATCTTGTCCTTGGACGGTACGCGAGACAGACAGGGTGTCGGTGGCCTCACCCTCCTGTCCATTGAAGAGGCGCTTTCTACACCGACTTCCATAGCAAGCCTGCATAACGCTGTCTTCGCTCCACAATTGGACCCTCAGGGTGCAAGCCAGGGGCAATGTTTCGCGCCGGGCGCTGCGAGTTCTGCCTGTTATAACCGGCAGTGGTTAACCGATGATATCTACCAAACGAATGCCTCTGCCGAGTCGAAGTCCGATCTGGACTTATGGGGTGTGAGCGCGACTGTCAATTGGGATATTGGTGATTTGACCCTCAAATCCATCACCGCCTTCCGCAGTGTGGAAGCAGACTCTTCCATGGATCTTGATGGATCACCGCTGCAGGTTTTCGATTTGAATGCGCAAGAGATGGACAACGAGACGTTTACCCAGGAATTCCAACTGTTAGGCAGTGCCTTTAATGACAGGCTGAATTGGATTCTGGGGTTCTATTACCTTGACGAGGATGGCACCTATTTAGAGACCATATCGGCAGCTTTCGCTGACCTCACCAGTGGCGGGCGCACTACGACCGAAAGCATGGCGGTATTTGCTCAAGGGACCTATGACCTGACTGATAACCTCTCGATGACTGTCGGGATTCGATATACAGATGATGAGCGCGAATTTACCCCCAACGCGTTCATATTGGAGCGAGATCGTTTGAGTTTAATCCCGGCGGGCGTCCCCTTGTTGCCGCCGGTGCCCAGCGATATTAACTCTACCGAGACGACGCCCATGGTAAACCTTTCCTATGCATTTACCGACGACTTCATGGTTTATGCCACCTACTCAGAGGGATACAAGGGTGGAGGCTTTACACAGCGAGTCGCAGAACCTAACCCCATTGTCCCGTCGTTCGATCCAGAGTTTGTCACAGCCTACGAAATTGGGTCGAAGTTCTCAGGTCTGGATAATCGGCTGCGTATTAACGGCGCGGTGTTCTTCACGGATTATGAAGATATTCATGTTATTGGCAGACAGCCAGGCGCATTGGGGCCCGTTAACATCAACGCGGGGGAGGCGGAGATCAAGGGCTTTGAAATTGAGCTCGCTTATTTGCCAGTTGCTGGACTCTTATTTGAGCTGGGCGCGGGATACCTCGACGCTGAATACACTTCATTCACGGATGCAGTATTTGATCCGGTGGGTTCGGTAAACAACAAACTTCCGATGACGCCGGAGTGGTCGTGGAATGCGTCGATATCCTATGCATTTGGTTTGGCAGGTGGGCATTCACTCACGCCAAGGGTTGACTATTCCTATAGTGATTCGGTCTTCTACGAATTTAATAACCGTGCTCCATTGTCGCAGGATGACTATTCGCTGTGGAACGCCAGCGTGGCGTTCGAGACCGCAGATGGGGGATGGCTTGTTGCACTGAGTGGCAAGAATTTGACAGACGAAGATTACCTTGCCAGTGGTGATTTTGTTGAAGGCATGGACTTTGGGGCCTATGCGTTGCCTCGGACATGGGCGATTAACGTCGAGAAGCGTTTCTAGCGCCGTCGCTGGGGTTTCGGGAGTCCGGTATGGCAAAGCTTCGATATTTGCTTGTCCTGCTTATTGTAATGGTCAGTTCCCGTGCGGCACTTGCTGAAGAGTTCAGTCATCAGCATATTGCGCCTGCACCATTACTGGTTCCGTGGAGCGGTGCCGAAGACGAGTTTTTTGGCCCCAGTCTTACTAGACTGCTGCCGTTGGGGCATCGCGTTGCGGTGCCCGATTTTGGTGAGCCCGGAAAGTGGTACGTCCAAAGGTTGACAGAGCGTTCTTACTGGATGATCTGCAACGCTTTTGCCAGCACGGTTTATGTTGGTGAAGAGAGTGTGCTGGTAGTGGATGTTTCCAGCTCTGTTAATCCTTCCGATATGCTTACGGCATTGAGATCTTTTACGGAACTTCCAGTGTCAACGGTCGTTTATTCGCATCCGCACACTGATCACAATGCTGGTGCTATGCGGTTGCAGCAGTTACTGGCGCAGCAGGGGGTAGAGCTGCGCATTGTCGCAAGTGAGAGCGCGGCGCGAGAAATTTCAATACATCAAAATAATATCGCCCCGCCCACGGAAATCGTTCCTAATGGTCGGACAGCTTTCAGTTTTGAGGGTAGAGACTTTATTCTTGGTACGCCGGTAGCTTCGGCACACAGTCCGGCGGACAGCTATGTGCTGAACCCTGATGGAGTCATTACGTATGTCGACTTCAATTACCCCGGCCGATTACCTCTCGCTTATATCAGTTCTTCTCATGACATAACTGGCTGGGTCAATTTTTTACGACATGTGCTGGGTGAGGACTGGGATTACGCGGTGCTCGGTCACGCCAACGTTGGCTACAAACGTGATATTCGGCAAACCTTTGCTTATCTGGAAGACTTATACGATGCCTTTAACACGTTGATACTGCCGGATTGGTCGACAGGCAAGAGTATCGGAGAGGCTGTGCAGAAGAATGGACCGGGGTTAACAGCCGGTGTGTTCTGGGGCAATTATGTCGAGCAATCTACCGAAACGGTGGCCCAGGCAGTTCATCCCCGATGGAAGCATTTGGCTCACTCGGAAGTCATTCGCAGTCATGCTTATAAAGTCTTTGAGGACGTATTCCTGAATTACAACCCCGAGGTGCAGTCGGTTAAACCGCAGTTTGACCCGATCGCGCCTTAATCAGGAATTGCATCTGCGATTGGAGCACGAGTGTTTGTGAGGTCTTCGACTAAAGTTGGTTTTGTGCTGGTTGCAGTCATAGCAGCGTTCGCAGGCTATTACGGCAACAAGATACTTGGTAGTAAGCCGCCCGAAATCGCGCCCGGACAAGAGGTTACGCCTGAGCTTGCCCAAGAGGCCATAGGCGCCTTGTTCGGCCCTTTCCCCCCCGAGTTCATTGTGCCCACGGGCTTCCAGCGCCATGAACCTGTCAGGAGTGCAAACGAACCTGATAGCTCTATACCAACGCAGCCGCTCTCCAAATGGGAGGAGCTCAAACCCGGGCATCAGGTGGATGTGCCTGAATGGCCCGAGGCGGTTGGGAAATACTATATCCAGCGGCTGACCGAGAACACCTGGTGGATTTTGGCTGATCTATTTGCGGTGACACTTTATGTGGGGGAGTTTGAAGCGCTGATCATCGACATGCCCGAGTTTATGTTTATGGAAGAGCTCTTCAGCAGCATTGACGACATTCTCGACGGGAAGCCACTGACAACCTTGGTTTACAGCCACCCGCATACCGATCATATCGGCGCTGCTCAGCGATTTTACGATCACCAGCAGGCGCGAGGCATTGATGTGAAAATTATTGGCACTCAGCGCACGATTCGAGAAATGGATAGGTACCAAATGTCGCTGCCTCGACCGAATGTAGTTGTCGGTGATGGGCGCGCCAAGTTTGAATTCGATGGCAAGGAGTTCATCTATGCATCTGTGGTTGATTGGGCTCACACAGGTGCAGATGCCTACGTTATCACTCCTGATGGAGTGCTGACGGTGGTAGATATTTTTTACGGTAACCGGCTACCGCTGCACGATTATTCGGGTGTGCAAAATATGAATGGCTGGGTTCAAATCATGCGCCACATGGCTGGTGAAGACTGGCACGTGGCCAACATCGGACATGTCAATGTCGCGCATCGCAAAGGTTTGCTCCGTAGTCTCGAATACACCAGCGATATATACGATGCTTGGTTCCGCGTCGCGCCAAAGTATTGGGACCGCAATTTTTTTCCACATGGTGCGGTCGGCGAAAGCTACGTTGCTACATTCCTGCGTAATCTATTCGATAAAATTGCTTTTGAAGTGGCGCTGGAGCTAAAGCCAAAGTGGGGGCATCTGCCGCACTGGACTCTGGCCCACGATCACGCGATGAAAGTGCAGTGGGATCTCTTTTTGAATTATCGGTACAAAGATCAACCCGAGATTCGCCCCAGCTTTGAGCCAATCGCTCCCAGCCGTTAAATTGGTAACGCCCACTGCTCTATAGACGCGACCTCGGACGTAACGGGTTCTTCGGAGGATGCAGAGTGAGGATAGTCAGCCAGACACTGGCTCTCGGTCTTCTGGAGTATTTATTTTCACCTCTCCGTCTCGATCCATGTGGTCAGCTGACTGGTTGACGAAGGCCTTTGGCCTCCAGACGCGGCAGTACTTCCTGTCTGAAATAGGGAAACTCCTTGGCGTAATCCACAAATGCGAGGGTAGTGCCAGCAATGCCCGTCTCGCTCAACTGTTCCAGTAGATCAGCGATGGTGTCGGGTGTGCCGACTAGGGGGAATCCCCCGTGACCTGCTGCCATGCGATCCCGGTAAAGGGCCAGTGCTTCGGGGGTAAAAGATTGCGCATACATGCCCTGTAATGTCATCAGGTTGTCCACCGCTTCCCAGTCAGCTTGCTCGTCCGCGTACCAGTGAAGGTAGTCATCGGCTTCCTGCTGGGTGGGACGGCAGACCACAGTGCAAAGCGTCAGCACATCCACCTCACGGTTCACGCTTGCGGCTCGCTCGGTTATATCCACGACGGTTGCCTTGGCTTGGTCAAAGTCAAAAACCGGGGTGAACAGAAAATCGGCGTTGCGCATGGCAAAGACTCGGCCCTCTTCTGACCCCGCGGCGTTGATGATTGGCATCTTGGGTTGGATGGGATGGGGCAGACTGTAGACCCCTTTGCCTTGATAAAAGTCGCCGTTCCAGTCAAAGGCGCTGTCTGCAGTCCACAGCTTTTGGATGTAATCGAACCATTCCTGAGCCATTGCATAGCGGTCGCTGTGGTCGCTAGGCAGGTCCACTCCAAACGCATCGTATTCCGGCTTATTCCAGCCTGCGACAACATTCAGTCCGAGTCGCCCTCCCGACATTTGATCGAGGGTTGCCAGTTGCTTGGCGACGACCACCGGGTGGTTGAACGCTGTATGAACGGTAGCGAAGACCTGAATGTTTCTTGAGTGGGCTGCGAGGCCGGCAGCCCAGGTCACGGTTTCAAGAACATTGCCATGAAAGTCGGTCTCGCCGCCGTAACCAATCCAGCGGGCAATCGGCAGCATGAACTCGATGCCCGCCTCGTCGCACTGCTTTACCAGATCGATGTTGTTATGCCAGTCGTTGTTCCAGCGCTCCTCTACCTTCGTGACAGCCATGCCGCTCGAGCAGTTTGCAGAAAAAGTTCCCAACTTAAGCTTGTTATCGTTGAACATGGGTGCTGTCATAGGAATTCCTCAAGGGTCGGTTGCATACGGAGTGTGTCCCTCGCTCGCCAGCTCATTGACCGGCGTCGCAGAGATGGCCCAGCAAACATTTTAAATATAAAATATTTTCTTGGGAGGGATTTGGCAAGCCTTTTTCTCGGTGCCCAAGGGTTCTGGCTAAAGACGAAGGAATCCCGCGGAGAATTCAGAGAAATTAGGAGGAGGCTGATTTGACACGTTATCTGGAGGATTTTGAGGTGGGGCAGCACATACCCCTGTCCTCATACCTTGTGCCTGAGTCAGAAATCGTTGAATTTGCTCGACAGTTTGATCCTCAGACTTTCCATATCGACCCCGAACACACCACCACGCAAGCCTTGGGCGGGATCATGGCGAGTGGTTGGCATACCGCCGCTATTTTCATGCGAATGATCGTCGATGCCTATCTGGCCGACAGTGCGGTATTGACGTCACCCGGGGTGGACGAGTTGCGCTGGCTCAGCCCAGTGCGCCCTGGGGATGTCCTGTCAGGTGATGCCACGGTGGAAGAGGTTAGGCCCAGTAAATCAAAACCAGACCGAGGGCTTCTGATGACCCGAGTGCGGCTTTATAATCAAAAGGGTGAGTCGGTGTTCAGTGTTAAAGCCATGGCCTTCGTCCTGCGTCGGCCAATTACCGAATCGCTGTGACCTCAACTTCAACCAGCGCTTTGTCTTCTATAAGTGCCGATACCTCGACAACACTCATCGCCGGAAAGTTTTTACCCATGATGTCGCGGTAGACCGCGCCGATCTCTCTCAGATTATCTAGATAGGCCTTTTTGTCGATGATGTACCACGTCATTCTAGCCATATGCTCGGGACCCGCCTCAGCAGAGGCAAGAATCGCTTTTACGTTTAGCAGGGCCTGCCGCAATTGACCCACGAACTCCTCGGACTCAAAAATTTCATCGCTGTTCCAGCCGATTTGGCCGCCACAAAAGATGTACTCGCAGCCCTTGGCAAGAACTCCGTTGGCGTACCCTTTTGGTCTCGGCCATCCCTCGGGAAGGAGAGTGGTGTGCATATCGAATCCGTTTGCAATTTAGACGTGCTCCAGTATATTTTAGGTCTAAAATATTCGCCAGTGTTTCAGAGAAACCCAAAGCGATAAACTATTGTCATTGGGCGTCAGTCGAGTCGCCCCACCGTTGGAGGGCTCGTGCCATGAGTAACCCACTGTTAGAAGTAGCTGCCAATTTGTTGTCCGGTGCCATCAAGGTGGTTGATTTGAGTGTGACCCTCAAATCCGATACCCCCATCCTTCAGCTTCCAGAAGAGTTTGGTTGGAAGAATGCGTGGCCCTTTAGCATGGAGGAGATCTCTCGGTATGATGAACGCGGGCCCGCGTGGTACTGGAATAACATTAAGTGTGGGGAGCACACGGGAACTCACTTCGACGCCCCTATTCACTGGGTTACGGGCAAGGACCATGAGAATCACGCGACTGATACCTTGCCTCCGGCAACCTTCGTCGCACCTTGTGTCGTGATTGATGCGACCGCTGATGCCGCAGCTGATGAAGACTTTCTGTTGACCCGCGAGTATCTGGAAAATTGGGAAGCGACACATGGACAGATACCCCAGCGATCCTGGGTACTTTACCGGACCGATTGGTCCAAGCGCTCGGATCCTGAGTCTTTCCTCAACCGGCGGGAAGATGGCAATCACAATCCGGGCTGGGATCCAGCGGCAATCACGTTTCTTGCCGAGGAGCGCGATGTAACAGGAGTGGGTACCGAGACGGTCGGAACCGATGCTGGTCAAGCAGCGGCTCAGGATCCAATGTTCCCTTGCCACAACCTCATGCATGGCGCTAACAAGTGCGGCCTAGCCAGTCTCTGTAACCTGGATCAGTTACCCCCCACGGGCGCTATCCTCATCGCTGCACCGCTGAAGATCCAAAATGGTTCTGGCAGTCCTTGCCGGGTGATTGCTCTTGTTCCTACGGCACAGTAACTAGCCGACACGAGCAAGCGAACCTTGGGGGAATAAAAGGTTTATGGCGGAACGCTCCTTTGTTGAGGAAGTAAAAAAGCTACGTTCGGCGCAGGGCGAGCTCTTCAAGGGTGAGGGCATTCTCGCCATCACCAAAGCACTTCTGCAGTCAGGAGTGTCCTACGTCGGCGGATATCAGGGTTCGCCTATTAGTCATTTGATGGACGTACTCAATGACGCTCAGGATATCCTGGGGGAGTTGGGCGTTCATTTTGAGGCTAGTGGCTCCGAAGCGACTGCAGCGGCCATGCTGTCTGCCTCGATCAACTACCCCCTGCGAGGGGCCGTTACCTGGAA
>Ga0255757_10001240_pt1 | contig 24991 bp, 22 predicted proteins | sample 071ome_27_FD_179957 | JGI IMG/M metagenome (GOLD analysis project Ga0255757, IMG submission 179957) | Coastal salt marsh microbial communities from the Groves Creek Marsh, Skidaway Island, Georgia - 071409AT metaG (version 2) | ecosystem: Environmental > Aquatic > Marine > Intertidal zone >...
ACGGCCGCCTGGTCGGCGAGTGGGAAGGCGACACGCTGGTGGTTGACTCGGAAGGCTACAACGAAAAATTCTGGCTCACCGGTGGCCTGCCACACACAGGTCTGATGAAAGTGGAAGAGCGCCTCATCCGCACCGATTTCAACACCATGACCTACGAGGTCACCATCGATGATCCCGGTGCCTACACCCGCCCGTGGTCCATGTCCTGGAAGCTGCACTGGAAGGAAGGCGGCGATCCGCCGGAATACTACTGCCAGGATAATCGTTTATAAACCTGATCCGCATTGATCGTAGCCGCGGCTTCAGCCGCGAACCTTAAAGATAACAGCAACCCCAATAGGGATAGTCGGCAACTGTTGTAACCAATCCTGCCCTGAGTGGATTGGCGATGACATACCGCATCGTCTTTCTGACGTCTCATTGTGTTCAGATGGCATGATCGTGAAAACCATGCTGCCAGACACTTTCGCTCATGGCTTTTAGCTGATTTATTCTTCGGGCGCTTAATCCCTTTACGTAACCAACGGTCTTGCCTAGAGTTATTTTGCTGGAGAGTTGTACCAGCCAATGCAAGTGATCAGGCATCAGCACAAATCCGATGGTTGTCGAATATCCTTTGGCATCTGCCAATCTTAGGGATTGAATCACGATACGGGCGTAGTCGAACTCTTCAAACAGGCACATGCGTTTATAAGTGACTGTGGTGACGAGGTAGTAGCGATTAACCTGAGAAAAGCGATGTTTCCTCGGATCTTTTGCATGAAATACCACGAAATGTTCAGCCTGATTTCCGGCTTTGAAGGCAGTTCAGAATGCTGAAATTGCAAAGTTTGTTCGCGGCTAAAGCCGCTCCTATGGGTTGAGAGATGTCAAAAAGCGACAGTGCTCGTTATCAGATCATGACTCGTAATCTGAAAGTGGCGGGCACGAGCACACCAGGTGCCGGTCGCCGTACACCTGGTCGATGCGGCCAACCGGAGGCCAGTACTTGTTGTCTTTCAGCTCACGCATGGGAAAGGCAGCCTCTTCGCGGGTGTAGGGGCGTTGCCAATCTGCGCTCAGCAGGCTGTCGGCCGTGTGCGGGGCGTGGTGGAGCGGGCTGTCCTCCATGCTGATCTTGCCGTCGGCGACGGCCTGTATTTCGGCGCGGATGCCTTTCATGGCGGCGATAAAGCGGTCGATTTCCTGCAGCGATTCGCTTTCGGTGGGTTCGATCATCAGGGTGCCGGCCACCGGGAATGACATGGTGGGGGCATGGAAGCCGTAATCGATCAGCCGCTTGGCCACATCTTCCACGCTGATGCCGGTGCTCTCCTTGATCTCACGCAGGTCGATGATGCACTCGTGGGCGACACGGTTGTTCTTGCCGGTGTACAGGATCGGGAAGTCGCCGGCCAGCATGGTGGCCAGGAAGTTGGCATTGAGAATGGCGACGGCAGTGGCCTGTGTCAGACCGGTAGCACCCATCATCTTCAGGTACATCCAGGTGATCGGCAGGATGCTGGCGCTACCGTAAGCTGCTGCCGCCACGGCGCCGTCCTGGCGCCTGTGGCTGCCCAGAGAAAAGTGTCCCGGGACAAAAGGTGCCAGGTGTGCCTTGACCCCGATAGGGCCGACACCGGGTCCGCCACCGCCATGGGGAATGCAGAAAGTCTTGTGCAGGTTCAAGTGGCTGACATCGCCGCCGATGTTGCCGGGTTCGACATGGCCGACCAAGGCATTGAGATTGGCACCATCAATGTACACCTGGCCGCCATGGGCATGCACGATCTCGCAGACCTGCCGCACCTTTGTCTCGAAAACGCCGTGGGTTGAGGGATAGGTAATCATGATGGCAGCCAAGTTGTCGGCGTGTGCGGAGGCCTTGGCCTGCAGGTCCTCGACATCGACATTGCCGTGTTCATCACAGGCGACCACGACCACCTGCATGCCGCACATCTGTGCTGAAGCGGGATTGGTGCCGTGGGCCGAGGCCGGGATCAGGCAGATGTTGCGGTGACCCTGGTCATTGCTCTTGTGGTATTCGCGGATGGCCAGCAGCCCGGCGAACTCGCCCTGGGAGCCGGCATTGGGCTGAAGCGAGACGGCGTCATAGCCGGTGATGGTGCAGAGCATGGCTTCCAGATCATGCATCATGGCCAGGTAACCCTGCGCCTGGTCCGCCGGCACGAACGGATGCACCTTGGCAAACTCAGGCCAGCTCACCGGCAGCATTTCGGCAGCGGCATTGAGCTTCATCGTGCACGAGCCCAGCGGAATCATGGCGCGGTCGAGGGTGATATCACGGTTCGCCAGCTTGCGCAAATAGCGCATCATTTCCGTTTCAGAGTGATAGGTGTTGAAACACGCGTGCGTCAGGATGGCATCGGTGCGCAGCATGTTTTCAGACAGTGGACTCTCGGCGTTATCCAGATCACCAACCTCCGCGCCGAACAGGCTCAGCAACTGCGCGACATCCTCCGGGGTGGCCGTTTCATCCAGCGAGATACCCAGATGCGCATCATCGATCTCACGCAGGTTAATGCCGGCTTCGCGTGCCAAGTTGTGTATCGCTTGCGTCTTTTCACCTGCGGCAAGGGTCAGGGTGTCAAACCAGGTCTCATTCACCACCTGCACCCCTGGCCCCTGTAATCCCTTGGCCAGAGCACAGGTCAGCCGGTGCACCCGCTCGGCAATCCGGCGCAAACCATCCGGGCCGTGATACACCGCATACATGCCGGCGATCACCGCCAGCAGCACTTGCGCAGTACAGATATTGGAAGTCGCCTTCTCCCGGCGAATATGCTGTTCGCGCGTCTGCAGCGCCAGGCGATGGGCCGGGTTACCGTGCACATCTTTTGATACCCCCACCAGGCGGCCCGGCAGGGAGCGTTTGTAATCATCATGGCAGGCCATGTAGGCGGCATGCGGGCCACCAAAACCTATCGGTACCCCGAAACGCTGGCTGCTGCCGATGGCGACATCGGCACCCAGGGCACCCGGGGATTTCAGCAACACCAGGCTTAGCAGGTCGGCCGTCATCGTGACCAGGGCGCCGTTGTCGTGACAGGCGGCAATCAACGCCGAGTGATCGGTGACTGCGCCGCTGACACCGGGGTACTGCAGCAGCACGCCAAAGCAGTCGTGATTGACGGCATCCGCAGGGTCGCCAATAACCAGTGTATAGCCCAGCGGTTCGGCACGAGTTTTCAGCACGTCGATGGTTTGCGGCAGGCAGTCCTGGTCGATGAAAAAGACGTTGCCACCGGCCTTGCTCATGCGCCGGCACAGCGCCATGGCTTCCGCGGCGGCCGTGCCTTCATCAAGCAGTGAGGCGTTGGCGATATCCAGGCCGGTCAGATCACACACCATGGTCTGGTAGTTGAGCAGGGCTTCCAGGCGGCCCTGGGAAATTTCCGGCTGGTAGGGCGTATAGGCGGTATACCAGGACGGGTTTTCAAACAGGTTGCGGCGAATGACCGCCGGCGTGAAACAGTTGTAGTAACCCTGGCCGATCCAGGACTTGTACACCTTGTTTTGTGCTGCCAGTGACTGCAGGGCGGCCAGTGCTGCCGCCTCACTCATGGGCGCATCCAGTGCGAGAGGCCTGTCCTGGCGAATGCTCTCCGGAATGACGTCATCGATGAACGCCGCCATGTCCTGGTACCCCAGCGCGGCGAGCATCTGCGCCTGTTCCTCGGCATTGGGGCCGATATGGCGGGGCAGGAAATCGTGGGTGCCAGAGATCTCGGCATAGGGTGTGTTGGGCATGGTCAGCACTCCGCTTAACGGACAAACCGGTTAGGGATGAAAGGCAGGGCAGTGATGGTAACCGCCAGGGGTTTGCCCCTGACGATGGCATCAATGACGGTGCCGGGTTCGGTACAGGCACTCTGCACATACCCCATCGCAATCGGGGCATCCACGCTGGGGCCATAGCCGCCGCTGGTGACCGTGCCGATCAGTTTGTTGTGTTCATCCACCAGTTGCGCACCTTCGCGCACCGGGGCTTTGCCATTCACTGTAAGGCCGACCCGTTTTTCCCGTGATCCCAGGGTCATTTCCTGCAGGATGGTGTCGGCACCAAAGAAACCGCCGGCACGGGCGCCACCGGGGCGGCGGGCCTTGCTGATGCTCCAGGTCAGGGCTGCACTGACGGGAGTGATGGTGTCATTGAGTTCATGGCCGTACAGGCAAAGTCCGGCCTCCAGGCGCAGGGTGTCACGGGCACCCAGTCCGATGGGTTTCACCCGTGCGTCAGTGAGCAGGCATCGTGCGAAGGCTTCAGCCGCGTTGCCGGGCAGGGAAATTTCATAGCCGTCTTCACCGGTGTATCCGGAACGCGTCACATACACATCATGTTCGTACCAGCGGGCGGCCTGACCGTGCATAAACGCCATGGCGTCGACCCCGGGAATCACGGCGGACAATACTGCCGCGCTGTCAGGGCCCTGCAGAGCCAGTAACGCCAGGTCTTCGCGGTAATCCAGGGCCAGCCCGGTCAGGTTTTCCTGCAGCCAGGCCAGGTCGGCAGTCTTGCAGGCCGCATTCACCACGAGCATGAATGTGTTCTCGGCCAGGCGGCAGATCATGAGGTCGTCAAGGATGCCGCCCCGATCATTGGTCAGCAGGGCGTAGGTCTGCTTGTTGACGGGCAGATCCATGAGATCGACCGGCACCAGGGCTTCGAGTTTTTCGGCAGCCTGATCGCCACTGATCAGGATCTGGCCCATGTGCGAGACATCAAACAGGCCTGCTGCTGCCCGGGTGTGCAGGTGTTCGGCTTTCACGCCTTCATACTGGACGGGCATGTGATAACCGGCGAATGGCACCATGCGGGCATTGAGGGAGTGGTGCAGGTCAAACAGGGGAGTCAGTTTGAGGGAGTCGGTATCGGCTGCTGACATAAACGCGGGCTGCTATTGATCGAGAGGCCATTATAGGCATTGCTGATATTTACTTGAAAGCATACTAATTTGGCAGAGAATTCAGTATGTTTACGCATCCGGAACGTTGAGGGGATAGCCTGTAAAAGAGCGCTCTGGCCCGGCTTGAAAGAAAATAAAAACAACACGGCATTAGAAACCATTAACCAGGACCAGGCGTTGCAACCCGATTTTTCACGCAGGACAGGAATATTCAGCAACTGGCTTTCTGGTTGTCGCCGTTTGAGTCTCAAGACAATTATTTATCCATTTATCAGGAGGGAGTTCGCCAATGAGTGATGACGCATACCGGAAAGGCCGTGATATGGCCGTGAAAATGTGGGGCGAAGAGGTCGCCGCGGCCCGTGAGAACCGGGCCACGCCGTTCAACCGTCCCTTTGAGGACCTGGTCACCAAGTACTGCTTTGGCGAAGTCTGGGCCGATGACACGCTCGATCCAAAGACCCGCAGCATGATCACGCTGGCGGCGCTGACCGCGTTGACCAAGCCCAACCAGATCAAGGTGCATGTGCGTGGCGCCATCGCCAATGGCGTTTCGGTAGAAGAGATTCGTGCCATTTTGATTCACAGTGCCGTTTATGCTGGCGTGCCGGCGGGCGTGGAAGCCTTTAACGCGGCGAAAGAAGTACTGGCAGACATGGGACTCGACAAATAGCCCGTAAGCCTTGTAGGTCGGCATAGGCGCAAGGCGCCGTTTGCCGACAGACTTGTGAGGGCTTCAAAAAGACCATGTCGGCAAACGACGCGCTATGCCGACCTACGCACACCGATAAATAAAAAGAACAATCTAGGACATCAGCAATGACAGCAACCAAAGACACCAAAGTTGGCTTCATCGGTATCGGCAACATGGGCTGGCCCATGGCCTTGAATATCTTCGAAGCGGGTTACCACCTCACGGTATTTGATATGGACAGCGCCCGTTCAGAGCGCTTTGCCGTCGAGACCGGCGCCCGCTCGGCAACCTCGCTGTCCGAACTGGGGGCCATGGACTGTGTCATTACCATGCTCCCCAACGGGCATGTGGTGCGCGAAGTGCTGATGGAAGCTGAAGGCGGGGCGTTCATTAATGCCGCGCAGTCTGGCCTGGTCGTTATTGACATGAGTTCCTCTGAACCGACTGGCACGCGCACGCTGGCAGCACAGCTTGCTGACAAGGGTGTTGTGCTGATTGATGCACCGGTGTCCGGCGGCGTGGCCCGCGCCAAGCTTGGCACCCTGGCCATCATGATCGGCACCGATGACACCACGGCGCTGGCCAATGCCCGGCCCCTGCTTGAAACCATGGGGCAGCAGTTGTTTGAAACCGGTGGCAGCGGTTGTGGCCATGCCACCAAGGCCCTGAATAATCTGGTTGCCGCCTCGTCATTTGTCGCCACCTCCGAGGCGATGCTGGCCGCTAAACGCTTTGGCCTGGATCTGGCCACTTTTGTGGATGTCGTCAATGTCTCCACCGGACACAATTTCATGACCGACAAGGTGATGAAAGAACATGTCATCGATGAAAAGTTTGCCACCGGGTTTGCCATGGGGCTGCTGGTCAAGGATGTCGGAATCGCCAATGAGTTGTGTGATGCCGTGAACATGCAGGCGCCTCTATCGCGACTGGTGCTCAAACGCTGGCAGGAAGCACTGGACGTCAAGGGGTTTAGCGCCGACAATTCGGAAGGCATTCTGGTGTGGGATGAGCAGGAGTCTTCCTGACATCGCCGGTTAACAGGCCATAGCCAAGGCAGTCCGAAGCTGTTCGCATGGAAAACTGAATTTACAGGCAAGACTGGGCATCATTCTTGCCGCAGCCCTGGTGCTTGCCAGCGTCGCCACCTTCGTGCGTGCTGTCCTGGTGGCTGATGCCAAGGTCATGGAAGAAATGGCGTCGGTGACCAACCTGGTCAACCGCATGTTCAGCATTGCCGAAATGGGCAATGATTCCCCCTTCAATCCTGACGATGATCCTGCGTTTTTGCAGGAACTGATCGCGCTCGACAATCTGCGTCACATTGATATCCAGATCATGTCCAGCAATGCGAATTACCCGCAGGTCAATGCGTCCATGCGCGAGAAAGTCAAAGCGCAGGCCCGGTTCGTCAACCTGGTCTATCTTGAAACAGAGATGCAGATTCGCACGTTTGTGCAGGCCAACGGTGGCATCATTACACTCAATGCAGATCCCGCCGACGAGATCGGCGAAGTTTGGGTAGAGGCCCGCAACCGTTTCCTGGCCACGCTGGCGTTTCTCATGCGGCTGATGGCCGTGATTGGTTACCACGTGCAGCGCTGGACTAAGCCCCTGGTAACCATTATCAGGGTACCGTCGTCTGCTGAAAGGTGACCCAGATATTGAAGTGATTGTGGAACTGGAAAGCGGTGAAGAAGCCAGCCAGAAAGCCCGCGAACTCAACCCAGACGTGATAGTGATGGACCTGCCCATGCCAGGCATGGGGGGGCTGGAAGCCATTCGCCGCATCAGGGCCAGGAATCCGAAAATCAGAATCCTCGTGTTCACTATGCACGACAATGTGTCATTCGTTGAGCACGCCATGGAAGCCGGCGCGTCCGGGTACATCACCAAGAACAATGCGTCCAACGTGCTGATTCACGCCGTGCGCCAGATTGCTTCGGGTGACACCTACATCGAGCCCGGGCTTGAAAGCGACATGAACGTCCAGCACCAGCCTGGCAAGGGCTCGGCCCTGCCGAAGCACTCGCACCGGGAATGCCAGATTTTCTGCCTCTTCTCCGAGGGCCTGAATACCAACGACATTGCCTCGGACCTGTCGTTGAGTGTCAAAACCGTGGCCAATTACCCGACCCAGATCAAGGAAAAACTGGGTGTGACCAGTACCGCAGACCTGGTCAAACTGGCGATCCGTAATGGCATTATTAAGATGTAAACACCGACGTTTTTTGCAGGCTTCCGGTCCTTTCAGAAAGACCGCCAATCATTCAAAAAAATTATGGCAACCACGTATAATGCCGAGGTTTCACCCGAGCCATCCCGGAGTATTGATGTTGTTATCACCCGTTCCCCGCAAAGCCCTGTTTGTTGCCCTTTTGGCTGCCCATGCCGGTAAGGTCATGGCCCAGGCGACAGACGGTGCCATCGAGGAAATCCAGGTCGTGGGCACAACGCCGGGTTCGGGGCTCGGGGTGTCAGCCGACAGGATTCCGTTTGCCGTGCGCACCATCGGCAGTGACGACCTGGCCAATGCCCAGAGCCTGGATCTCACGGACTATCTCAATACCAACACACCAGGTGTGAATATCAATTCGGCCCAGAACAACCCGTTGCAGCCCGACCTGCTGTTTCGTGGTTTCACGGCTTCACCCCTGCTGGGACTGCCCCAGGGCATTGCCGTGTACCAGAACGGCGCGCGCATCAACGAGCCGCTCGGCGATGCCGTGAACTGGGACCTGCTGCCGGAGTCGGCAGTACAGAGTGTTGATCTGATCAGTGGCTCCGACCCGCTGTTTGGTCTGAACACCCTGGGCGGTGCGCTGGTGCTGACCATGAAGGACGGTTTCAGTTTTTCCGGTCACCAGGCTGAACTCACGACAGGCTCATGGGGACGCATTAACACCTCCCTGGAAAGCGGGGGCAACGACGGCAGCCTCGGCTACTACGTCAATATCTCCCATTTTGAGGAAGATGGCTGGCGTGAGTTTTCCCGCTCCCTAAGCCAGAATTTTTACGGCGCCATGAGTTGGCGTAACGCGGCTGTGTCCAGTCTCGATCTGACCTACCAGCGCGGCGACAGTAACCTGCGAGGCAATGGCCCGGCGCCGGTTGGCCTCATGGCGCTCGATCGTGAAGCCGTATTCACCGCGCCGGATATCACGGAAAACCTGATGGACATGGTGACACTCGATGTCACCCATCACCTGGCGCCGAATATCCAGTTCGCCGGTTCCGGCTTCTGGCGCAAGAACCGCACTCATTCCTTTAACGGTGACGCCTCTGAATACGGGTTGTGCAATTATGCGGGTGGGAACCAGTCACTGTTTGAAGATTTTGAGGACCTGGAAGAAGGCCTGGAAGGTGAACTGGGTATTGAACTGGATGATATCTGTGCCGGTGAAGATGACAGCATCACCAGCCTGGCCGACCTGGAAGACCTGATATTCCACCAGGCCACGACAGCGGGGCTCAACCCCGAGGATTTCGAACCTGAAGACATCAGTGGTGATCTGTCCGGTACCGGCCTGCTCAGTGAAGATGCTATCAACAACATGAGTGACCGTAACCAGGTTTCCGAGGGCTTCAATGGCAAATTCATTTTCAGCGATGACCTGTTCGGCCGCGAAAACCATTTCACGGTTGGCGGCAGCTACCAGCGTGGCGCGGCGCTGTTCAATGCCGTGGTGGAGCTTGCTGACCTTGATCCGGTGACGCGCAGCACGGAAGGGCTCGGCGTGGGTTCCTATGTCGACGAACTGGAAACCCATGTGCGTACGGAAACGGAAGTGTTCAGCCTGTATGCCGTCAATGTCATGGATATCACCGACCGCCTGACTTTGACCCTGGGCGGTCGCTACAACGATACCGACGTTACCCTGCGCGATCGTTCCGGTGAACGGCCCGAGCTTAACGGCGATCACAATTTTACCCGGTTCAATCCTTCCGTGGGCATGACCTTCGATGCCACGGAGAACATGAACCTGTACGCGTCGTACAGTGAATCCAACCGCGTACCGACACCGATTGAACTGGCCTGCAATGAATACGTGTTTGAAGTGGCGCAGGAGTTTGCCATTGCTGCCGGCGAGGATCCTGACGAAATTGAATTTGAATGTCGCCTGCCCAATGCCTTCCTGGCTGATCCGCCCCTGGATGATGTGGTCACCAAGAGTGTGGAACTGGGTATGCGGGGTGAAACGGCGTTCATGGATTACCAGGTCGGCCTGTTCCACGCCACCAACCAGGATGACATCCTGTTCCAGACGACGGGGCGCGCCACCGGCCTGTTCGCCAATGTCGACAAGACCCGGCGCTGGGGACTGGAGTCGGCATTCAGCGGGACGATTGAACAGTTTGACTGGTATGCCTCACTGTCGGTGATCGAGGCCACCTTTGAAGACGATTTCGATGTGCTCAGTCCCAACCATCCCAATGCCGATGATGAGGGCGTGGTCATGGTGTCACGTGGCGACCACATTCCCGGCATTCCGGAAAGCCTGCTCAAGCTTGGCGGCGATTACCGTTTCGGCAATTTCTCGGTTGGTGCGGAAGCCATCTACAACGCGGCGCAGTACCTGCGTGGTGATGAGAGCAACGACCTCGACAAGGTCGATGGCTACATGCTGCTGAACCTGAGAGCACTGTATTCCCTGGGGGATAATTTCTCGGTGTTTGCCCGCGTCACCAATGCCCTGGGCAAGGACTACGAAAACTTCGGGCTGCTCGGGGAAGATCCGTCAGAAGTCATCGACGGCATAGACGACACGCCAATCTTTCTGGGAGTGGGTGCCCCGCGCGCTGCGTGGGTCGGGCTGCGTTACCGGTTTTAACGCCAGGGGCAGGTAGCGTCAGCAATAGGCCTGCAGCCCATGCCGACGGGCATAGTCTTCGCTATCAGGCGAACGGGTGCCTCAGCATGATCGTTTCTTCGCGATCCGGACCGGTAGAAATGATGTCTACCGGGGCCTCGATTTTCTCTTCAATGAACCTGATGTAGTTGCGCGCGTTCTCTGGCAGGTCGTCCAGGGACTTGGCGCCGAAGGTGGATTCTTTCCAGCCCGGCAGTTCCTCGTAAACCGGTTCCAGCGTGTCATAGACCTCGAAGTTGGTGAGGCAGGTCATGGAGTCTTCGCTGATGCCCTTGTAGCCGACACACACTTTCACGGTATTCAGGCCATCGAGCACATCAAGTTTGGTCAGGCAGATACCGGACACGGAGTTGATGCGAATGGACATCTTCAGGATGACAGCATCAAACCAGCCGCAGCGGCGGTTGCGGCCGGTGGAAGCACCCAGTTCCTTGCCCACGGTAAACATGTGGTTGCCGACATCATCAAACAGTTCAGTCGGGAACGGACCGCTGCCAACGCGGGTCGTGTAGGCCTTGGTAATACCCAGCACGTAATCCAGGTAGAGCGGACCATAGCCGCTGCCGGTGGCGACACCGCCAGCGGTGGTATTAGAAGAGGTCACGTACGGGTAGGTGCCGTGGTCGACATCCAGCAGGGCGCCCTGGGCACCTTCGAACAGGATGTTCTCACCGTTCTTGCGCGCGGTGTGCAGGATCTCGATGGTGTCGGATACCATGGGGCGAATACGTTCACCCTGCGCCAGGCTTTCATCCAGTGTCTGCTGGAAGTCGATGGCCTCGGCCTGGTAGTAATTGGTCAGCACGAAGTTGTGGTAATCCAGAACTTCCTCGAGTTTTTCCGCAAAGTGCTTCGCGTGCATGAGTTCGCCGAGGCGAATGCCGCGGCGCGCCACCTTGTCTTCATAGGCCGGCCCGATACCGCGACCTGTTGTGCCGATTTTCTTGTCGCCTTTACGGGATTCTCGCGCCTGGTCCTGGGCTATGTGATACGGCAGGATGAGCGGACAGGCGGCGCTGATTTTCAGGCGGTCGCTGACGGTGCCGATCTTGGCTTCCAGTTCGTCCAGCTCCTTGAGCAGGGCGGTGGGTGAGAGCACCACGCCGTTGCCGATGATGCAGGTCACGTCTTCACGCAGAATGCCGGAGGGCAACAGGTGCAGTACGGTTTTCTCGCCGCCGATGACCAGGGTGTGGCCGGCATTGTGACCGCCCTGGAAGCGCACCACGTTGGAGGCTTTGTCTGTCAGCAGGTCGACAATCTTGCCTTTCCCTTCGTCACCCCACTGGGTGCCGAGCACAACTACACTTTTTCCCATCTTCAGCCCTGGTTCCTACAAATCAAATTTGGTTAATGTTCGGTAATGTTCTGGTGTTTTCTAAAGCGGTGTGACCTGCCAGCTGTCGCCGGTCCGGGTCAATGCGTGATTGCAGCCCATCTCGGCGGCTGACTCTGTTTGCCCGGCAAATGCACACACAACCTGCTCGCCACTGGCGCGCAGATCGTTGATGGCCGTGGCCAGAGCCGGGTCATCACTGGCCGGGGCAAAGATGCGTCGGGGGGTGGCCGGTTCACGGCAGCTCTGCGCGAGCAGGATTTTCAGGTCGGCATCAAAGCCGGTGGCTGCACGGGCACGCCCGAAGACTTCGCCGATGGCGTCATAACGGCCACCGTTGGCAATGGCTTCGCCGTAGGTGGACACGTAGGCCGCAAACACGACACCGGTGTGGTATTCGTAGCCGCGCAGTTCTCCCAGGTCGAAATACAGGGACTGCTCCGGGAAGGCGGCGGAAATGGCGGCGGCGATCTGGCGCAGCTGCTCAATGCTGGCGCTGATCTCCGGCAGCTCGCTGTTGAGCTCGCTCAAGCCGCGGTCAAGCACGCTTTCATCACCATGCAGGGAAGACAGCGTCTTGATGTTGGCAATCAGGGTGTCATCGGCATTGCCGTCACGCAGCACCTGTTCGATTTCGCTGGTGGATTTGCGCTGGAGTGCGGCAAACAGCTTGGCTTCCAGGGCTGGTGGCAGATCGGCGGCACCGGTCAGGGCGCGGTAAATGCCGACATGGCCCAGGGCCAGCTGCGGCTTGATGATGCCGGCCTTGTCCAGTGTGTGCAGCATCAGGGTGATGACCTCGATGTCGCTTTCAATGCCGGCATGGCCATACAGCTCGGCGCCGATGGTAAGCGGGCTGCGGGAGCCTAACAGACTTTTTGGCAGGGTGTGCAGCACGCTGTCGGCATAACACAGGCGGGTCGGCGCTTCGCGCTGCAGGACATGGGAATCGATGCGGGCTACCTGCGAGGTGATGTCGGCACGCACGCCCATGCCGCGACCGGTCAGCTGGTCGACGATCTTGAAGGTTTGCAGCTGGAGTTCATTGCTCGGCAGGATCAGCAGGGAGTCGAGGAACTCGATCAGCGGGGTCATGACCAGCTCGTAGCCCCAGGTGCTGTAGAGGTCGAGGATATCCCGGCGCAGGGTTTCCAGCTGGTTTGCCTGGGGCGGCAGGATTTCATCAACGCCGTCTGGTAACAGCCAGCGATTCACTTTGGTCATGAGGGTCAGCGTCTTTTAAAGCTAGTTAACCAGGTAAAGTAAAACGATGCCTGTCACCATGCTGCCAAGGCCGATCAGGCGCAGGGTAGCGTTATCTATGTCGGCCAGCATAGCCACCAGCTGACGCCAGCGGCCGGGATACAAAAACGGCATTATACCTTCTATTACCAGCATCAGGCTGATCGCTATACCGATTTCCCGCCACATGCCGGTGTGCCGGGCGCTCAGTTGGCGTCCGGCATACTGTTGTTCAGGTACCTAAAGAAGTCGCTGTTCGGGCTGATGATCAGGACATCGCTGCTGTCATCAAAGGTATTTACATAGGCATTAAGACTGCGGGTGAAATTGTAGAACTCCGCATCCTTGTTGAAGGCCTCGGCGTAAATCGAGGCGGCCTGGGCATCACCTTCACCACGGATGAGCTCGGCATCCCGATAAGCTTCGGCCAGGATGACCGTGCGCTGGCGATCCGCATCCGCCTGGATACCTTCCTGCAGCTCGCGACCGGTAGAGCGCAGTTCTTGCGCTTCTTCCTGGCGCTCAGTGTTCATGCGCAGGTAGACCGATTCACTGACATTGGGCGGCAGGTCGATCATCTTGACGCGGATGTCCACGACCTGGATACCCAGTTCTTCCTGGGTAATGCTGTTCATGCGTTGTGTCAGTTGTTCCATCAGCAGGTCGCGTTCACCGGAAACCACCTCGTGGACGGTGCGAACACCGAACTGGTCGCGCAGGCCGGTATTGATACGCTGCGCCAGCAGGTTATTGGCGGAGTTCTCGTCACCGGAGGTGGCGCGGTAGTAGTCCGCGGTGTTGTAGATACGCCACTTGGCATAGGAGTCCACTTCCAGATAGTTCTTTTCAGATGTCAGGTAGCTCTGGGTGGGCGCATCCAGGGTCTGGATACGGCCGTCAAACAGGCGCACGGTATGGACGCCCGGAATCTTGAAGTGCAGGCCGGGCGGGATCTCGAAATTGGTGACTTCGCCGAAGGTCAACAGAACGGCGCGGTCGATCTGGCGCACAACATAAAGGCAGTTGTAGCCAATGATGATGACCAGCGCCATACCGACCAGGGAAAACAAGGTGGAGTTCTTCATGGACGTGATCTCCTGTCTGGTGCGGAACGGGTGGGGCTGTTGGAGAAGTCGCGTAGCTGGCTGTTGCCGTTGGATTCAAACGAGCCACTGACTTCGGGCAGGCGGCGGCCGGACTGGATGATCTGGTCCAGCGGCAGCACGATCATGTTGTTGCCGGAACCGTCGACATCGACCATGACCTTGGAGACGCTGCCCATCACCCGTTGCAGGGCATCGATGTACAGGCGCTCGCGTGTCACTTCCGGAGCCTTCTGGTATTCAACCAGCAATTGTTCAAAGCGGCGGGCTTCACCTTCAGCCTGCGCCACAACCCGGTCCTTGTAGGCGTTGGCTTCCTCGATCTGGCGTCGGGCCTGACCGCGGGATTCCGGCACAACCTGGTTGGCATAAGCGCGGGCCTGGTTCTGGAAGGACTGGTTGTCTTCGCGCGCCTTGATGACATCGTCAAAGGCTTCGCGCACCTGCTGCGGCGGCAATGACTGGTCGATGTTGACCTGGCGAATGGTGATGCCGGTACCGTACAGATCCATGTAATCTTGCAGGCGCAGGGCGGTGTCCTGGGCAATCTGGTCGCGGCCCAGGGTAATGGCATTGTCCATGGTGGATGAGCCGACGATGTGGCGAATGGCGGATTCGGCTGCATGCTGCAGCGAAATTTCCGGGTCTTCCACTTCGAGGTAGTACTTGCGGGCATCGGTGATGACGTACTGGACCGTCATGGTGATGTCGATAATGTTGTCGTCCTCGGTGAGCATGGTGTCACTGAAATCGCGGTCGTAAACGCGGGTGACGTTGATGAGGGTTACCGAGTCGACCAGCGGCGGATTCCAGTGCAGACCGGGCAACACCACGGCTTCCTGCGCGACACCGAAACGCAGCACGACACCGCGCTCCTGTTCGTCGACGGTGTAGAAACCGGCGCCGACCCAGATAATGCCGAGGATGACGATGACACCGACAACCAGGCCGCCGGAGATGGTTTCACCACCACCGCCATCGTTGCCGCCTTTACCTCCTTTACCACCTTTGCCACCGCCAAAAAGGCCGGTGATCTTGCTAATAAAGGAATTCAACACTTCCTCGAGGTCAGGAGGACCCTGGTCGTTACCGCTTGGGCGGTTACTCCAGGGGTCGTCCTTACGATCGTCGTTGTCAGGCTCATTCCAGGCCATCAATTTCTCCTGATTCCGGATTCTGGGTATTCAAAACGTGCGTGGGTTTTTGCAAACGCGAGGCGCGATTTTAACGAAATTTCGGTGCCATTGACACCGCTTTCGGGGTGTCGACAGTCCGGTTTGGGGGCTTTGAATGCCCGCATTCCGGGCACTTTAGGGCAGGGCCGGGGCTTCCTGTGCGGTTGTGTCGCTGCCGGGAGAGGGCGCAGGCAGGTATGGGGCCGGATCCATGCCTTCTTCTTTCAGCAACCGGATAAAATTCTCCCTGGGCAGGCGCAATGACAGCTTAATGGTGCCCCGTGCATCCACCGATTCCGCTTTCACCACACCCTGGCCGTAGAGCCGGGCGCGCAATTTGCCCTGGCGCGGTTCCAGCGGCAGGGTAGGTTCAATTAGGTCCTCGCCCAGCAACTCGCCGATAGCTTGGCGCAGTTCCGTCATGCCGGCCCCCGTACTGGCGGAAACCCAGACCCGCCACGGCGTGCCGTGTTCGTCGCGGTCCACCTGCGGTTTGCCGCCAATCAGGTCGATCTTGTTGAACACCAGCAGGGTGGGAATTTCATGGGCGCCGATCTCGTGCAGGACTTCATCAACCTGATCCTTGAGCAACTGGCGCTCCTCATTGTTGCAATCGATCACATGCAGCAGCAGGTTGGCTTCCACGGTTTCTTCCAGCGTGGCGCGAAAGGCATCCACCAGCTGGTGGGGCAGGTTGCGAATGAAGCCGACCGTGTCAGCCAGAATGGCCGGGCCAAAATCCGGCAGCTGGATCTTGCGCAGCGTGGAATCCAATGTCGCGAAAAGCTGGTCGGCGACATAGATATCCGACTCGCTCATGCGGTTGAACAGCGAAGACTTGCCGGCGTTGGTATAACCCACCAGGGATACTGTCGGGATTTCGGCACGCTTGCGGGCACGGCGGCCCTGGTCACGCTGCTTGCGGACTTTTTCCAGGGACTTGTTGATGGCCTTGATGCGCCCGCGCACCAAGCGCTGGTCGATTTCCAGTTGGGTTTCACCAACACCCCGGACACCGATACCGCCTTTTTGCCGGTCAAGGTGAGTCCAGCCTCGCACCAGGCGCGTGAGGGAATGCTGCATCTGGGCCAGCTCGACCTGCAGTTTGCCTTCATAGGAACGGGCGCGCTGGGCAAAAATATCGAGAATGAGACCGGTACGGTCAAGTACGCGGCATTTCAGGTCGCGTTCCAGGTTGCGTTCCTGGCTGGGTGACAGCGCATGATCGAACAGCACCACTTCGGCCTGGTGCAGGCTGATCATGTGCTGGATTTCCTCGAGCTTGCCGGTGCCGACAAAAAAGCGCGGGTTGACATGCTTGAGGCCGCCGCTGACCATTTCCACCGGGCAGGCGCCAGCTGAGAGTGCCAGCTCCTCGAATTCCCTGGGGTCAGGCTCCTGCTCTCCATCCAGCTCAAGCTGGACGAGGATCGCTATTTCGCCACTGTCGGGACGCTCGAAAAAGATAACTGGACCTCAACCGAAACGGTTTGTGTCACCTGTGCTGGATATCAAACGGGGTCAGATGAAATTGCCCGGACTGTCGTGATCTGCACCTGCTTCACCACCGGCCATGGGAACACGGACCTGGCGACTCGGGACAACCGTCGAGATGGCATGTTTATAGACCATCTGGTTAACGGTGTTTTTCAGGACAATGACAAACTGGTCAAATGACTCAATTTGGCCTTGTAATTTAATGCCACTGACAAGGTAAATCGCCACAGGGACTTTTTCCTTGCGCAGGACGTTCAGGAAAGGGTCTTGTAAAGAATGCCCTTTAGACATGATGTCTCTCCAAGTATTTTTTATTTTGTAAACGCCTCAGGTGGAATCCAATTCCACAGGGCATGAATTATAGTGCCTCAGTTCCAGCTACCACTAGCTGTTGTCAGTATCCGAGAGAATTTTCAGGCACTTCTTCACAATTATTCCTCTTTCACTGCTCGTTTCCGCCTCGATGCGCCTTAAATCGGGCCAGCTGCGCAGCCAGGTCAGCTGGCGTTTGGCCAGCTGGCGGGTGGCGGCGATGCCCTTGTCGATCATGGTCTGGGTGTCATATTCACCTTCCAGGAAGTCCCAGACCTGGCGATAGCCTACTGATTTGATTGCCGGTAGCTCCCTGTGCAGGTCGCCCCGGGCATGCAGTTGCCTGACCTCTTCGACAAAACCTTCATCCAGCATGGCATGAAAACGTAACGCTATTTGCTCATGCAGGGTGGCGCGCTCGGCGGGATGAACAGCGACGAAGACCAAATTGGACAAGAAATCCGGCAAATCGTTCGACAGTTTCTTGCCTCGCTGGTGGTGATACGTAAGAGAACGCCCAGTGGTTTCATAGACTTCCAGTGCTCGCATCAGCCGCTGCGGGTCGGTGGGGTGAATGCGCGCAGCAGCAGCGGGGTCAATCTCCGCCAGGCGGGCATGTACCGCCGGCCAGCCCTCAGCATCGGCCAGGGCCTGGATGCTGCTGCGCACGGCGGAATCGGCCGGAGGCATGCTGGCCATGCCTTCTGCCAGTACCTTGAAGTAAAGCATCGTGCCGCCAACCAGCAGCGGGCGTTTGCCCCTGTCGATAATGTCACGTGCCGCGGCGATGGCATCGTTACGAAACTCGGCGGCGGAATACGGTTGCGCCGGATCCCGAATGTCGACCAGATGATGAGGGGTTTCAGCCAGCGTGGCCCGGTCGGGTTTGCCTGAACCGATATCCATACCGCGATAGACCAGCGCTGAGTCGACACTGATGATTTCGAAGTCATGATGCCGGGCCAGCTCTAGCGCGATAGCGGTTTTGCCGGCGGCGGTGGGGCCCACAAGACACAGCACCGGCTTCGATGCGTTGGTTTGTAAGGTTTTGGCTGAAGGTTTACTGGACAAGGCCGGGAATCGATAAAAGGATAAAGGGATGAAAGGATAAAGGGCCGGCGGGGCAGGGTCTACTGCTCCCGACCTGGATTCTGCAGGCAGGAAGAGGCCCTGGTGCCGTCATCTGGCGGCTTTGATAAGGAAACGAAGAAAGGAGGAAAGGAGGAAGGGAGAAAAGGGGGGCAACTGCTCCTGCAGTATAAGCGTAGTAGGTCGGCATAGCGGAGCGTTTACCGACAGTCATGGGATACACACAAAATCTTTATGTTGGCAAACGGGCTTCGCCCTTTTATGCCCCAGAGGGTAAGGCCGACCTGCACTAAAAGGTTTGATTCTCACCGGTGCCCCTTTCTCCTTTCCTCCCTTTCTCGAACACCTAAGCTACAATGCCCACCATGCTTACCCTAGGTAGATTGAAATGAATCCCGACCGGCCCGTGGGCGTCTTTGATTCGGGTGTGGGGGGTCTTTCCATCCTGAAAAAAATTCACCAGCACCTGCCGCACGAGTGCCTGCTTTATGTCGCTGACTCGGCTCATGCCCCCTACGGTCCCAAAGGCATCGCTTTCATTCTGGAACGGAGCAAGGCGATCGTTGATTTTTTTCTGGCCGCTGAGGTCAAGGCGGTAGTGGTAGCATGCAACACAGCGACGGCTGCTGCCGTAGAAGAGCTGCGCGCCGAGTACACGATTCCCATCATTGGAATGGAACCCGCCATCAAGCCAGCGGCAGTGAAAAGCCAGTCCGGTGTCATTGCTGTGCTTGCCACTGAAGGCACACTGGCCAGCGACAAGTTCGTCGACCTGAAAAGCCGTTTCGACAAGCAGGTGGAAATAATCACGCAACCCTGTCCGGGCCTGGTGGAGCAGATCGAACAATCTCAGCCGGACCTCAAAGTCATCGCCGAACTCGTCAGGCAGTACGTATTACCGCTATTGGCAAAAGGCGCCGATACCCTGGTGTTGGGGTGTACCCATTACACCTTCATTACCGAACAAATCCGCGCAGTGGCCGGCGACGGGATCGCCATTATTGATACCGATGATGCTGTCGCCCGGCGTCTGGGCAGTGTGCTCGCTGATGAACAGTGCCTGGCACCGGCCGAGCAGTCCGGGGTCGTCCAATTCTTTTCCAGTGGTGATAGAGCGGTGCAGGAAACGTTGCTCAGTGCCTGCTGGGGAGAACCGGTTTCGGTGAGGCGTTTCTGATGGGCGGCTTACTGCCCACGCATGAACAGCTTGTCCAGCTCGTTCAGTGACATCTGCACCCAGGTAGGGCGACCGTGATTGCACTGGCCTGAGCGTTCGGTGCGTTCCATATCCCGCAAGAGGGCATTCATTTCCGGGATCGTGAGCTGGCGATTGGCGCGCACCGAGCCATGGCAGGCCATGGTGGACAGGATTTCATCGCGGTGCGCTTCGATGCGGTCGCTGGCGCCGTGTTCGAGAAAATCCGACAGCACATCGCGCACCAGCTGTTCCACGTCGGCACTTTTCAAGATAACCGGCACCTGGCGAATGCTGATGGTCTCCGGTCCCTGACGCCCCAAGGTCAAACCCAGTTGCTCCAGCGCCTCGCGATTTTCCTCGGCGCAATCGGCTTCGTTTTCACTCACCGCGACGGATACCGGCACCAGCAATGGCTGGGAACGAATGCCCTCATCACTCATCGCGGTTTTCATGTGTTCGTAGGTGATGCGTTCGTGAGCGGCATGCATGTCGACCAGGACCAGGCCGTGTTCGTTCTGCGCGAGGATGTAGATGCCATGGAGCTGGGCGATGGCAAAACCCAGTGGCGGGATTTCTTCATCATCGGTGGCCGCAGGCATAAGCTGTCTTGGCGCAGACGGTGCGGCAAAGTCCCTGAAAGTAGACAGTTGCGATTCAACCTGATGGCGTGACAACCCGAAGCCCTGCTGTCGGGGAGCGCTATAACCGGGTTCCGCAATGGAATTGACACTGCCGATGCGTGCCGCGGGTTCTACAAAAACCTCTTCGTGTTGAGAGTCGGTTATTGCTTGAGGCCGCACATCCGCCAGCGAGCGATGCAGGGCGCTGAAGAGAAAGTCATGCACCAGGCGACTGTCGCGAAAGCGCACCTCGTGCTTGGTCGGGTGGACGTTCACATCCACCAGGGATGGATCCAGTTCAAGGTACAGCACAAAGGCCGGGTGGCGGCCGTGATAGAGCACATCGCGGTAAGCTTGCTTGATGGCATGGGTAACGAGCTTGTCGCGGATGGCGCGGCCGTTGACGTAGAAATGCTGCAGGTCGGCCTGGGAGCGCGAGAAGGTCGGCAGGCTGACCCAGCCCCACAGGCGCAGGCCACTGGATTCCATATTGATGGCGACGGTGTTGTCGATGAAGGCGGGACCGCATACCTGTGAGACGCGCCGGCGCTGTTCGGTTTCGGTGATGGCGGCCTCAAAGCGATGCACGGCACGGCCGTTATGCATGACATTGAAAGCGACATCGAAACGGCTCAGGGCGAGGCGGCGCACCATTTCATCTATGCGTTTGTATTCGGTCTGCTCGGTGCGCAGGAATTTGCGCCGTGCCGGGGTGTTGAAAAACAGGTCGCGTACTTCGACATTGGTGCCCGGCGGGTGGGCGGCCGGGCTGACCGTGGCGGCCATGTCACGGCCCTCGGTTTCCACTTTCCAGGCTTCTGAAGCCTCTGCCGTGCGGGAGATCAGGGTCAGGCGGGAGACGGAACTGATACTGGCCAGCGCCTCGCCGCGAAAGCCAAGCGAGGCCACATGTTCGAGATCGTCGAGTTCGCTGATCTTGCTGGTGGCATGGCGGTTGAGTGCTAGGGGCAGGTCGTCCTTTTCCACGCCGCTGCCGTTGTCGCGCACGCGAATGAGCTTGATGCCGCCTTTTTCCAGTTCAATGTCGATGCGGCTCGCGCCGGCATCAAGGCTGTTTTCCAACAATTCTTTGATCACGGAGGCCGGGCGTTCGACGACTTCACCGGCAGCAATCTGGTTGCTCAGGCGCTGACTCAGGAGTTGAATGCGGGCGTGCTTGCGGGGACTGCAGTCGGCAGGCATAACGATACTGTTCGGGTGATTCCTCTTTTACCAGGAGGGTATTTTGAGTTTCTGTCCAACCCGAATGGTATCACTATTGAGTTGATTGGTGTCGCGAATGCGGTCCAGCGGAATGCGGTAATTTTCCGCGATGCCCGACAGGGTTTCGCCACGGGCAATGGTGTGTTCGACAAAGGTGATGTCCAGTGTACTCATCATGCCGTTGGGTATGGTCAACTCCTGGCCAATGTGGATCGTGTTGGAGTCCAGGTGGTTGGCTATTTTTAGCTGGGCCAGCGGCACATTGAAACGTTCGGCAATTTCGCCGAGGGTGTCGCCACGGCTGACCACATAGACAGACGGCGCGCCACCGTTTTCCTTCTGCCAGGACACCCAGGTCCCCGGCGGCGGATTGTTGAAGAACCAAGCCGTGATGCCCTCCACCACGGCGGCAGCAAAGCGCTGGCGCCAGGCGGCCGAGTCCAGGTTCCTGGCATCCGTGGGATTGGTGATATAGCCGGATTCCACCAGCAATGAGGGAATGTCAGCGCTGCGCAGCACCACAAAGTTGGCCTGCTCGACATTGCTACGGCGCATGTGGGTAACCTTCCCCAGCGAGGCGATGATGTTGTTGCCGGCCTCGATGCTGGAGGCAATGCTGGCTGTCATGCTCAGGTCCAACAGGACCGAGCGCAACACTTCATCCTTGTCATCCAGGCGCACCTTGCCCAGCCCACCGATGAGGTCGGCGGCGTTTTCCTTCTCTGCCAGCAGGCGGGCATGCTCACTGGTGGCGCCGCGCTGGGACAGGGCATAGATGGTGGTGCCGCGGGCCGAACTGCTGCTGAACGAATCGGCATGGATGGCCACAAAAAAATTGGCGTCGTTGGCGTGGGCGATGCGGGTACGTTCCTGCAGGTACATGCCGTAATCCCCGTCCCTTACCATCACCGCACGATAGCCGGGCGTGGCATTGACGCGCTTTTCGATTTCCCGGGCTATGGCTAGGGTCACCTTTTTCTCCTGCAGCTTGCCGAAACCGATGGCACCGGGGTCTTCCCCACCGTGACCGGCGGAAATGGCGATCACGATATCGCGCTTGTCATTGGCCAGGTCGTCGGCGGAACGCTTGACTTCCTTTTCGGCACTGGCGACATCGCTGTCGTAGAAGTCGATGACCAGGCGGCTGCCATACTGATCGTTGGGTTCGAGCAGGAAGGAACGCGGCTGGGTCCTGGCGCGCATGTCGAAGACAACGCGGTAATCACTGCCGTTGCGCGGCGCCGAGCGAATATTGCTGATCGGGGTATTGTCCAGCTCAAGACTGCTGAAGTCGGCGGTCAGCTCGGCATCGCTGAGGTCGACCACGATGCGGTCGGGATTCTCGAGGCTGAAGACCTGGTGGTCGAGGTTGGCGCTGAGGTCAAAGACGAGGCGGGTGTATTCCGGGGCGCGGTACGCGCGCACATTTTCCACGACGGCCGCAAAACCGGGTGCTGCCAGTGCCCAGCAGCCCAGTGCAAAAAACAGCCTATAGATGTGTTTTGCCACCCGTAAATCCCTGAAAGCTGGCGAAATAGCCTAGCAATCTTGCTTTAAAATCTATAATTTACAGTTATTTACAAGCAATTTCTACAAAAAATATGAGGTTTTGTCTGATGTCTGCGCCAGGTCACGCCGTGGCAAGCGCTGCGGCCATGGCCTCGCCCCTGGGGGTATGGGCCTCCCAGGTGATCCGGCGTCCGCGCTCTTCCAGGCTCAGTATGAGCGCCAGGTCGGCCGGTGGCAGGACGCCAAAGGCTTTTTCGGGCCACTCAATCAGCACGAGGGCGCTGTCAGCGAGATAGTCCCAGAGGCCGATAAACTCCAGTTCCTCCGGGTCTTCGAGGCGATACAGATCGAAGTGGAAGATGCGGACAGCGCCTATTTCATAGGGTTCCACGAGGGTATAGGTGGGACTTTTTACGGCGCCTTCATGGCCCAAAGACTGAACGATGCCGCGGCTCAGGGTCGTTTTGCCCGTGCCGAGATCGCCGCTGAGGGTGATCAGCGCCTGGCCTTCAGTGGCCCTGGCCAGAGCACGGCCAAAGGTGACGGTGGCCGCTTCGTCGGGCAGGAAAGTGGAGCGGGTCATAGGGGTTACGGGTTCACCAGGCGTTGTATGGTGCCAAGCAGGTCGGTGGCGAGCATCCCGCGTTCTCCGTGTTCACGGGCGACAAGATCCGCGGCATGGCTGTGAATGCAGGTGCCCAGGCGGGCGCTGTCTGCAGCCGGGAGACCCTGAGCGAGGAGTCCGCCAAGCACACCGCTGAGCACATCACCCATGCCGCCACTGGCCATGCCGGGATTGCCATGGGCACACTGGTCAACCTGGACGCGTTCGCCCTGACGGTAAGCCACAAGCGTGCCGGCTCCCTTGAGAATGCTGACGCCGCCAAAACTCGCCTGCAGCCGGGTAACCGCTGCAACCCGGTCCTGCTGGACATCCGCTGTGCTGGTATCCAGCAGGCGGGCCGCTTCGCCGGGATGCGGGGTGATGATCAGATCGCGGACATGCCCGATGTCGTTCATGCCCACGCTCTGGCTGAGAAAATTCAGGGCATCGGCATCCATGACCAGCGGCACCGGCCTGGTGGCCAGCGTTTGTAAGGTCAAGGTTAGGCACATACGCGACCAGTCGCTTTGCCCTAGACCCGGCCCGAGCACAATCACGCTCGCAGATGACAGCAGGCAGACGAGATCATCGCTGTCCTCGACGGCTTTCGCCATGAGTTCGGGGTAGCGGACAAGGAAGGCGGCACAGTGAAACGGATGCGTCGCCACGGAAACCAGCCCGGCGCCGGTGCGCGCGGCGCTCATGCCGGCCATCAGTGCAGCGCCGCCAATGCCTTTGTCACCCCCGATCACCAGCACATGGCCAAAATGGCCTTTATGGCCATCGTGCGGGCGCGCTTGGAGCTGGTGCTTGAGAGTGGCGTAATCGATTTTGCGGGGCTGGCTTGTCATGGCTCGGGCTTCAAAACATGTAGCATTCATTATAGCCTGAAGCGGGCTTTGTACTGTGCATCTGGCAGGGATGTCCCGAAACGGGCAGAAAATTTATTGCCGCCATTTATCGTATCCCCACAACGAACAAGGCCCGTGTTCGACGGGCCTTGTGGTGGCCTGGGTGACCAGGCGGGATTCTGGAAAGTTTTGGCCGGTTAGGCCTGAACCTGAGTATTATTATCGTTAAACTGTGTCAGTTAGCGTGGCGTTTGCCCAGAGTAATGTGGCGTGGGCCTGAAGTGGCGACCTGTCCGCTAACGCCGAGCGGGATTTGCTGAATTTTTCCGCCCTGGGCTAGGAAGGCTGCAACCTGATCCTCAATGGCGCCGCTGGTGAAGTCTTCAGTCTGTTCTTTGACGGGTTTGCTTTTAACGCTTTTTGCACTAGCCATATTGATCCTTTTCTAGTTATCAAAATGTTGTGGTCTCTCGAGGTGGTTGCTGTGACAGGCAACGCCTACGAACGCGCTGTCTTTCTCTGATTTCCCTGAATTTGGCTCCTTAGAAACCGCAGCGCGGCCAGGCATTATAGCGATTAGCAGCTTCTTATTCATGTGGCAGCTGGCAAATACCCCCTCCTCGTACAAGGACACACCTGTAACTGGCTTGATTTGCTGCGAAATTCAGCTGTCAGCGGGTCACACTCACGAGACGAATCGCGAGCGCGATGAAGACCAGTCCCGCAAGCCGGTTCAGGACACTCTGGGCTGTGGCAGAG
>Ga0255757_10001263_pt1 | contig 24722 bp, 19 predicted proteins | sample 071ome_27_FD_179957 | JGI IMG/M metagenome (GOLD analysis project Ga0255757, IMG submission 179957) | Coastal salt marsh microbial communities from the Groves Creek Marsh, Skidaway Island, Georgia - 071409AT metaG (version 2) | ecosystem: Environmental > Aquatic > Marine > Intertidal zone >...
CGCGCGCCATGTGCGCCATTAATCGGCCCGGGGTAGCGACAATGATATCTGCTCCACCCTTCAACGCATCGGCCTCAGCTTCCCAGCTCACACCGTCGCCACCGCCATATACGGGGTAACACGATGCATTCGTGAAGTAGGCAATGCCTTGAATCTGCTGGTCTATCTGAATGGCCAACTCGCGCGTTGGACACAAGATGAGAACTTGAACGCCGTCGTTGGGTTCATCCGCAATCTGATTGAGCGCTGGCAAAACAAAAGCCGCCGTTTTTCCTGTACCCGTCTGGGCACAGCCGATGAGGTCTTTCCCCTCTAAAATGGTCGGTATGGCTTTTTCTTGAATCTCGGTCGCCTCTTCAAAGTTCATGTAGAACAAGGCATCGAGTATGGTATCGTTGAGTTTAAAGTCTGAAAATTTCATTTAATCAGTTTAGGTTGATTTTCGCCACCAAATCGACATTGTCGCTGATGACTAGGGCGGCGGGCCCTGTTCCCACGGACCACTGGGTCCGGTCGATGGAGAAGCTCGCCTCGAGGGATTTGGCGTCCGTTTGAACGACGCGAACTTCTATGGGATGCGTTTCTCCTCGCAAGGTAAGGTCTCCACGCATGTCATACGTAGTTTCGTTGCCAATTTTGCCCACAAACTCAATTTTATTCGCTGTAAAACAAATGGTTGGGTATTTCTCAGCATTCAGGAACTCCTCCTTGTTGACTACATTTCGGTCTCGCGCAGCGACGCCGGTGGCGAAAGAATTGGCCGCCACACAACCCTCAAAAGCCACGAGCATATCCCCTTTAAATGTAGCCTCGGCCGATATTCCATCACTTTGGAACCCTCCCTCGACCTTGCTCAAACCAAATTCTCTAACAGTAAAGTCAATCTCAATTTCCGCAGGAATGGTTCGTGTTTGCGCCACCAAAGCGTTGGCAACAAGCATCATCACAAGGAAGTATTTCATAGGCACAGATTAAAGGAACGGATCAAATCCATGCTCCTTTAACAACGAAAGACGGGGTCCGTGTTCAATAAAGGTGGAAGGAAGTTTATGAAGGACCAATTTTGGTCTGGGCACCATATCCTCCACTAAAGCTGCTATACCACCCCCTAAACCACCCAATCCAGTGGATTCTTCGAAAACGTGGATTTCGTCAAAATTGGCCAAAATTGGGCCAAAATCATCAAAAAATGGCCAAACTTGCGCCAAATGGAGGTGATTTCCTTCGTTTTTCATCAAATCTGAAATCGCACCTGTGCTCACCCAAAGCACTTTGGAATCCGCTTTAGACAACCACTCGTACGGCGCAAAATTCGCCCGATGCTCCCCTTCCGTTCTCGCTTTTGGGTAACGAATGAAAAGAGGTCCAGACGGGGGATTGAGCGCAACTTCCTGAAGCATGCCTCTAAGGGCCTCCCCATTCCTCGGGTTCCACACCACCACTCCGGGCAAATCCATCAACAAGCCTTGGTCAAACACCCCGTGGTGGGTCGGCCCATCGGCACCGACCAAACCCGCACGGTCCACCAAGAATACCACCGGCAGCCCCTGAAGGACCACATCGTGAACTACTTGATCATAGGCCCGCTGTAAGAACGTACTATATATATGCACCCAAGGACGACCGCCCGCCGCAGCAATACCTGCCGCTGTGGTCACGGTATGGGCTTCGTTGATGCCCGTATCGAGGAATTGGTCCCCGAAATCTTCGCGCAATGGTCCAAAACCACTGCCCGCCAACATCGCCGGACTCAGCACCTGAATGTCTTTGTGACGCTCAAGAATATCGCGCATGGCCTCCGCTGCCCACCACTGAAAAGTCGTACCGGGCTTGTAGGACTTTGGCGCGCTCAAATCCGGGCGCTTCGTGCGAATGTGAAGGAGGCGTGGTCCTGAATTTTTGAGTTGCTCGTTGAGGTGATGGACCAATTGGACCACATCATTACCCGCTTCCACATACGTGTACGACCAACCCAAACTCTCCACATAGCTTTGATACGAACCGCGATCGTGCAAGGCACCAACAGTTTCGTCAATACTACCGTCGTTGTCGTTCAAAATCACCAAGGCATCGTGCCCCAAAGACCCCAAGTGGTTCAAAGCCTCAAAGCTCTGTCCACCGGTCATCGAACCATCGCCAATAACCGCAACACGGTGGCGCTCACGACCAGCCGCACGGTCCGCCAAACACACCCCCGTGAGCGCCGAAACACTTGTCGAAGCATGGCCGGCACCAAAGAAATCGTAGGGGCTCTCGTCGCGTTTTAAAAATCCTGAAATCCCGCCCGGCATGCGCATGTTCGCCAATTCTTCCATTCGTCCAGTCAACGCCTTGTGGATATAGCCTTGGTGGCCCACATCCCAAATGAGGACATCTTCAGGCGTGTTCAAGGCATAGTGCAGTGCGACCGTAAGTTCGGCCACGGCCACGGAGCTTTCAAGGTGGGGGATTTTATCGCGAACGCGCGCACAGACCTGGTCCACCAAATCTTTGGTAAACGCAGGAAGTTGCTGTGGTTCTAAAGCGCGTAAGTCTGTGATCATCCCGACAAAAATAGTCCAATTTTCAGGGCAAAATGCGGCCCCATAAAAAACCCCCGCGGCTGCGCCGCGGGGGTCTGGAAGTTGCTAAAATTTTTCGCCCATTAGGCCTTAATTCCTAGCATCAAACGCTGCATGCGCTCGAAGAGGTAGTACATCACCGGTACGATGACCAAGGTGAGGAAGGTGGCGAAGGTCAAACCGAAGATGACCGTCCAGGACATTGGGCCCCAGAAGACCACATTGTCCCCACCGAAGAAGATTTGCGGATCGTTCTCAGTGAATAGGGTGAAGAAGTTGATGTTCATCCCGGTGGCCAATGGAATAAGTCCAAGTACGGTCGTAATCGCGGTCAAAAGTACCGGACGTAGACGCGTCTTACCCGATTGTACGATGGTGTCGATCAGCTCAGGCACAGGAAGCTTGGCTTTTTCGTGGAGGCCGAGCTCGTCGCGCTTGCGTGCAGATAATTGGCGGATGAAATCGATCAATACGATCGCGTTGTTCACCACAATCCCCGCCAGGGAGATAATACCAATCATGGTCATCATGATCACGAACTCCATGCGGAAGATCACCAAGCCGAGGAATACTCCGATGAGGGAGAATACGACGGTCACGAGGATGATGAATGGGGTGGAGGCAGAATTGAATTGGCTCACCAAAATCAAGAAGATCAGGAACACGGCCATCAATAGGGCGCTCGACAAGAAGCTGAGCTGCTCCGCCTGGTCTTCCTGCTCTCCGGTGAAGCTCAAGGTCACCCCACGGGGGATACTGTAGTCTTTCAAAGATGCTTTGATAGCTTCGACGGTTTCAGTTGGGTTACTGCCTTCCAGTACGTTCGACTGGATGGAGATTACGCGCTTGAGGTCCTTGCGCTTGATGCTCGAGAAGGTCGAGGTTTTCTTGGCTTTGGCCACCGCAGAAATAGGCACCTGCTTAATCTTACCAGTCGCGGCATCACGGAAGGTGATCTTTTGATTCATCAAGTCTTCCATGTTGTAGCGGTAGTCATCGATCATACGAATGTTGATCGGATAGTCGTCCTCACCGTCTTTGAAGCGCGAAACTTCTTTACCGAAGAGGGCCGTACGGATGGCATCCCCAATCTGTGCTGAACTCAAACCGAGGGCGCGGGCCTTGATGCGGTCCACCTCGATCGGCATTTCCGGCTTTCCGGTTTCCACGTCGAGCTTGAGTTCCTCGATGCCCGAGATGCTCTGGTTGTTGATGAAAGCGCGCACGCCATCAGCCACATCCACAAGCTGGGCGTAGTCGTCCCCACTGATTTCAATGTTTACCGGCGGGCCTGAAGGCGGGCCGTTCGAATCCTTGCCCACGGAAATCGTCACCCCTGGGAAGTCCTGGATGGTCGAGCGGATCTCATTGAGCACGTCTGAAGAGTTCACGCGAACGCCTTCTGGAGAAACGCGGTCGGAGAACTTGTGGAAGGCCACAGTAATCTTCGCTTTGTTTGGCGTTTGTGCCATCGAAGGACCCGCATTTGGGTCGCTGGTTCCTTCCCCTACCTGGGCAATAACGCTTTCCACCATGTAGTTCTGAAGATTGCCGTCCTCGTCAGTGTAGTCGTACTCTCGCACGATGTCCATCACGCGTTTTTCCAAATCCAACGTCACTGTATTGGTCTCTTCGATGTCCGTACCAATAGGCATTTGGACATAGACGATGGCTTGGTTCGGCATGTTTTCTGGGAAGAAAAGCGTCTTTGGAGGCGCAATACCCAACAACACGAAGCTAAAGATGAGCAAGCCTCCCGTTCCTACGAAGAACCAGATAGGACGCTTACCACTCAAGGCATAGGTCAAGGTCTTGGTGTAGAGCTCCTCTAGTTTTGGCAATAAAGTGCCTTGGAACCAATCGGTCGCCGGTAAAACACCATAGGCGTAGATCAGCGCGAAGCCACCACTGTAGATAAAGATGTTACCTAGACCCAAGGATCCCGCGCCGTAGCCAATGATGGCACCCACCACGATAAGGATCACGCTGTTGCGGGTCAATTTCTTCTTGTTGACCACCTCTTTTTCGACCTTCATCAAGACCGAAGTCAAACCTGGGTTGATGACCAAGGCCACGAAGAGCGACGAGCTCAATACCGTGATTAAGGTGATCGGCAAGTACTTCATGAACTCCCCGAAAATCCCTGGCCAGAAGGCCAACGGCACGAAGGCCGCCAGGGTGGTGGCGGTAGAGGCAATAATAGGCAAGGCTACCTCACCGGCACCCAAACGTGCAGCGGTTAGTTTGTCGTAGCCTTCGTCCATGAATCGGTAAATGTTCTCCACGACCACAATCCCGTTGTCCACGAGCATTCCCAAGGCCAATACTAAGGAGAACAGTACCATCGTGTTCAGGGTGATGCCCATGGCGCTCAAGATGAAGAAGCTCATCAACATCGAAAGCGGAATGGCAATCCCTACAAAGAGGGCGTTGCGCAATCCCAAGAAGAACATCAAGACCAATACGACGAGCAACATCCCGAAGATGATGGAGTTTTCAAGGTCCGCCACCTGAGTTTTGGTCTGCTCTGAAGTATCGTTGGTTACCGTAACACTCAAGTTATCTGGGAAGTATTCGTCCTTCGCCTTGTCGAGGATTTCGGTGATTTTTCCACTAAGAATGATCTGGTTTTCACCCGAGCGCTTGAACACGTCGAGCATCACTACCGCGTCGCCATATTCACGAGCATAGGATTCGCGCTCCACCTCATCAAAGGCAACCTCAGCCACGTCTCTTAGACGCACAAGCTGCATGTTTTCGCTCTTGATGATAATGTTCTCCAACTCTTCGATGGTGCGGATCTCTCCCACCACGCGAACGTTGCGGCGGTAGCCATCTACGAGGAGGTTACCCCCTGAGATGGTCATGTTTTCGTTTTGAATGGCACCGGCGATGTCGCGGAAACCGAGCTTCATGCTTTCCAACTTTTTGTTGTCAATCATGATGCGCACTTCCTTGTCGTCGATCCCGCGGATGTCCACCTTCGAAATTTCGTTGAGGTTTTCAATCTCCTCCTCGAGGTATTCGGCGTAATCTTTAAGTTGGTCCAATGAGAACTCCCCAGAAAGGTTGATGTTCGCCATCGGCATCAACTCTGAAATGTTGAGTGCAAAGACGTTTGGATCCGCCGGCAAGTCTGTAGGGAAATCCGGTTTACCCATCGCTGCGTCCACCTTGTCCTTCACCTTGCGCAAGGCGTCGTCCGGCGTTACATCAAAGTCGAACTTTACTTGGATGGTCGAATACCCCTCCACCGAAGTAGAGTTGATTTCATCCACCCCAGTAATCCCGTTGATCTCTTTTTCTAGCGGACGGGAAATGAGTTTTTCAATATCTGCTGGAGAGTTTCCAGGGTAGGGCGTACCTACATAAATTTCAGGCGTAACAATCTCAGGAAAGGCCTCTGAAGGCATACTGAGGTACGACATCAAACCCGCGATGAAGACGATGGCGGTCAGTACATAGACCGTCATGACGTTGTTCACCGAGAAGGTCGATGGCCCGAAGCTTTTAAAGAGTTTTTTGTTTTCTTCCATGTTGCTCTGGGTCCAATTATTTTACCTGTACACGTTGTCCTGAACGAACGCTGCGTGAACCTTTGTCCACCAACTGCGCGCCCGCTTCAATACCGGATTTGATCTCCGTGCGGCCATCGTACGACAAGCCGGTTTCTACGTACACCTTGCCCACATCACTGTACAAGCCTTTGTTATCGAGTACAAAGACAAAGTCGTTGCCTGCAACATCCTGTTGCACCAAGCTCGATGGCACTGCCAATGCAGCGTCATTTCTGTAGTCTTGAAGGGCAACATGCACCATTTGATTCGGCTTCACCGTGCCTGGCTCGGCAGTCAAGCTTACGTTGATGGAGAAGGTACGGTTGCCTTCTTGGATGAATTGGCCCACTTGCAAGACCTCACCGGCTACCTGGAAATCCATGCTGGTAAAGGCTATGTTCGCTGGCGTTCCTACACGAACTCGGTTAGAATAGCTCTCCGGAACATCTGCTTTAACGTAAACCCCAGATGTGTTGACCAAACGTACGGATGGCAATTGTGGAGCGGTGAGCTCTCCAACTTTCACAAAAACCTCATCGATCGTACCTGCGAACGGCGCGCGAACCTCGCTCATGGCCATCTGCTCGTTCAACGTCTGGAGTTTTTGTACCAAGCCGTCGTAGTTGTTTTTCGCCTGTAGGTATTGGATTTCAGAACCAATCTGCTCGTCGATCCAAAGCTTTTGCTGCTTTTCAAAAACCGTCTTGGCCAACGCAAGGGCTGTTTCCAATTCCTTCAATGAGCTTTCCATAAGATCTGTGTCCAACGATACCAACAGTTGGCCTTGGCTCACCTTTTGACCCGCTTTCACATGGATGCGCTCCACCTTACCACTGTTCAATGGGAATAGGTTGATGCTCTTATCCGCTTCAACGGTTCCAAACACTTCAAAATAGTGAAGGAATTGATCCGGCTCTACGACATACGAAGTGACCACATCGTACGAAGCCGTTGTGTCCAATGCCGCGATGGCCGCGTCCAAATCTGTGATCTGCGCGCTCAATCCGTCCACCACAGTTTTGATGCTATCGCGCTGTGCCGTTAAGGTTTGTAAGTCACCTTCTACCGCGGGCTGCGAACAGGCCGCCAAAAAGGCTAGAGGGGCGATGAGGAGTACTTTTTTCATTTTGAAGGTTGTTGTTGGGTCATTAAGTATTCTAGTTCTGCTTGTTGGTCCAAGACCGACTGAGCGGCCAAGAACATCGATTGTAGGGCTTGCTGGTACTGCGTTTCACTTTGCGTCAGTGCGGTTGAGGAGCCTACGCCCTCTTCATATTCTCTTCGGCGTTGATTGCGAATGGTTTGGGCCAATTCTGCACTCTCCTTCTGGGCCAAATAATCCGCTATTGCACGGTAGTATTCGTTCACCGTCGAAGCGTGCTGCATGATCAAGGCTTGCTCCATCTGGGCCAATCCAATCTCCGCTTGGTGTTGCTGAATCTTCGCTTCCTGCACCTGCGCGCGTCCATTGCCTGAGGTAAAAATGGGCACGCTAATGCTACCGGCTACCAAACTGCTAGGAATATCCACGGCCGCATCACCAAAGATGTTGGCCTCGCTGCTCATGTATTGAATGTTGTTTTGGTAGCTCACCCCTAGGGACGGCAAGTAGCCCAATTTCTTGTTGAGCAATTGCAACTTCGCGCCCTCCACTTGGTTCGCCATACTGCGGTAATCCACCGTCTTAGTAGGGTCAAATCTTACGCCTGCTAGATGGGAAGCCGCGGAAGCGTTGACTACGAGGTCTTCTAGCGCATCCGCCAATAGAATGTCCGTCTCGACCGGGAAACCCATTTGCAATTTGAGCAACATCTTGGCCACATTCGCCTGGCCTTCACTGTATCGCACAGCGTTTTTGATGTTGTTGTAGTTGAGCATCATCTGATCGGCATCCGCTTTACTCACCAAACCGGCGGCATTCATCTTTTGCATCTCTTGTGCGAGGTTTGCGAGGTAGCCCTCGTTAGCTTTTAAGATCTCCACGCTCTCTGCGCTTAGAAGGGCGAGGTGGTACGCTTTAGCTACGTCGCGGTGCAGTTCCGCACGCGTTTTTTCTGCGCCAATGGCTGCGCCGTCCTTTAAGACCTTAGCGGCCATCAAGCCCACAACGTAGGAACCGTCGAAAATGAGTTGGTTCACCACCAATCCCCCTTGGGCTTGGTAATCCGTCCCGAACACGAGCTCGTCGAGGGTCCCGTCGCCGTTGAAATCAGTAACTAAAGCGCCGAGTTCCACATTATATACGTACTGACCTGAAGCCGAAGCTTGAGGCAATCCATAGGCCAAATTCTGTCTGTAAATCTGTTTCGCACGCTCGATCTCAAGCTCTGCGATTTCCATCCCATAGGCGTGGTCCAGCGCATATTGCTGGGCCTCCTGCAGGGTGAATTTTTGCTGCGAAAATCCCACCGTAGTGAGAAGCAGCGAAAGGGTTAGGAGTTGGTGTTTCATCTAGTTGTTTGAATGTATTCTTTGATTGAGGTATTCGAGTCCTTGCAGCGAAGCAATACCACGGATGTGGTAGCGCAAGGATGCTTTTCTTAATTCGTCCAAGTTTGGTGTGTCCTTCCCCACCACCGTTTCGTGTACGGCCAAGATGTGTCCGTAATACAGGATGGTGATGAAGTCAATATTGATGTCTTCGCGGTACAATCCCTCGCGCATGCCCTGCTCCAAATTCTTACGGGTAATGGCGCTCACGATGGTCTGACGCTGCTCGTTTACTTTGTGGGCTACCTCCGGATAATAGAGGTCGAGCTGGGCAAGGAGTCTATCCTCAGCGCCGCGCAAGTTTTTCTCCGCGAATTGTTCCAACGCGAAGAGTTGGTCGATGGCATTGCCGCTGACCTGCGCAAGGTTTTCCTGAAGCTCATGAGCCATGTATCCAGCCGCGAGTTCAAAGGCTTGATGGAGCAGGTCCAATTTGTTGTCGACGTGCTTGTACAAAGTTTTCTTTGAAATGCCGCAATGCTGACTGATTTGGTCCATGGTCACGGACTTCACTCCGAACTCTTTGAACAGTTCGAGGCTGGCAAAAAAGATTTTTACTTTTTCAGGATCCATAGGGGTTGGGGCACTGCTTGGAAACGTTATAACCAAAAAACGTTTCTTTTGTTTCCGCCTTTGCGCAACTTTTGTGCCAAAACCAGGTTTTCACACTTTTTTTTGATTGTGAAAGGGAGTATTTTCATAGTATAATGCCATCTTTGTGGCAAAGACTTCTATACATGAGCATCAAACAACTCCTACACCAGCCAGCCATTGGCGAAAAAGTAACGGTTAAAGGATGGGTTCGTTCCTTCCGTAGCAACAGATTTATTGCCCTCAACGACGGCTCTTGCTTGGCCACGTTGCAGTGTGTCGTAGATTTTGAAAATGCGGATGAAAATGAGCTGAAACGCATCACTACAGGTGCTTGTTTGGCAGTGACCGGTTCACTCGTCGAGAGCAAAGGCCACGGCCAAACCGTGGAAATCATCGTAGATAGCTTTGAGGTATTGGGAGATGCACCTGTGGAAGATTATCCCCTGCAGCCTAAAAAACACAGCTTGGAGTTCTTGCGCGAAATAGCACACCTTCGTCCACGCACCAACACTTTCGGCGCGGTATTCCGTTTGCGTCACGCCTTGAGTTTCGCCGTGCACAGCTACTTCAACAAAGAAGGATTCTTTAACTGGCACAGCCCCATCATCACCGGTTCTGATGCCGAAGGTGCAGGAGAAATGTTCCGCGTGAGCACCCTACCCGCTACGGGCGGTGATGTCGCAGAAGATTTCTTCGGCAAAGAAACCCACCTCACCGTGAGTGGGCAGCTTGAAGGAGAGCTAGGTGCCATGGGTCTTGGAAAGATCTACACCTTCGGACCTACGTTCCGCGCAGAAAACTCCAATACCACACGCCACCTTGCCGAGTTCTGGATGATTGAACCGGAGATGGCCTTCTACAACCTTGAGATGAACATGGATTTGGCGGAAGACTTCCTCAAATACTGTATTCAATACTTGCTCGACAACTGCCGCGAAGACCTAGAGTTCTTGGACAACAGATTCCAAGACGAACAAAAAGGCAAGCCGCAAAACGAGCGTGCAGAACAAGGCTTGATCGAGAAACTCGAGTTTGTGGTCAGCAATGATTTCGTCCGATTAAGCTACACCGATGCCATCGAAATCTTGAAGCGCAGCAAGCCCAACCAGAAAAAGAAATTCAAATACCTCATCAACGAATGGGGCGCTGATCTGCAAAGCGAGCACGAACGCTACCTCGTTGAGAAGCATTTCAAAGCACCAGTGGTATTGTTTGATTACCCTGCCTCCATCAAGGCCTTCTACATGCGCTTGAACGACGACGGCAAAACCGTACGCGCCATGGACATCCTGTTCCCAGGCATCGGTGAGATCGTCGGTGGATCACAGCGCGAGGAGCGTCATGATGTGTTAAAGGAAAAAGTCGCTGCCGTAGGAATTCCTGAGGAAGAATTATGGTGGTACCTCGAAACTCGCAAGTTCGGAACCTGTGTACACAGTGGTTTCGGACTAGGTTTTGAGCGTTTGGTCCAATTCTGTACGGGCATGGGCAACATCCGCGACGTTATCCCATTCCCACGTACACCAGGAAGCGCAAACTTCTAATCCCCACCTCCCCAACCTATGCTAAAGCAGACCCTTGCACAGAAACTTCAACAAAAGCTGAGTCCACAACAGATTCAGCTCATGAAGCTCGTGCAGCTGCCTACGCAAAGTTTGGAGGCCCGCATCAAACAAGAAATCGAAGAAAACCCCGCCCTACTTGAAGGCCGGGACAAATCCGAGGACACCTTTGATAGCGACGTGACCACGGATACCGACGAGCGCGAAGTCAGAGATAGTTTAGAAGAGGTCAACTGGGACGATTACCTCGGCGACGAGGACACCCCAGATTACCGGACCAAGAGCAACAACTACAGCTCCGACGACGAGCTCTACGAAGCCCCTGTGGTGGTCAACGAGAGTTTTCACGAGAGCCTCGTGTCCCAGCTCAATCTGCGCGACCTCAAAGACGAGGACCTTGCCTTGGCCGTGTATTTAGTAGGCGCCATTGACGACGACGGTATTCTGCGCCGTTCCCTCGAAGATATCGTGGACGACCTAGCCTTCTCGCAAGGCGTGTTCACAGAAGTCCCCCACCTGGAAAAGATGTTAGGCGTGATTCAAGAGCTCGATCCACCGGGGGTGGGAGGGCGTGATTTGCGCGAATGTTTAATCCTCCAACTCGAACGCAAAAATGGATCTGCGAAAGTAGAATTGGCCCTAACTATTCTTGATAGTTACTTCGATGCCTTCGTCAAGCGCCACTACCAGAAGCTCATTGACCGTTTGGGAGTCGATGAGGATATGCTGAAAGGGGCCATTGAGGAAATTGGCCGATTAAACCCTAAACCCGGCGGCTCCTCCAACCTCAGCCGACCGACCGAAAACATCATTCCGGACTACAACTTGCAGATCGTTGAAGGCGAACTAGAGCTTTCACTCAACGGTAAAAACGCTCCTGAGCTCAGTCTCAGCCGTCAATACCGCGATATGCTTGAGCACTACAAAGCTAGCAAACAAAAGAACAAAGCCGAGAAAGAGGCTGCGCTCTTTGTCAAGCAAAAGCTGGACAGCGCCAAATGGTTCATCGACGCCATTGTGCAACGTCAGCAAACCCTAATGTTGACCATGCAGGCCATTTTGGAATACCAAAAAGAATACTTCCTCACCGGGGACGAAACCAAGCTTCGCCCGATGATTTTGAAGGACATCGCAGAGGAAATCGAGATGGATATCTCTACCGTTTCTCGTGTGGCTTCGAACAAATACATCCAAACCCCTTACGGTACTTTTTTGATCAAGGAATTCTTCTCGGAGTCCATGACCAATGCCGACGGCGAAGAGGTCAGCACGCGTGAAATCAAGAAGATTCTCGAGGACACGGTGGCCGAAGAAAATAAACGCAAACCTTTGACGGACGATGCATTGGCGGCCATTCTCAAGGAAAAAGGCTACCCTATCGCACGTCGTACAGTGGCGAAATACAGAGAGCAATTGGACATTCCAGTCGCCCGAATGCGCAAACAGCTCTAATGGAACGCCTCAGGTACTACATCGCCCAATTCCTCAGTTATACCCTGCACCCCGGGATCATGCCAACGGTCGGTACCATCCTCATTCTCGGCTCCCTGCCCGAAACTTTTGAATGGAATTTCGTGGCGCGAGTGGTCACGACCGTGTTCTTAGGCACCTATATCGGACCCTTCCTAGGCATCGTCATTCTCCGCTTGGCCGGTACCATTTCCAGCGTGCATTTGGTCAAACGAGAAGAACGCATTTACCCCTATCTGATCGGCGCAGCGTCCATGATTGCGACCGGAAATCACTTGGAGCGCGCCGGAGTGCCCGTAGAAATTACTTGGTCCGTATACCTCAGCGCCCTTGTGGTGATTATTAGCACAATTTTATTACCCTTCTTCAAAAGCAGCGCACATGCGGCAGGGGTCTTTGCCTTATTTGCGTTGTACATCTGTTTGCATCAACGTTATAGCGGTGGCGAAATCCAGCATTTAGTCATCGGCGCAATGGTTCTCGGCGCTCTTTCTTGGGCCCGATTAGAACTCAAAAGGCATACTCTCAAAGAGCTTTTAAGCGGCGCTTTATTGGGCTTTATCCCTATGTTCTTGCTCCTCTCTAAGTGAATCAAATCGTTTACTCATTCTACTTGCTCAAGACACAATAATTGGGGATATTTACGATTCCTATAGTGGATTATTACAAGATCAAGGAAATGAAGAATCTTTTCAAAACCATTTTTACCGCTGTTGCCATTCTCGCTTTTACCGGCACAGCGAAGGCTTCTCACAATGCGGGGGGTGATATTCAGTACGAATACATCAGCTCAACTGGGGGTACGCACAAGTACAAGCTCATCATGCGTTTGTACCGTGATGTTACCGGTATTACGCTACCCACGAACGCCACTGTTTATGCGTGTTCAGCAAATTATGCAACGGTTAGTGCTACTTTATCAGAAGTAAGCCCTTCAACAGGCGGGCAAGGTGTTGTCGCTCCGACATTATTTGATTGTGTAAGCAGCACAAACTCTGGTGTTACTATTAATGTAGTTACCTATGAGGGGGAGATAGTTCTACCCGGTAATGCCCCTGATTGGACCTTTGCCTTCAGTACTTGTTGCCGAAACCCATCAGTAGACAACATTCTGAATCCTTCATCTCAAGGATTCTATATCGAGGCAAAATTAAACAACCAGATTGGTCAAAATACTTCTCCTGAGTTCGTTTCCGAGCCAGTACGCGCATTCTGTGTGGGTCGTACTTTCAACTGGAAGCAAAGCACTATAGAACCAGATGGTGACTCATTGTTCTACCGTATTTCTCATGTAAAAGACGGAAGCTCTTGTACTTCTACAAACATTACGTATGCTGCCGGCTGGACCTTCGACCAGCCCATCACGACAACACCTCCGCAATCATTAACCATGAACTCAACCACTGGGCTGATCACTTTCACACCTGCTTCAGTAGAGGTTGATGTTATGGCGGTTACGGTAGACGAGTATCGTTATGATTCAACGTTGTACGTCTGGCGTAAAATTGGTGAGGTAAACCGGGATATGCAGATTGCCATCGCTTCTGCTTGTACACCTTTAGCACAAGCTGGGGTACAGTTGGATTATCAGGCTCCTGGTATTTATCCAGATCCAGATAATGGACTACCAACCGTTGACTATAATTGTTTAGATTCTACCGTTACCTTGAAGTTCAAGGTAAAATTAGATTGTTCTTCCATATCTCCTGATGGTACAGACTTCCGCTTAACAAAGCCAGATGGACAACCCTTGGCAATTCAGTCTTTCTCTGCGAACTGTGATGCTAATAATGAGGCTACTCAAATGACAATCAAGCTTTATAAGCCTCTCTCGAAAAACGGTAAGTACTTCTTGTACTCTAAAGTGGGTAACGACGGAAACACCTTGTTGAACAAGTGTGGCTTCCCTATGAACGAGTTTGATACCATCCAGTTGAACGTGACAGGATGTTTCAACGCCATCTACGAGATGGAGAATGTAACCATCGAGGAAGATCAAAACCCAGTCATTGAGTGGAGTGCAGACACGTCTTCTTACCCAGATTATCTCTTCCAAGAGTGGCAAATCTTCCGCAAGGATCCAGGTGCTACTAATTACTTGAAAGTGGGTACGGTCTTCGATCAGTACAAGTACAACTTCAAAGACGGACAGATTGGTTTCATCAAAGTAGACCAGGATAGCTACGACTATAGGGTTGATATGAAACTCAACGATGATTTGCTCGGAGCCTCCAACGATATACGCAGTATGCTTCTAGAGCGAGATAACGGTATAGTACCTATAGTCGATCCAGATACAGTTCCTGTGAATCTTCAATGGAATCAATACAACGGATGGGCTGTTGATAGCTATACTGTTGTATTACAAGAGAAAATTGCTGGTAATTGGATGGGCGAATGGATTCATGATCACGTTGCTTCCCCGCAAAACCCAGTTTTAGCTCCTGATACAACGTACCAGATGTTCTTAGAATTGGCCCCGGGTGAATACCGCGTTTGTATTCGCACGACCAACCCAATGGACACGCAATACACTGCATACTCTAATTGCTTGCCTATCATCATTACTACGCCTCCGTTCCCAGATACGGTTGTTGTACCGAACTTCATCACGCCAAACGGCGACGGTGTGAACGACGGATTCATCATCCAGAACGTAGACGATTACGAAGATTTGAGCCAGTTGTCAGTTTACAACCGTTGGGGCGATCGCGTATGGCAATCGGACTACCTCTACGACAACTCTAACCCATGGCGCGGAACCAATATGAATGGCGCTAAGCTCGCTGATGGTGTGTACTTCTACACGCTTGAGCTGTTGAACGCTTCCGACAACTACGAGTATGTTGTCAACGGAACCGTGACTATTATGGATGCTCAATAGCATCTCAAACATGTCCCCACTCTCTTAACACGAGAACACATGGCCCGGCCCCGAAGGGAGCCGGGCCTTTTTTATCTTTGACTCATGGCGGCTAGCGAACACATCACCAACTTGCTCAAAACCCTCCCGAATAAACCGGGGGTGTACCAGCATCTGGATAAGGATGGAAAGATTCTCTACATCGGCAAAGCCAAGGATCTGCGTAAAAGGGTCAGTTCGTATTTCACGAAGAACGACCACAGCGCACGCATCGCCACCATGGTGCGCAAAGTCGCGGACATTCGCACCATCATCACCGATTCCGAAGGGGATGCATTGCTGCTGGAAAACAACCTCATCAAAGAGCATCAGCCGCGCTACAACATCAACCTCAAGGACGACAAGAGCTATCCGTACATCACCATTCGAAAGGAGCGCTTCCCGCGTATCTACGGCTTGAGGAACCTCACGCGCGATGGCAGTGAGTACTATGGGCCTTATCCTTCGGTGAAGTCCATGAAGGCCGTGCTCGAACTCATCCGCCAGATGTATCCTACGCGCACGTGCAAGTACAACCTCAGCGCCGAAAATATTGAGGGCGGCAAGTTTAAAACCTGTCTCGAATACCACATAGGCAACTGTAAGGGCCCGTGTGAGGATTTGCAAAGCGAAGAAGATTATATGGCCGATGTCGAGGCGGCGAGAAAGATCATCAAGGGCCAATTAGGTTCGGTCAAGCAACACCTCAAACAGCGTATGATGGCCCACGCTGAGGCCATGGAGTTTGAGCAAGCGCAGCGCTGTAAGGAAAAGCTCGAGGCCTTGGAGAAATACGCCGCAAAGAGCACGGTGGTCAGCTTCAGCCTCACCAATATTGATGTGTTCAGCATCAGTATGGATGCAGAGTTTGGGTATGTGAACTACCTGCAAGTGATTGAAGGCGCTATTGTGCAGAGCTATACAGTAGAGATCAAAAAGAAATTGGACGAAGAGCCTGCTGCCTTCTTGCACCTGGCCATCCCGGAGATTCGGGGCCTCTTCGGCTCCACTGCACGAACCATTTTCACCTCTCACCCAGTGGAACTCGAGATTGAAGGCTCCACCTTCCACGTCCCACAAAAAGGGGAGAAGCGAAAACTCATCGACCTGAGCATCAAGAACGCCCTGTACTACCGACAGGAAAAGCTCAAGAACATTCAAATCGTCGATCCGGACCGTCACGTGAAGCGCATCATGACCCAAATGAAGACCGACTTGCGTATGCCGGTGGAGCCGCGTCATTTGGAATGTTTCGACAACTCCAACATTCAGGGGACCAACCCCGCAAGCGCCTGTGTGGTCTTTAAAAACGGTAAGCCCTCCAAGAACGACTACCGCAAATTCAATATCAAAACGGTCGAAGGTCCCGATGATTTTGCCTCGATGGAGGAGGTCGTTCACCGACGCTACAAGCGACTGGTGGAGGAAGGAGAGCCACTGCCGCAGCTCATTATTATTGATGGAGGTAAGGGCCAATTAGGCGCTGCACTAAAGGCCCTGGAAAGATTAGGACTGCGCGGCAAGATCACCATCATTGGCATCGCCAAGCGTTTGGAAGAACTCTATTTCCCGGGCGACCCCTACCCGCTGTATTTGGACAAACGTTCAGAGACCTTAAAGATCATCCAGCAAGCCCGCGATGAGGCGCACCGCTTCAGCTTGAGCCACCACCGCAATAGACGTAGCAAGGGTACTTTCAAAAGTGAGTTGGAAGGCGTTAAGGGAATTGGACCCGAAACGATCAAGGAATTATTGCGCCAATTCAAAAGCGTAAAACGCATCAAAGCCGCCAGCTTCGAGCAAATCAAAGAAATCGTGGGTCACGCCAAAGCCAAAGCGCTCATTGACTATTTCTCCTCCGACAAATAAGTCTGCCAGCTGTGGTGGAAGAACAACACCGCCGTTTCGTCGCGGTCGTTGAAGTATTGAATCATACGTGCCACGGTCGTCACTATCTCCTTGGCCTTTTCGATGCGCTCCTTCAGGATCAGGTCAATGCTATCGATGTAGATGGCCACGCCCTCGCCGGCCACTGATAGGTCCTCCGCATCGCGGTCATCGTCCTCACCGCTGTCGAGGATTTTGACGATGGGCCACTTCAAATCAGCCGCTGCCAATTCCTCGCGAACTTCATCAACATCAACCACAAACTGTACGGAAATACCTTCAAACATCGAATTCAGATTTGGAACAAAGGTCAGATAAAATCACTGATCTCCCCAAGGTCCTTCTTGGAAATATCCGGGACTTGGGCACCGTCGGCAGCATAGCCTACAGGCATCAACAAAAAGGCGCGTTCGTTGGCAGGACGACCTAAAATCTTGCCCAGAAAATCCATGGGAGAGGGGGTGTGGGTCAAGGTCGAAAGTCCTGCTGCGTGAATCGCTGCAATCAAGAATCCGCAGGCAATGCCTACGCTTTCCTGCACGTAATAATTCTTCGCCTTCTGCCCGTCCTCGTCCACCTCGTAGTTTTTGCGAAACACCACAATCAACCAAGGTGCCGTTTCTAAAAATGGCTTCTCCCAGTCCGTGCCGAACGGCTTCAAATCCTCCAGCCATTGATCGCTCGCACGACCGCCGTAGAAGGCTCTTTCCTCTTCCTCTGCGGCGAGACGGATTTGGCGCTTGAGGTCCGGATCTTGAACCGCCACGAAATGCCAGGGCTGCTTGTTGGCGCCGGAAGGCGCGGAAGCCGCAAGGGCAATCAATCGCTCTATGGTTTGGCGCGGCACGGGGGCGTCGCTAAACTCCCGGAGCGACCGGCGCGTGGATAGCGCACGCTCCACCCTTTCGAACAAGGTTTGTGCTTCCTCGTCGCTCGATGGCCAGGCTTCGTAAGTCTTAAAATTGGGATCCATTCCCCTAAAATAAGGGACTTTATTCGTCGCTCAAGACTTTTCCGTCTTCAATACTGATGATGCGACGCGCTTTTTTGATGACTCGGTCGTCGTGCGTGGCAAAAACAAAGGTCATTCCCTCCTCTTTATTGAGCTTCTCCATAATGTCCAAGAGGTTGGCCGTGCTGGTCGAGTCTAAGTTTGCAGTAGGCTCGTCTGCCAAAACGAATTGGGGTTTGGATGCGAGCGCTCGGGCCACGGCCACGCGCTGCTGCTGTCCTCCGGATAATTGACCCGGACGCTGCCCTTCCTTCCCCTTCAGCCCCACCGCCTCGAGAAGCTGCTGGGCACGCGCCTCGCGCTCCTCTTTGGGACGGTCCTGCAGGAGCATAATAAAACTCACATTCTCCTGGGCGCTGAGCACGGGAATGAGGTTATAGGCCTGAAACACGAATCCGATGTTGCGCAAGCGGAAGTCGATGAGTTCGTTTTCGCTCAAGGTGGTGATGTCCACCCCGCCTATTTCGATGGTGCCCGAAGTCGGCTGATCCAATCCTCCCAACAGGTTAAGTAAGGTGGTTTTCCCACAACCAGATGGACCTTTCAAAGCGGTAAACTCACCTTCGTTAATGGTAAGGTTTATCCCGTTAACCGCGTGCACGGGCACGGCGCCTTCGTAGACCTTCTCGAGGTTCTTGATTTCAATAACCGGTGTACTCATAACTATTGGCCACGGATGGCTTCTACTGGGTTCAACTTTAGAGCACGCACGGCCGGCAGAATAGAGGCAATGAGTGCTGTGGTCACCACCATGATGGCGATGATAATATAGTATTCCGGAACGATTTCCGGATAGATAATGCTCTGCACGCCTAGCTCCGCGAGACCTTCTTTCTTACTCGTCAAATCCACGCCTATACGCATCATGATTCGGGTACTGAGATCACTCAGCACTATACCGATGGGCCCGCCAACAAAACCCAGCATGAGGGTTTCGAGTAAAATCATCAGGAAGAGTTTGCGCTTGTTCATGCCCACGGCCATCAACATGCCCAATTCTCTTCGGCGCTCCAAAATCGCCATGAGCATGTTGTTGATGATGCCAAAGAGCAGCGCCATCATGATGATTCCGAGCACGAGCACGAGCATAATAGCCATCATATCGTCCGCAAAACCAAGCTCAGGGTTGACCTGTTTCCATGACTTCAATGACATGTCATTAGGCAACACCGCGGCCAGCTCGAGAGTCTTCTCATCTGTATCCACAGTTTCAGTAAACCTAACCAGTACCTCATGCACCAGCGGCGCTCCCAAGGTCTGTTCCAAATCCTCGTGATGCACATACAAATGAAACTCATCCCAAGTTGTATTCAGCGTTTTATAAATTCCGGAGATCCGAAAAGAAGCGCGACAGAGTGTCCCCTCTGCATCTTGGAAAGTCAGGACCACCTTGCTGCGGAGTTTTAGGCCTAACCTCTTGGCCAATTTTTCCCCAATCACCAACCTATTCCGGCCGGCAGATTCGAAGAAATCACCTTCCACCAATGTCATGGGAAGCGTGGTTTGTGCTCGTTCGTCTTCAGGCCAAACCCCCATAATGCGGACGGCACGCGCGCTCTTTGCACTATTGATCATGCCTTGCAATACCGTTCGCTGCGCAGTTCCCGCCACAAAAGGCAATCGCTCCACTTCCTCTCGCAGCTCTTCCACTGCAACATCGTCCCCAATTACGGCCCCAGATAAAGGCTCGACATCGAATGCGGCACTGTGAATCTGTGCATGACCGATTGTGGTGCCGATGGCTGATGCGGTGCGCTCATTATTCATCCCAAAAGAGAATCCAATGATCAAGAGACCCGCCCAAATACCAACCGCAATGGAGCCAATCACAATGAAGGATCGAACCTTAGATCGCCATATGTTACGCCAAGCTACTTTGAAGATCATGATCGCATGCTTTTAACGGGTTCGAGCTTCATGATTTTCCAAACGGCATAGGAACTGACAAGGATCCCTATGACGAACACAATAGCACCGTGATTCAGGTTGATAATGAACGAAGTGGTAGTATAGAGTTTTGGCTCAAAATCGAACTGTTCAATGGCCTCTTTCATTTGGCCGCTGAGATCGATGGGGTTGTATTTGAAGTAAAATTGGACCGGCTTCACTAAGGCCATACCGACGATGGCACCACCGAGAGTGAGCATCAGGTTTTCCAACACGGTCACAAAAGCCAGCTTGGTCTTGCGCATTCCTATGCTGACCAAAATCCCGAACTCGCGCTCGCGCTCGCTCACCATCATAATAACCGTCCCGAGCAATACAAATGAGATGATAAAATACAAGATGGTGATGAAGATTTGCCCTCCCGCCATGTCGGCCTCTATGGTTTGAATGAGCTCCGGAAAGAGCTCCTCCCACTCCAACAACTCCAATTCTTCACCCATCATGGGCAACAGTTCCGCCTTAACTTCTTTGTGGTCAGCGCCCGGTTCAAGATCTATGACCGCAGTGGTCAATAAGCCCATTCCATTGTACATCCATTGCGCCGTTTGAAGGGGCATCAGGACCAATTGTTTGTTCAACTCCGGGTTTGAGATTTTTGCGATGCCGCTCACCATGAATTGGCCATAGGCACTGGCACCCCGATATCCCTGACTCAAAAACAATAAGGAATCGCCCACGACTACTTTTAGAAACTCGGCCAATCCCTCACTTACCACCACCTGGTCTGAGCCTGGTTCAAAAACACTTCCGGAAACAATCTGATCAATAAGCTGTAACCCGGACAACTCAAATTCAGGCTCAATGCCCAGTACCAAGCTGCCTCTGTTGCTTTGACCTGTGCTTACCAAGGAAAAACTTTCTAACCTGCGTACCACAGATCGAACCCCATCCACTTCCTGCCATTTCGCGACGGGCAATGCCCCTTCGTCCATACTAAGGTCCAAGCTTTGCTCTCCCCAAAATCCTTTTTGATGTACCTGGAGGTAGCCGAAATTATTGGCCACAATATCATCAACCATGTGCTCCCAAACGCCCACCTGGAAGCTTCTAAGAACCACAGCGAAAATGACACAGAACATCACCGCAGCGATGGTGATCATGCTTCTCCCCTTATTTCGCCAGATATTTCTCCACGCGAGCTTGAGCATTATTGCACGAGTTTCATATTGCTACGCTCGAAAAAACCTGCTGAAAAAGTCGGATTAAAGTCCAATTTCTTGTAGGTCATCTCGGTATAAAAACCCGCCTCATCCGCCGGAGTGATGGTCAACTTAGACGGCAATTCCTGTCCGCCAAGGTTCTTGATCTCCGAGGCTTGTATTGTTGTTACTAAATAGTCGTCTTCATCAAAAAACTCGGTACGGAGCTGAAGCGTTTGTTTCACCGAAATATGCGTGATCACTTTCCCCCAAACTACCGCTGCTTCCGGTTTTGGGACCAATTCTATTTGATAACACGGCACCCCGTCTATAGCCACGACGCCCAACAACTTGTGGTCGTAATCCTCCACCAACGACCCCGCATTGATCAGCGCATCATTCGTGAAATCCGTTCCCATCCAACTCTGCACCATCGCTGCTGGCAAGGCAACTACCTTTTTAATCCCGGGAACATAATGCCACACCTCATCCCCATTACGCAAGAACACCGTCCCCTTCTCACGGGCCGGTCCTGTAATGAGAATCATGGTCTTCTCCATTCCCTCGTTCCAGATTTTCGCCTCCATCGTGCGCTCCCAACGCGGACGTACGGTGCGAATGCTCACCTCAGCAGCAGAACGCGTTCCGCTCAACTTTGCCTCAGCTTGTTTTAAAAGGGTGGTGGGATTTTGCCCGAACGCAAATGAAGTTGCGCAGGCAAGGAGTAAGGATGTAAAAAATCGTGTCATAGCCTTAGGTGTGTTTGCTTAACGCACAAACCGGCACTATGTTTTTAAAGGGGTTAGTTTAATTTCAGGGCCAATTTCGCCATGACTTTCTTCGCCGATTTCCCCTCGTACAACACCTCGTTCACTGCCTTGACAATAGGCATTTTGACCTCGTGTTTTTTTCTAATCTTGGCCACCAATGGAACGGCATAATAGCCTTCCGCCACCATGGTCATTTCCGCCTTTGCGCTCTTCACCGTATACCCCTTGCCCAACATGTTGCCCAGCATTCTGTTTCTGGAAAATTGGCTGTAGCAAGTCACCAATAAATCGCCCAAATACGCGCTCTTTTTTATATTAATTGGCCCCTCGCAAGTACTCTTCATAAACCTGCGCATCTCACGCGCCGCATTTGAAATCAGTACCGCCTGGAAATTGTCCCCATAGCCCAAACCATGGTACATCCCCGCCGCGATGGCATAAATATTCTTCATCACGGCCGCATATTCCGTCCCGTAGATATCAGTACTCAACGTGCAGCGCATGTAGTGGTTCTTCAACACCCCAGCCACACGATCGGCCACCGCTTTCTCTTTCGCAGCCACCGTCAAAAAACTCAATCGCTCCAAAGCAATCTCCTCGGCGTGACACGGACCTGTAATGACCACGATATTCTTCTCAGGAACCCCCACCACTTCACGCAGGTACTCCCCAACGATCATATTCTCGTCCGGAATAATTCCCTTAATAGTCGAGCACACCAGCTTCCCCGCTAGCACCCCCTCAACCATGCCTTCCAGAACCTCCTTCACAAACGCGCTGGGCACTGCGAAAATCACAATATCCGCCTGCGCCACCGCTGTATTCACATCCGTGTAAATATGAATACTGCCCGGCTGAAAACCCACCGAAGATAAATACCTCGGATTGTGATAGTATCGCTTAATATGCAACGCACTCTCCTCATTGTGCATCCACCAATGGCAGCTGCCCAAATTATCCGTGACCATCTTCACCACGGCAGTCCCAAAAGACCCCCCGCCAATTACGGCCACAATTGGCTTCGTGCTTTGCATCTGATCGTCCATTAGAAGGTAATTTCCGTTTCTACTTTCTCCCCATCTCTCACATACACCAAAGCCGTCGTATCGCCTTTCTTAAAGGCCCCCAACGCCGTCATATATGCATAAATATCATCAATGGCGATATCGCCAATCTTCATGATCACATCTCCCGACTTCAACCCGGCGTTGGCTCCGGGGCGCCCTTCGGTCGCCCCATCGATACGAAGCCCCGGCCCGCCAAAAAGGTAATCTGGCACGACCCCTAAGGTCACGGAGAAGTTCGGCGTGGTCTTCTGTTCTGAAGAAGTGGTTTTTTGGAAGGTAAGGTTCTCATAATTGGCCGTACGCGCAGTGATGGTATAGATCAGTGAGGCGAGTTTGGCCATGCCTTTGTAGTTGATCTTCTCCGCGTCGTCGGTCGGCTTGTGGTAATCGTCATGGGTTCCAGTGAACAGGTGCAATACCGGCAAATCTTTGTAGTAGAAAGAAGTCTGGTCCGACGGCCCTACGCCCGCAGGATCCTTTTTGATGTCCAAACCGTGAATAGGCGTGTCGAGGATCTCGTCCCATTCCGCAGCCGTTCCCGTTCCGGATAGCTGTAGGCGGTTATCTCGCAGGCGACCGACCATGTCGCTATTGATCATGTATTCCACTTCCTTCAGTGGGAAGGTCAGATGGTTGGTCCAATATTTCGAGCCTATCAAACCCAATTCCTCCGCACTATAAAACTGGATCAAGTAGTTGTAATTCGTGTCTTGGCGTTGGGCATAATAACGCATGACTTCCAACAGCAAGGTCGTCCCCGAGCCATTGTCGTCGGCCCCATTGTGAATGGCCGCCGGTCCTTTGTACAAGCTGTTCTCACCGCCCATGCCCAAGTGGTCGTAGTGCGCACCCAGTACGACGGTTTTGCGTTTGTTGTTGTGGATGTACCCGATGACATTGTAGCCGTCGCTAAAACGCTCCGACATGGACACTGAAAGGTTCACTTTCTGTGTGCGCTTCATCAATTTGTTGGCCACGGCTTCGTTGCGAACGAAGAATACCGGCACGGTTGAGGCGTTGATGCTCTTAAAGAATTCTTGGGTATCTGAAGCCGTTCCATCCGGGTTGATGAGCAAGACCGCTTTGGCGCCTTTTTCTACCAAATTTGCCACGCGCTGGTTCAAGCTGTGGTACGCCGCATAGGCGCTATGCGGGTGGATGCCGTCCGGTGAACTGACGTTCATCACAGCGATGGCGCCGTCGATAGTAAGGCCATTAAAATCATCATAAGACCCGTCCTCTGTGGTGATGCCGTAGCCGACATAAACGGTTTTGCCCGAAGCCTGACCCGTATGGCTGCTGATGGATACCGGGTAGAAATCCACGTGACCTTGGAGTTGTGCTCGGCCCACTAAAAGTGTGGTGGCATCGTAATCTACAGCGGCATATTCCGGTACTGGGAACTTTTGAAAGTAGCCGTTTTCACCCATGGGCTCGATGCCTAGGGCAAGCATGCGACCGGCAATCATATCGCGGGCAACATCTGCCTCTACAGTTCCGGGCTTGCGGCCCTTCAGTGAATCTGAAGCCAAGAAAAATAGGTCATTTTCCATGCGCTTGGTCGCATCGAGATCGATGGGGACTTCTTGCGCAGATACTTGGACCGTAAAAACAGTCGTTAATAGGAGGATAAGGGGGGAGAACTTGTTCATGAGTTCGTATTTGATTCCCTACAAAGGTAGCGACCAAAGGTTATATTTGAAGTGTGAGTAACGGCATGAAAGCACTGGCCGGTCAAACGGCCATCTACGGACTAAGCAGCAT
>Ga0255757_10001268_pt1 | contig 24669 bp, 21 predicted proteins | sample 071ome_27_FD_179957 | JGI IMG/M metagenome (GOLD analysis project Ga0255757, IMG submission 179957) | Coastal salt marsh microbial communities from the Groves Creek Marsh, Skidaway Island, Georgia - 071409AT metaG (version 2) | ecosystem: Environmental > Aquatic > Marine > Intertidal zone >...
CCGGTCAGCGTGTCGTGTTGGCCGAGACCCTCGCGCACCTCGTTGAGGACCGGCGGCAGGGCCGGCGCCGCCTCCAGCGCCACGCGCAGTTCGTGCGCACCGTCCAGTCCGGTTCGGATGGCAGACAGGTCGCGCGGGCCCGCGCGCTGCAGCGACAGGCGCGACAGCGCCCGCGCCACGTCGGGCACGGCGCGCAAGGCCTCGCGCACATGGCTGCGACGCCCACTGTCCTCGACAAAGAAGGCGACCCCGTCGAGCCGCGCCTCGATCCCGGCCACATCGGTCAGGGGCGCGGCCAGCCGTTCGGCCAGCAGTCGCGCGCCAGGTCCGGTCACCGTGCGGTCGATGACGGACAGGAGCGAGCCGCGCCGTTCGCCCGACAGCGTCTGGGCGAGTTCCAGGTTACGCCGGGTCGCGGCATCGATCTCCATCACCGCGCCGTCGGCGCCGGGCGGCGGCAGGCGGCGCGGGCGCGCGAGGCGCGGCATACGATCGACCTGGGTCAGCGCCAGATAGTCGAGCAGCGCACCCGCGGCGGCGATTTCCGCCCGGCCCGGATCGCCAAAGGCTTCCAGCGCGCCGACGCCGTAGGTGCCGTGCAGGCGCTTGCGCGCGTTTTCGGAATCGAACCGGCTGGCGGGCAGCGGCGTCAGGATGTCCTCGAACTCGCCGCGCAGCCCCGACATGTCGTCGCGCGCCAGAAAGGCCTCCGGCATCAACAGTTCGCCGGGCGCGATCCGCTCCAGCGCGGCGGCCAGCAGACCCGCGCCGCCCTGGGCGGGCAGCGGCTGCATCCAGACCTCACCGGTGGACATGTCCAGCCAGGCCAGTCCGAATTCGTCGCGCACATTCGCGCAGGCCGCGAGGTAGTTGTGGCGGCGCGCGTCAAGCAGCGTGTCCTCGCTCAGCGTGCCCGGCGTGATGACCCGCACGACCTCGCGCCGGACGACGGATTTCGAGCCGCGCTTTTTCGCCTCGGCCGGGTCCTCCATCTGTTCGCACACCGCGACGCGGTGCCCGGCCCGGATCAGGCGCGGCAGGTATTGCTCGGCCGCGTGCACGGGCACGCCGGCCATCGGCACCGGTTCGCCCTGATGCTGGCCGCGCGTCGTCAAAGCGATGTCGAGGGATTGTGCCGCGGCGACCGCGTCATCGAAGAACAGCTCGTAGAAATCGCCCATGCGGAAAAACAGCAGGCAGTCGGCATAGGACGCCTTGGCCTCCTGCCACTGGGCGAGCATGGGCGAGGCGCCGTCGGAGACCATTGCGGTCGGGTTCGAACTGGTCCGGGAAACATTCATGGTGAACCGTCATCATATACGCCCGCTCACGCGGTGCCGAAACCCTGTGCGCATGTCACCGGAACGCACGAATTCGAGGCGTAAAAACTCCCGCACAACTTGACGGACGCGGGCAGGTGGGGCCACGGTTCATCAAAGGAAACCCTGGCGCCACGAGAGGCATTACATCCGATGGCTGAGAAATCCAAAAACGGCCAGAAAAAGCTGTCCCAGCTCGATATCGATTCGCTGCACATGCACCGCACGGGCAAGCCCGGCAAGATCGAGATCAATGCGACCAAACCCCTGACCACCCAGCGCGATCTGGCCCTGGCGTATTCGCCGGGCGTGGCCGCGCCGTGCATGGAAATCTATCGCGATCCCAACGATGCCTATGACTACACGGCGCGCGGCAATCTGGTCGCGGTCGTGTCCAACGGCACCGCCGTCCTCGGCCTCGGCAATATCGGCGCGCTGGCCTCCAAGCCGGTCATGGAAGGCAAATCTGTCCTGTTCAAGCGGTTCGCGGATATCGATGCCATCGACCTTGAGGTCGATAGCGAGGACGTCGATGAAGTCGTCAACTGTGTGCGATTCCTGGGCCCGACCTTCGGCGGCATCAACCTGGAAGACATCAAGGCGCCGGAATGTTTCATCATAGAGCAGCGCCTGCGCGAGGCGATGGACATCCCGGTCTTCCACGACGACCAGCACGGCACCGCCATCGTGTCGCTGGCGGGCATGATCAACGCGCTCGACCTGACCGGGCGCGACATCAAGGACATCACCATCGTGGTGAACGGCGCGGGCTCGGCCGCGATCGCCTGTATCGAGCTGATGAAGGCGATGGGCCTTCCCCACGATCAGGCCATCCTGTGCGACAGCCAGGGCGTCATCTACCAGGGCCGCACCGAGGGCATGAACCAGTGGAAATCGGCCCACGCGGCCAAGACCAAGGCCCGCACGCTGGAAGAGGCGATGAAGGGCGCGGATGTGTTCTTCGGCCTCTCGGTCGCCGGCGCGGTGACCAAGAAGATGGTCAAGTCGATGGCCAAGAACCCGATCATCTTCGCCATGGCCAACCCGGATCCGGAGATCACCCCGGAAGAGGTTCGCGAGGTGCGCAAGGACGCCATTATCGCCACCGGCCGTTCGGACTATCCCAACCAGGTCAACAACGTGCTGGGCTTCCCGTATATCTTCCGCGGCGCGCTCGACGTGCGCGCGACCACAATCAATGACGAGATGAAGATCGCCTGCGCCCAGGCTCTGGCCGAGCTCGCGCGCGAGGACGTGCCCGACGAGGTCGATGCCGCCTATGCCGGTGAACATCTGGTTTACGGGCCCGACTACATCATCCCCGTACCCTTCGATCCGCGCCTGATGAGCTCCATCCCGCCGCGCATCGCCCAGGCAGCGATGGACAGCGGCGTCGCGCGTCAGCCGATCGAGGACATGGATGAATACCGCCGCTCGCTCGCGATGCGTCTCGACCCGACATCCTCGGTCGTCGAGGCCACCTTCGAGGCGGTGCGCACCCATCCGCGCACGGTCGTCTTCGCCGAGGGCGAATCCGAGCGTGTCATCCGCGCAGCGATCTCCTTCCGCAACCAGGGACTTGGCGAGCCGATCCTGATCGGCCGCGAGGACGTCGTGCGCGCGCGCATCGAGGAACTCGGTCTTTCGAACGCAGGCGAGGTGCGCATCCACAACGCCGCGATCGCCACCGAAAAGGAACGCGAGCGCTATATCGACTTCCTGTACGAGCGCCAGCAGCGCAAGGGCATGATGTACCGGGATTGCGCGCGCGTGGTGAACCGCAACCGCAACGTCTTCGCCGCCTCCATGGTGGCGGCGGGCGACGCGGACGCGATGGTCACCGGCCTGACGCGGCGCTTCTACACCTGCCTGAACGACGTGCGCCGGGTCTTCGACGCCAATCCGGGCGAGCAGATTTTCGGCCTGTCGGTACATGTGATGCGCAACCGCACCCTGTTCATCGCGGATTCGTCCGTGCACGAGCGTCCCGAACCGGAGGTCATGGTCGAGATCGCCAAACAGGCCGCGGCCAAGGCGCGCCAGCTGGGCCACGAGCCGCGGGTTGCCTTCCTCAGCTACTCGAACTTCGGCAACCCGCCGATCGCGGTAGCCGAACGCACCCGTGAGGCCGTGCGCCTGCTCGACGAGCAGGGCGGCGCGGACTTCGAATACGAAGGCGAGATGGCGCCGGATGTCGCACTGGATGCCGCCGTGCGGGACCGTTACTACAAGTTCTCGCGCCTGAGCGGACCGGCGAACGTTTTGATCATGCCCGGCCTGCATTCGGCCCACATCACGTCGCGGATGCTCAGCTCGCTGAATGTCGGCACCGTGCTCGGCCCGATGCTCATCGGCCTGGAGAAGCCGGTCCAGATCGTGCACATGAACTCGAACGTCACCGACCTGGTGAACGCGTCGGCCTTCGCGGCGCATGAATCGATCCGCCATGAAAGTGCCGCCAGGCCGAAAGGCGCGCGCAAGGGCCGCGCCACCAAGAAAGCGGCCAAGTAGCCCGCCACGGTGACACGTCCCCGGCGGCTCGCCGCCGGGGTCATAATCGACTACTGTGCGCCCGCACTTGTCCCGATTGCGTGCGGTCCCCGGATGACCCCGAAACCATCCCAGCTGATCACAACGGCCCTGGTCCTGGCCGGGCCCGCAGTGGCCATCTTCGTGATCCTGATCGTCGCGGACGACCTGGGTGCGGCAACCGGCATTGTGGCGAGCCTCGTCACCATCGCGGCCGCCGCCGCCATGGCGCTCCGGCCGCTGGCCCGGCTGCGCGATCTTGAAAACCGGATCGACCGCCTCATCGACCGGGCGCCCGACACGCTGCCGGATACCGCGCCGCCCCATGAGGGCGGGCCGATCGGCGACGTCGCCGTCTCGATCCACCGCCTGGAGCGAAGCTGGGGCCGCGACCGGCAGCAGTTGCGGCAGAGTGTGCAGGCCGCACAGATCCTGTTCGACGCCCTGCCCGATCCGCTGGTGACCATCGATGCCCAGTCACGCATCGTCTATGCGAACGCCGCCGCGCGCGAACTGCTCGAGGGCCGGCACGGTGTCACCGAGCTGTCGCGGCGCGACCTGTCCGCGGTGATCCGGCAGCCCGCGATCCTGGGCGCAGTCGAGCAGGTGCTCGGCGGTACGTCCATGCGCACCGTCGAGTTCACCTTCACCGACCGCGTCGATCAGACCTTCGAGGCGCGCGTCGAGCCGATCCGCTCCGGTGCCTCCGGCGAGGACGCTGCGCGCGCGCTCATCATGATGCGCGACGTGACGGCGTTGCACCGCGGCGAGCAGATGCGCGCGGATTTCGTCGCCAATGTCAGCCACGAACTGCGCACACCGCTGACGTCGCTGGTGGGATTCATCGAGACCCTGCGCGGACCGGCAAAGGGCGATCTGGACGCGCAGGACCGCTTCCTCGACCTGATGGAAAGCCAGTCCACCCGGATGACGCGGATCGTCAACGACCTGCTGTCGCTGTCGCGCATCGAGATGAACGAACACACACCGCCGCGCGACGAAGTTCCGCTGCGCCAGGTCATCGGCACGGTGGCGGATCTGCTGGCGCCGCAAGCGCGGGACCGCAACGTAAAGATCGAACTGGACCTCGACGCCCTCGACCGCCCCGTCATCGGTCAGCCGGACGAATTGACGCAGCTGTTCCAGAACCTGATCGAGAACGCCATCAAATATGGCCGCACCGGCAGCACGGTGCGGGTGGCAGCATCGGTGTCGGGCCAGGTCGCCTCGATCTCTGTGATCGATCAGGGCGAGGGTATCGCACGCGAGCATATCCCACGGCTGACCGAGCGCTTCTACCGGGTGGATACGGCGCGCTCACGCGAGATGGGCGGGACCGGCCTGGGGCTTGCCATCGTCAAGCACATCGCCAACCGCCACCGCGGCGAACTGACGATCCAGAGCACACCCGGCGAAGGCAGCACCTTCACGGTGACCCTGCGCCTCGCCTGACATCCGGCCGGCCGCGTACGACGCGGTTCCGGTTTATCCACCGGCCCGGGCGCCCGTGTCACAGAACTGAAACACAACTGTCATAGAGCTATCGCGTGACGGACATAGGTTCACACCCGCGAACGTGATCGGCCCGTGAAAGAGGGCGGGCCCGGTCGCACAGAACCACGCCATTCCCACTCCACGAAGAGAGGCATTCCGTGAAAATCAAGACTTTGACCCTCGCAGCAGCGGTCGCAGTGGGTGTCGTCGGCGCCGCTGAGGCCCGCGACCAGATCCGCATCGTCGGATCGTCCACCGTCTTCCCGTTCTCCACCGCTGTTGCGGAGCAGTTCGGCAAGACCTCAAGCTTCGCGACCCCGGTGGTCGAAAGCACCGGTTCGGGCGGCGGCATGAAGCTGTTCTGCGCCGGCGTCGGTGAGGACCACCCGGACATGACCAATGCGTCGCGCCGGATGAAGAAGTCCGAATTCGAGACCTGCACAAAGAACGGCATCGACATCACCGAAGTGAAGATCGGCTTCGACGGTATCGTGATCGCCAACTCCAAGGCCGGCCCGGACATGAGCCTGACGCTCGATCAGGTCTTCCTGGCGCTCGCCAAGGAAGTCCCGATGAACGGCAAGCTCGTTGCCAACCCGTACAAGATGTGGTCGGACATCGACGCTTCGCTGCCGAAGACCAGGATCGAAGTCCTCGGCCCGCCGCCGACCTCCGGCACCCGCGACGCCTTCGTGGAGATCGCCATGGAGGGCGGCTGCAAGAAGGTTGCCGGCGCCAAGGAACTCGGCCTGGCAAAGAAGGCCTGCCACGAAATCCGTGAGGACGGCGCGTTCATCGAAGCCGGTGAAAACGACAACCTCATCGTGCAGAAGCTCGAAGCCAACCCTGATGCCTTCGGCATCTTCGGCTTCAGCTTCCTGGATCAGAACTCCGACAAGGTGAAGGGCGCCAAGGTCAACGGCACCTCGCCCGAGTTCGAGGAAATTGCCGCCGGCAACTACCCGATCTCGCGCTCGCTGTACTTCTATGTGAAGCAGCAGCATGTCGGCGTGATCCCCGGCATCAAGGAGTTTGTCGCCGAGTTCACCAGCGAGAACGCCTGGGGCCCGGACGGCTACCTTGTTGACAAGGGCCTGATCCCCCTTCCCGACGACGCGCGTTCGGCCATGATGAAGCAGGCACAGGGCCTCTCGCCGCTGGCCATGTAGTCCGGTATCCGGCGGCCGGGCTCCGGAAACGGGACCGGGCCGCCGGACCACCTCCTCTCACCTTCCACGTCTTTTCCCTCCGCCGGTGCCAGCATGAACTCCCTGCTCTTCGTCGCCGTTCTCTTGCTGCTGTCGGCCATGGGCTATCACTTCGGACGCAAGCGCGCGCTCGCCGGAACCGGCGGTGATATTCGCGGCCTGCACTCCCTTCCCAGTTATTACGGCGCCTATGTCGCGCTGTGGTGCGGCCTGCCCGCACTGCTTCTGGTGGGCCTCTGGCTTGGCCTGCAGAACGGCATCGTTGAAAGCCTCGTCGTCTCCAGCCTGCCCGCCGACATCAGGGCGCTGCCGGCCGGTGAGCTGAGCCTTCTTCTCCATGACATCCGCGCTATGGCGCTGGGCGACATCACGTCGAGCGAGCCGGGCCCGACCGTCATCGCCGCGGCGGACCAATACAACACGCTGCGCACCATCGGCTTCGCCATGATGGTCGTCCTCGGCCTGGTCCTGTGCATCGGCGGCCTGACCTATAGCTGGCGGAGCGTGACCCCTGTCTTCCGGGCGCGGCCGCGTGTCGAGCGCATCGTCCACTGGATCCTGATTGTCGCCTCGGCCCTCGCGATCCTGACGACCATAGGCATCGTGCTTTCCCTGCTGTTCGAATCGATCCGCTTCTTCAGCCACGTCTCGCCGATTGAATTCCTGTTCGGGCTCGAATGGAGCCCGCAGACGGCGCTGCGCGCCGACCAGGTCGGCTCGACCGGCGCCTTCGGCGCCATCCCGGTCTTCGCCGGGACCCTGCTCATCACCATCATCGCCATGCTGGTCGCGGTGCCCATCGGGCTGTTTTCCGCGATCTACATGGCCGAATACGCCAGCCCGCGCTTCCGCGCATGGGTCAAACCAATACTGGAAATCCTCGCGGGCATCCCGACCGTGGTCTATGGCTTCTTCGCGGCGCTGACGATCGCCCCGTTCTTCCGCGGCTTCGGTGAGGGCATCGGCCTCGACGTCGCGTCGGAAAGCGCGCTGGCCGCCGGCGTGGTCATGGGCATCATGATCATCCCGTTCGTGTCCTCGCTGTCCGACGACGTGATCAACGCCGTACCCCAGTCGCTGCGCGACGGTTCCTTCGCCATGGGTGCGACCCATTCGGAGACGATCAGGCAGGTCATCATTCCCGCCGCCCTGCCCGGCATCGTCGGCAGCGTGCTGCTCGCCACCAGCCGCGCCATCGGCGAGACCATGATCGTCGTGATGGCCGCCGGCCTGGCCGCGAACCTGACGGCCAACCCCCTCGAAGCGGTCACGACCGTGACCGTGCAGATCGTCACGCTGCTGACCGGCGATCAGGAATTCGACAGCGCCAAGACCCTCGCCGCCTTCGCGCTCGGCCTGGTGCTGTTCATCATCACACTGTGTCTCAACATCATCGCGCTGCGGGTCGTGCGCAAGTATCGAGAGAAGTATGACTGATATTCCCGCCAACGACGCCGTCAAGCCGTCGCGCAACCGCAACGAAGCACTGATCCGCAAGCGCTACCGCGCCGAGCGCCGCTTCCGGATGTACGGGCTGGCCGCGATCATCGCCGCGCTCGCCATGCTGGCCGTCCTGCTCGTCAGCATCGTGTCCGCGGGCTACCCAGCCTTCACGACGACGGAAATTGCCCTCGACCTGCAGTTCAAGGCCGAGGACATCGACCCCAACGGCAGCCGCGATCCCGCGGTGCTCGCCGACGGCAACTACCGCGGCGCCCTGCTGGCTTCCCTGCGCGCCGAGTTCCCCGGCGCCCAGTCCCGCAAGGGCCGTCGTGATGCCCAGAACATGATCAGCAAGGACGTCACCTTCGTCATGCGCGACATGGTGCTGGCCGACCCGTCGGTCATCGGCACCACCCAGCGTGTCTGGGTAAAGTCGTCGGCGGATATCGACCAGCTTGCCAAGGGCTCCATCGACCGCACGCTGCCGGAATCCGACCGGCGGGTAAACGACCGCCAGCTCGGCTGGTTCGAGAAGCTGGAGGCGGAAGACCGGGTCCGCACCACCTTCAACACCACCTTCTTCTCGACCGCGGACAGCCGCGAACCCGAGCAGGCCGGCATCCTGGGCGCGGTGATCGGCTCCGCGCTCACACTGGTGATCACGCTGCTCCTGTCCTTCCCGGTCGGCGTCATGGCCGCGCTTTATCTGGAAGAGTTCGCGCCGAAGAACCGCTGGACGGACCTGATCGAGGTCAACATCAACAATCTGGCCGCGGTGCCGTCCATCGTCTTCGGTCTGCTCGGCCTGGCGGTGTTCCTGGGCTTCTTCGGCCTGCCGCGCTCCGCACCGCTCGTCGGCGGCATGGTGCTGGCCCTGATGACCCTGCCGACCATCATCATAGCCAGCCGCGCCGCGTTGAAAGCGGTGCCGCCGTCCATCCGCGAGGCCGCGCTGGGCATGGGGGCCTCGCCGCTACAGACCGTCGTCCATCATGTGCTGCCGCTGGCGATGCCGGGCATCCTGACGGGCACGATCATCGGCATGGCCCAGGCGCTGGGCGAAACCGCGCCGCTGCTCATGATCGGTATGGTCGCGTTTATCGCCGATATCCCCGGCGGCTTCACGGACTCCGCCACCGTCCTGCCGGTCCAGATTTTCCTTTGGGCGGATGCACCTGAACGAGCATTCGTGGAGCGCACCTCAGCCGCGATCATGGTGCTGCTGACTTTCCTGATCATCATGAACCTTCTTGCGGTACTCTTGCGCAAGAAGTTCGAGAGGCGCTGGTAAATGACGGATCCCGCGATGTCTGAAGAACAGAATGTAACTCCTGCCCTGGACCCGCAGGGCACCACCGCCAGCGCACCCGCGAAGCGGGCGACCAAGGTCGATGCCAGGGATGTGGATGTCTTCTACGGCGACAAGCAGGCACTCGACAAAGTGACCATCGAGATTCCCGAGAACCAGGTGACCGCGTTCATCGGCCCCTCGGGCTGCGGGAAATCGACCTTCCTGCGTTGCATCAACCGCATGAATGACACCATCGACATCTGCCGCGTCGAAGGCACCATCGCGATCGACGGCCGCGACATCTACGACCGCGACATCGACGTGGTGCAGTTGCGCGCCCAAGTCGGCATGGTGTTCCAGAAGCCGAACCCCTTCCCGAAGTCGATCTACGACAACATCGCCTACGGGCCTCGCATCCACGGCATGGTCGCGGGTAAGAGCGACACCGACGACCTGGTCGAATCTAGCCTGAAGCGCGCCGGCCTGTGGGACGAGGTGAAGGACCGCCTCGAACAGCCCGGCACCGGCCTGTCGGGCGGCCAGCAGCAGCGCCTGTGCATCGCGCGCGCCATCGCGGTCAGCCCGGAAGTCATCCTGATGGACGAGCCCTGCTCGGCGCTGGACCCAATCGCCACCGCACGCATCGAGGAGCTGATCGACGAGTTGCGGCAGAACTTCACCATCGTGATCGTCACCCACTCCATGCAGCAGGCGGCCCGCGTCAGCCAGAAGACCGCGTTCTTCCATCTGGGCATCCTGGTGGAACAGGGCGCAACCGAGCAGATCTTCACGAACCCCGAAGACAAGCGGACCCAGGACTACATCACTGGCCGCTTCGGCTGATCGCACGCATTCCCGGAAAGGCGGAAACAATCCGATGACCACGGACCATATCGTCAAATCCTTCGACGACGAGCTGAACAAGCTCAGCGATCTCGTCAGCCGCATGGGCGGGCTCGCGGAAGAACAGATCGAGCGCGCCATCGATGCGCTCCAGAAGCGCGACGGAGTCGCTGCGACGGAGACGATCGAGAACGACCGGAAGATCGACGCGCTGCAGCTCGAGATCGAGGAGCTGGCCATCCAGATGATCGTCCGCCGGCAGCCGCTGGCCGCCGACCTGCGCCACACAGTGGCCGCGCTGAAGATTGCACCGCTGATCGAGCGCATCGGCGACTACGCCAAGAACATCGGCCGCCGCACCCTGGCGCTGAACCAGTCGCCACCGGTCAAACCGCTGTTCACCATTCCGCGCATGGGCCGCATGGCGCGCAACATGGTGCAGGACGTGCTGGATGCGTTTTCCAACAACGATGTGGAAAAGGCTCGCGCCGTGTGGGAGCGCGACGCCGAACTGGACGACATGTACGACAGCCTGTTCCGGGAACTGCTGACCTACATGATGGAAGACCCGCGCAGCATCACCGCCTGCACGCATCTTCTGTTCGTCGCGCGCAACATCGAGCGCATCGGCGACATCGCCACCAACATCGCCGAGGTCGTCCACTACCAGGTGGAAGGCCAGACTCTTTCCGAAGACCGTCCCAAGGCCGACGAGGCCAGCGTCACGGTCGTTGAACCCCAGTAAAGGCTGAGAGCCGAAGACACATGAGCAATCTGCAGCCCAACGTTCTGATCGTAGAAGACGAACCGCCCCTCGTCGAGTTGCTCTCCTACAACCTCGAAAAGGCCGGCTTCCGCCCGCAGATTGCTCGCGACGGTGAAGAGGCGATCCTGGCCGTCGAGGAAGGCAAGCCCGACCTGGTTCTCCTCGACTGGATGCTGCCCTACGTGTCGGGCATCGAGATCTGCCGCCGCATCCGGCGCAACCCGGAAACCCGCGACCTGCCGATCATCATCCTCACCGCGCGCGGAGAGGAGGACGACCGGATTCGAGGGCTCGACGCCGGTGCCGACGACTATGTGGTCAAGCCCTTCTCACCCAGCGAACTGATCGCGCGCGTGCGCGCGGTGCTCCGGCGCACCCGCCCCGCCTTCGACAAGGACACGCTGACCTATGGCGACATCTCGATGGACCTGACCACGCACCGCGTCAGCCGTGCCGAGGCGCCGGTCGATCTGGGCCCCACAGAGTTCCGGCTGTTGCGCTTCCTGATGGAGCATCCCGGCCGCGTCTTCTCGCGCGAGCAGCTGCTCGATTCCGTCTGGGGCCATGACGCCTATATCGAGCCGCGCACGGTCGATGTGCATATCCGCCGGCTGCGCAAGGCCATGAACCTGCCGGGTACCGACGACCTGATCCGCACGGTGCGCTCGGCGGGCTACGCGCTCGACCTCAACGAACAGGCCGCCTGACGCACGATCTGCACGCCCTCAGGCCCCGACGACCTCCGCCGCCGCCGTACAGGGCAGACCCAGCGCCTCAGCCACCGCCGGGTGCGTGATCGCACCCGCATGCACGTTGAGCCCGTCGCGGAAATGCGGGTTGTCCCGCAGCGCGCCCGCATAGCCCTTGTCGGCCAGCGCCACCACATAGGGCAGGGTCGCGTTGTTCAGCGCCGCCGTCGAGGACCGCGCCACCGCCGCGGGCATGTTCGCCACACAGTAGTGCACGACCTCATCGACGATGAAGGTGGGCTCGTTGTGGGTGGTCGGGTGCGACGTCTCGAAACAACCGCCCTGGTCGATGGCGATATCGACCAGCACCGCGCCCCGGCGCATGGCATTCACCATCTCCGCCGAGACCAGCTTCGGCGTGGCGGCGCCCGGAACCAGCACCGCGCCGACCACGAGGTCCGCGTCCAGCGTGTAGCGTTCCACTGCATCCACCGTCGAATAGATGGTGTTGAGGGTCGGGCCGAACTGCATGTCCAGTTCGCGCAGTCGGTCCAGCGAACGGTCCAGCACCGTCACCCGCGCTTCCATCCCCATGGCCATGCGCACCGCGTTGGTGCCCGCCACGCCGCCGCCGATGACCAGCACATTCGCCGCCTCGACACCCGGCACGCCGCCCAGCAGCACGCCGCGCCCGCCCGCTTCCTTTTCCAGGCAATGCGCGCCGACCTGGATCGACAGCCGACCGGCGACCTCCGACATGGGCGCGAGTAGCGGCAGGCCGCCATGGGTATCGGTCACCGTCTCGTACGCGATGGCCGTGCAGCCCGACGCGATCAGCGCCTCGGCCACGTCGCGCGCGGCGGCCAGATGCAGATAGGTGAACAGGATCTGGCCTTCGCGCAGCAGGGCGAATTCCGAGGGCTGCGGCTCCTTCACCTTCACGATCATGTCGGCGGCGGCGAACACATCGGCAGCGCTCCCGGCGATCTCCGCGCCGGCGCTGCGATAGTCGTCATCGTCGAAATTCGCGCCGAGGCCCGCCCCCGTCTCCACCGTCACCGCATGGCCGTGATGGACCAGCTCGCGCACCGATGACGGCGTCATTCCGACCCGGTGTTCTTCCGTCTTGATCTCGCGTGGCACGCCGATATGCATGGCTCTCCCCTCGCTTCGCCCGCCGATTCCCGATTTCTTGCGCCTGTCCGGGTTTTCGACTCATTTGCGCCAGTATAGTTGGCCCGTCATGTCCGCGCCTGCACGAAACATCGCCTTCGCCACGCTGCTGTTCGCTTTCGCCGTGTCTCCGGCGACTGCGGCACCCGAACACGCCATCGCCATGCTCGGCGCGCCGAAATACGCGGCGGACTTCACCCATTTCGACTATGTGAACCCGGACGCGCCGCGAGGCGGCACGCTGCGCCTGCACGCGCTGGGCAGCTTCGATTCCCTGAATCCCTACATCGTGCGCGGCAAGAAGGCCGCGGGCATCCACCACGGCTCGGGTATGTACTTCGAGACGCTGGCAACCCGCGCGCGCGACGAGCCCTTCACGCTCTACGGGCTGATCGCGCAGACCATCGAGACGCCGGACGACCGCAGCTGGGTCGAGTTCACGTTGCGGCCCGAGGCGAAGTTTTCCGACGGCACACAGATCACCGTCGCCGATGTGATCTTCAGTTGGGAAATTCTGAAAGAGAAAGGCCTGCCCAACGCGCGGGCTACCTGGTCGCGCATCGCCGAGGTCACCGAGACCGGCCCGCGCCGGGTGCGCTTCACCTTCGCCGACGACGCGGACCGCGAATTGCCGCTGCTCATCGCAGGCTTCATGCCGGTCCTGTCCGCGGACTGGTGGGCCATCCGCAACTTCGACGACACGACCCTGGAGCCGCCGCTGGCCAGCGGACCATTCACCGTTGCCGAAATCGATCCGGGCCGGTCGCTGACCTTCCGGCGCAATCCGGACTACTGGGGCCGCGACCTGGCGGTGAATGCCGGGCGGCACAATTTCGAGACCCTCCGCTACGACTATTTCCGCGACGCCTCGGTGGCGCTGGAGGCATTCAAGGCCGGCGACTACGATCTGCGCTTCGAGGGCGACGCCACCCGCTGGGCGACCCAGTACGACTTCCCCGCCGTGCGCGATGGGCAGGTCGTGCGCGACGTGATCGAGACCGGCGTGCCCTCGGGCCTCGACGCGCTGACCTTCAACCTGCGCAAGGCGAAGTTCTCCGACATCCGGGTGCGCGAGGCGCTGACGCTCGCCTTCGATTTCGAGTGGATCAACAAGTCGCTGCTGCATGACGGCTACGCCCGCACCGCCAGCATGTTCACCGGCTCGGACATGGCGGCGTCCGGCCCACCCGAGGGCGCGGAGCTGGCCCTGCTGGAGCCCTGGCGCGGCAAGATCCCCGACGCCGTGTTCGGCCCGGCCTACAGGCCCCCGGCCACGGACGGGCGCGGGCGGCCGCGCGCGAATCTGAAGCGCGCCGCGGCACTGCTCGATGCGGCGGGATGGAATGTGGCGGACGGCAAGCGGGTGGACGCCAATGGCGCGCCGCTGCAGATCGAGATCACGATTCGCCGGCCGTCGAACGAGAAGATCGCGCTGGCCTTCGCGCGCAACCTCGAGCGCCTCGGCATCACGGCCACCGTGCGGCTGGTTGAATCGGCCCAGTTCCAGGGGCTTATCGACACCTATGATTTCGACATGGTGTTCGGCTTCTGGGGCGTGTCGCTGTCACCCGGCAACGAACAGCAGAACTACTGGGGTGCCCAGACCGCGAACCTGCCCGGCGGGCGCAACTGGGCGGGTGTCGCCGACCCGGCCATCGACGCCATGATCGACGCCCTGGGCGCGGCGAAAACCCGTGAGGCACTGGTCGCCGCCGCGCGCGCGCTGGATCGTATCCTTATGTGGAGCCACTACGTCCTGCCGCTCTACCACGACCCCGGCCAGCGCATCGCCCACTGGCGGCACATCGCCCGGCCAACGGTGATCCCGGTCTATGGGTTGCAGATCGAGACCCTGTGGGACGCCGACGCGTCGGCGCGCTGACGGTTCGTTAAAGCCAGATCGCGACCACGGCCATGACCACCAGACCGGCGACCAGTGCCGGGAACTTTCCGCCCGAGCGGGCCGCGCCCTCGAATTCACGCCCGATCACTTCCAGCGTCGCCACATAGACGAACGTCGCCGCCGCCAGCGCGTCGAAGATGCCTTCGGCCAGCCGCGCGCCGGAGCCTTCCAGCACCTCCTGCAGGCCCGCGCCGAAGACGATGCCCAGCGGGGTCATCACGGCAAACAGTGCGAGCTGCGGCCAGACGGAGCGTTCCGATTCCTGCACCATGCGTGTGGTCAGCGCGAAGGCCGCCGAGCCCTTGTGCGCCAGGATCGCCAGCAGCAGCACGATGGAATTGGCTGTCGAATCCTCCGCGCCGATCGCCGCCCCGGCAAGGATCGAGTGGAAGGACAAAACGATCAGCAGGATCAGGCTGGAGGTGTTCGCACCGCCGTCTGCCGCGCGATGGCGGCGCATCGCATGCCCCGTCCGGTCGATGGCGAGGATGGCGATCAGCCCCAGCGCGGCGAGGGTGTAGGCGACGGGGTAGTCGAGGTCGGGGTACAGATCCGAGAACTGCGCGACCGCGTCGGGCAGCATGTGGATCAGCCCGGCGCCGAGGAACACCCCGCCGCCGAAGACCGAACCGAGGGAGTACAGGCGTTCGGCGTTGCGCGCGTCGCGCGTGCGCAGGGCGGCGAGACCGCCGCCGAATGCCACCAGAAGAATGACCGCGATCGCGAGCGCCTTGATCGCGATCAGGGACATGGCCGCGCCCTCAGCCGCCGAGGTTCGCGGCCACGAGATCGGCCAGCTTCACCTGCGGGCGCGGGCCGACATGGGCGATCACCTCCGCCGCGGCGAGGCCGCCGATATGGGCGCAGGTCGCCAGATCCTTGCCGCGGGTCAGCCCTGACAGGAACCCGGCGGCGAACTGGTCGCCCGCCCCGGTCGTATCGACGACCTTGTCCACCGGCGCGGCGTCGACGACATGCACCTCATCGCCGGCGACGACCACCGAGCCCTTCTCCGAGCGGGTCAGCGCGGCGATCCGGCAGTCCTGGCGGACATGCTGCAGCGCCTCATCGAATTCGGAGACCTGATAGAGCGAGGTGATCTCGTCCTCGTTGGCGAACAGGATATCGACATGGTTCGAGACGAATTCGCGGAAGGAATCGCGGTGGCGGTCCACACAGAACGGGTCCGACAGGCTGAGCGAGACCATGCGGCTGTTCGCCGCCGCCAGCGCGGCGGCGCGCAGGAAGGCCTCCTTCGCCTCGTCGCGGTCCCACAGATAGCCCTCCAGATAGGTCACCTGGGCCCGCGCCACCATGTCCTCGTCGATGTCCTCCGGCCCCAGGTTCACGCTGGCGCCGAGGAAGGTGTTCATGGTGCGCTGGGCGTCGGGCGTGATGAAGATCAGGCAGCGCGCCGTCGGCGGGCCGCTGGTCACCGCCGGGGTCGCATATTCGACGCCGATGGAGCGGATATCGTGGGTGAAGATGTCGCCCAGCTGGTCGTCACGCACCCGGCCGATGAAGGCGCATTTCGCATCCAGCGAGGCCAGGCCCGCCGCCGTGTTACCGGCCGAGCCGCCCGAGGTCTCGACCCCCGGTGACATGCGCGCGTACAGCGCCTCGGCCTGCTCGGCGTCGATCAGCGCCATGGTGCCCTTGACCATGCCCAGTTCGTCGATGGTCGCATCGTCGGTCTGGCTGAGAACATCGACGATGGCGTTGCCGACGCACAGGACGTTGAGTTCGCCGGTCTGGGGCGCGGTGTCGGTCATGGGAACTCCGGAATTCGGGTGGTGTCTAAGGCAAGGTTTCCGCGGGCGAGTATAACCGGGCCGCATCGCGATACAACGCGGCGCGCGACACCCTGTCCATGGCCGGATTCGCTGCCCTCCTCACGGCCCTTTTCCCCGCCCTTTTCCATGGCCAACCGGGCGCGCCGCAGGTAAGACTGCGGACCATGATTTCCGCATTCTTCAAGGCGCTCGGCGATCTCGGCAGCCCCCGGTTCCGCGCCGTGCTGTGGCAGACGGTGGGCCTGAGCCTGGGCACCGCCGTCATTCTGTGGGCCGGCATCAGCTGGCTGCTGTTCAATACCCAGTTCATCGGCAACATTCCCTGGATCGGCAGCGGGCTCGACACATTTGCCGATATTTTCGGCTCGATCGCCGCCTTTTTGCTGATGATCCTGCTTTTGCCCGCGTTTCTGGGCCTTTACGCGAGCTTTTTCATTGAAACTATCTGCCGCGCGGTCGAGGCGCGCCACTATACGCAGCTGGCGCCACCGCGCGAGCAGGGCATCGGCGAGGCCATCTGGGTCGGTGTGAAGTTCGGTATCCTGCTGATCGTGCTGAACCTGCTGCTGCTCGTGTTCCTGATTTTCCCGCCCGTCTATTTCATCGTCGGCTGGGCCGTGAACGGCTACCTGCTGGGCCGGGAATACCTGGAAATGGTGGGTTTCCGGCGGATGACACCCGCCGAACTGCGCGAATTCCGGCTCAAGCATCGCGGCTCGATCTACTTCGCGGGCCTCGTCTTCGCGCTGATCGCCAGCGTCCCGGTGCTCAACCTGCTGCTGCCCCTGTTCGGCACCGCGATGATCCTGCATGTGTTCGAACGGTTGCGCCCCGGCGGTGCACGATAAATCGTTCAATTACAGACATTTGATTAATATTCTGGACATTTCAGTATAAATGACATACCCAACTGTCTGAGGATGCGCGACGATGCGCGGTTCAGGTGGCCTGAAACCCGCCTGACGCGCAGCATTCGGGGGCGACAGCGGGGGCAACAAGATGGCCAGCGACTCTGACGGGCGTGAAGAGCGCCGCGATCTCGATCTCAGTTTTCTCGACCGGCAGCCGGTACGCGCCGCCGACATTCCCAATCTGGGCGGCCGGCCCGACCGGCCCGACGATTCGGAGCACCGGATGAGCGGCGGGGGCGGCAAGGAAGCCAAGACGCTGACCGTCGGCCGCGATATCGCGCTGAAGGGTGATATCACCGAGTGCGATTCGCTGATCGTCGAGGGCCGCATCGACGCGACCCTCAACACCGCCCGTGCGCTGGAAGTGGTGCGTGGCGGACGTTTCGTCGGCAAGGCCAAGGTCGAAACCGCCGTCATCAGCGGCAGGTTCGACGGCGATCTTGAGGTGGCGCGCGAATTGCGGATCACCGCGTCGGGCAAGGTCACCGGTACAGTGATTTACGGCCGGCTCGAAATCGAGCGCGGCGGAGAGGTCTTCGGAGATGTCAAGGTTCACCAGTAATGTCCGGCGCGACGGCCCGTCCCGCCTCGCCATCCTGATCGGCGCCACCATCACCCTGCTGGTGAGCGTGTTCATCCTGTCCGCCTGACGCGGCCATGACCGCCCCCGCCCATCGCCTGCGCACCGCCCTCACATCGCTCGCCGTCCTGGCGCTTGCGGCCTGTTCCGGCCTGCCGGGCGCGGGTTCCGGCGGCTCCGGGCAGACGGAGACCACACCGCCGCCGCGCGCAACCGCCCTCAGGGCCGAGCGGCCGCGCCGGATCTGGACCGTGGCCGACCTGATGGGCGCCGACACCGTGAAGGTGGACGGCATCCTGGGCCCGCCGGACATCGTGCGTCAGGAAGGCGCGGGCGAAATGCGCATCTACCGCAACACGTCCTGCGTGGTGCATGTCTTCCTGTTCCCGCGCGCCGACCAGCTCTACGCGACCCATGTTGAGGCGCGCGCCAACGCCGCGCGGCTCGACGAGCGCCAGGCCGGGGCCTGCATTTCCAGTTTTTCCTGAGCCGAAACGGCTACTCCGCCGTCGTCTTCGCCTTGTAGGTGCACAGATCCGACACGATGCAGGACGGACATTCCGGCTTGCGCGCCTTGCAGACATACCGCCCGTGCAGGATCAGCCAGTGATGGGCATCGCGCATGTAGTGCGCGGGAATCCGCTTCACCAGCTTGTCCTCCACCGCGCGCACCGTCTTGCCGGGCGCGAGGCCGGTGCGGTTGCCGAGCCGGAAGATATGCGTATCGACAGCCATGGTAGGCTCGCCGAAGGCCGTGTTCATCACGACATTGGCCGTCTTGCGCCCGACGCCGGGCAGCGCCTCCAGCGATTCCCGGTCGCGCGGCACCTCGCCACCGTGCTCGGCGACCAGCTTCTCGCTCAGCGCGATGACGTTCTTCGCCTTGTTGCGGAACAGGCCGATGGTGCGGATGTGCAGGATCAGCCCGTCTTCGCCCAACGCCAGCATCTTCCGGGGCGTATCGACAGTCCTGAATAGTTCCGCCGTCGCCTTGTTCACGCCCGTGTCCGTCGCCTGGGCCGACAGCACGACGGCCACCAGCAGGGTGTAGGTGTTCGTGTAGTTGAGCTCGGTCCGCGGGTTCGGGTTCGCCTCCGACAGACGGCGGAAGAACTCCTCGATCTGGTCTTTTTTCATCTGCGCCATGACGGCGCCGAATCTAGCCTCTGGCGCGTCTGCGACAAAGGGCGGCTTTTCGCCGGGACCCGGCCCGTTCTAGAATTCGGCCATGGACCGCAGTGATCCCGACACCCTCTTCGACGCGGTGCTCTATCCGCACCGCAGCCTGTCGCCGCGCGGCGTGCGATTCCTGATCGCCGGCATCTGCGGCGTGTTGGGCCTTGTCGCCCTGTTCTTCACGGCGATGGGCGCGTGGCCGGTGCTGCCCTTCTTCGGCGGTGAGGTGCTGCTGATCTGGTGGGCCTTCCGTACCAATGCGCGCGACGGCCGTATGTTCGAACGCCTGCACCTGACGCCTGAGGCGATGACGGTCGCGCGGGTACGTCCGTCCGGGCGCGAGACGCAGCACCGCTTCGCCCCGCCGCACTGGCTTTCGGTGAACCTGATCCCCCGCCCCGGCGGCGACAATGAATTGCGGCTGGCGAGCCATGGCCGCTCGCTGATGGTGGGCAGCTTCCTGACGCCGGACGAGCGGGGGGAACTGGCCGATGCGTTGCGCGGTGCGCTCCGCCGCCTGCGCGGCGCAAGCGAAACGCGCGCCTAGCTCTCTACCCCGAGAACGTCCGCCATGGCATAGAAGCCCGGCGCGCGGTCCCTGGTCCACAGCGCGGCCCGCACCGCGCCGCGCGCGAAGATGCCCCGGTCGGTTGCACGATGGGTCAGCTCAATCCGCTCACCCGCTCCGGCAAAGATCACCGTGTGTTCACCGACCACATCGCCGCCGCGCAGGCTGGCGAAGCCGATCTTGCCGCGCCCGCGCGCACCCGTGATGCCTTCGCGCGAGAGAATCTTTTCCTTGTCGAAATCGACACCGCGCCCGCGCGCCGCCGCCTCGCCCAGGCTGAGCGCGGTGCCCGACGGCGCATCGACCTTGTGCCTGTGGTGCATCTCGACGATCTCGATGTCGAAGTCGGGATCGAGCGCGCGCGCCACCCGCTCGGCCAGCGCGAACATCAGGTTCACGCCGCTGGACATGTTCGACGCCCAGATGACCGGCACTGACTTGGCGGCGGCTTCCAGCGCGGCGCGGTGTTCTCCCTCCAGGCCCGTGGTCCCGGCGATCAGCGCGCATCCAGCCTCCGCCGCCAGCGCCGCATGGGCCGCCGTCGCGGCGGGCGCGGTGAAATCGATCACGGCGTCCACGCCCTCGAACATCGCTGCCGTGTCATCGGTGATGGCGACACCGGCCGCATCGATCCCGGCGAGCGTGCCCGCGTCCTTGCCCAGGTTCTCCGAACCCGGCGCCTCGCTGGCGCCCGCCAGTACGCAGCCTTCGGTCTCGGCCACGACCTGCACGAGCATGCGGCCCATGCGCCCGCCCGCGCCGACAATTCCGATTTTCAGTTGATCCGTCATGGCCCTATCCGCCGCCGCCCGTTTCTTGAGGGGGCGGAAGATACCACTTCACGCGCACGCGCCAAGAACTGAAGCGACTATTCCTTCAGGTCGTCCCAGAACTCCTTCACCTTGGTGAAGAAGCCTTCCGATTCCGGCGAGTGCTTGGGCGCGCCGCCGCCGGCATCCTCGAACTTCTTGAGCAGGTCGCGCTGCTCCTTGGTGAGGTGCACCGGGGTCTCGATCTGCGCCTGGACATACATGTCGCCGCGCGCGCTCGAGCGCAGCACCGACATGCCCTTGCTGCGCAGGCGGAACTGCTGGCCCGTCTGGGTGCCCGCGGGGATATTCACCCGGGCGCGCGAACCGTCGATGGACGGCACCTCGATGGATCCGCCCAGCGCGGCGGTGGTCATCGGGATCGGCACCCGGCAATGGATGTCCGCGCCCTCGCGCCGGAAGAACCGGTGCGGGCGGATGGTCACGAAAATATAGAGGTCGCCCGGCGGCCCGCCGCGCAGGCCCGCTTCGCCCTCGCCGGCCACACGGATGCGCGTGCCGTCCTCGATCCCGGCGGGGATATTAACCGAGAGCGTCTTTTCCTTGTTGGTCCGGCCCGCGCCGTTACAGGACTTGCACGGATTGTCGATCACCCGGCCCGCGCCGTGACATGTCGGGCAGGTGCGTTCCACCGTGAAGAAGCCTTGCTGCGCGCGGATCTTGCCCGCACCCTGGCAGGACGGGCAGGCGTTGGGGGTGGAGCCGCCGGACGCGCCGGTGCCGTGGCACTCGTCACAGGCCGCCGAGGCGTTCACACGCACGCGCGCCTGCTTACCCTTGAAGGCATCCTCCAGGCTGACGTCCAGATTGTAGCGAAGGTCAGAGCCACGGGTGCTGGTGCGCCGGCGTCCGCCGCCACCGCGCCCGCCCATGAACTCGCCGAACATCTCGTCGAAGATGTCGGCGAAGCCACCGCCGGAGAAATCGAAACCGCCCGCCTGCGGGCCGCCGCCATTCTCGAAGGCGGCATGGCCGAAGCGGTCATAGGCCGCGCGCTTGTCGTCGTCCTTCAGGACGTCATAGGCCTGGTTGATTTCCTTGAAGCGCTGCTCCGCGGTCGCATCTCCGGGGTTGCGGTCGGGATGAAGTTCCTTGGCGAGACGGCGATAGGCGCTCTTGATCGCCGCAGCATCCGCACCGCGCTCGACCCCCAGAGTCTCGTAGTAGTCCTTATCCGCCATCGACGCTCCCCTCGCGACGCGCAGTCCGGCCCGGACGTGCGGCACGCAACGGTGTTGTCCGTGCGTGCCGCATCGTTAAACGGGCCTTGAGCTTACGAGGCCGAAGACTGCCCCTTGGGCTCGTCCTCGTCATCGACCTCCTCGAAGTCGGCATCGACGATCGTCTCGTCCGCTTCACCGGACATGTCGGCATCGGCCGCTTCCGCCGCCTCACCGCCATCCGCCTGTTCGGACTTGTAGATCGCCTCACCCAGCTTCATGGAGGAGGTCGCAAGCGCTTCCAGCTTCGACTGGATGTTGTCGAGGTTGTCCGATTCCATGGCCGTCTTGAGGGCCTCGATATCGGACTCGATCGCCGACTTCTCGTCGTCGGAAATCTTGTCGCCGTGCTCGGACAGGCTCTTCTCGGTCTGGTGCACCAGGGCTTCCGCCTGGTTCTTCACCTCGACCGATTCGCGCCGCTTCTTGTCCTCTTCCGCATGCTCCTCGGCATCCTTGACCATCTTTTCGATGTCGTCGTCCGAAAGACCGCCCGAGGCCTGGATGCGGATCTGCTGCTCCTTGCCCGTGCCCTTGTCCTTCGCCGAGACATTGACGATGCCGTTGGCGTCGATATCGAAGGTGACCTCGACCTGCGGCACACCGCGCGGTGCGGACGGAATACCCACGAGGTCGAACTGGCCGAGCAGCTTGTTGTCGGCCGCCATCTCGCGTTCACCCTGGAAGACCCGGATCGTCACCGCTGACTGGTTGTCCTCGGCGGTCGAGAAGACCTGGCTCTTCTTGGTCGGGATCGTCGTGTTCCGGTCGATCAGGCGGGTGAACACGCCGCCCAGCGTCTCGATGCCCAGCGACAGCGGGGTCACGTCGAGCAGCAGGACGTCCTTCACGTCGCCCGCGAGCACGCCGGCCTGGATCGCCGCGCCGATGGCGACGACCTCGTCCGGGTTCACGCCGCGATGCGGCTCACGCCCGAACAGGTTCTTCACCGTCTCCTGCACCTTCGGCATGCGTGTCATGCCGCCGACCAGAATGACCTCGTCGATTTCGTTCGGCTTCAGGCCCGCATCCTTCAGCGCGGCCTCGCACGGCTTGACCGTGCGCTGGACGAGGTCCTCGACCAGCGCTTCCAGCTTGGCGCGCGTCAGTTTCACATTGAGATGCTTCGGACCCGAGGCGTCCGCCGTGATGAACGGCAGGTTCACTTCCGTCTGGGTCGAGGAGGAAAGCTCGATCTTGGCCTTCTCCGCCGCCTCTTTCAGGCGCTGGAGGGCGAGCTTGTCGGAGCGCAGGTCGATGCCCTGGTCCTTTTTGAACTCGTCGGCCAGGTACTCGATGATGCGGGCGTCGAAGTCTTCACCGCCCAGGAAGGTGTCACCGTTGGTGGACTTCACCTCGAACACGCCGTCGCCGATTTCCAGCACCGACACGTCGAAGGTGCCGCCGCCGAGGTCATAGACCGCGATGGTGCCGGCTTCCTTCTTGTCGAGGCCGTAGGCGAGCGCGGCCGCGGTCGGCTCGTTGATGATGCGCAGCACTTCAAGGCCGGCGATCTTGCCTGCGTCCTTGGTGGCCTGGCGCTGGGAGTCGTTGAAGTAGGCCGGAACCGTGATGACGGCCTGCTCGACCGTCTCGCCGAGGAAGGATTCCGCCGTCTCCTTCATTTTCTGCAGGATGAAGGCACTGATCTGGGAGGGGCTGTACTTCTCGCCATCGGCCTCGACGAAGGCGTCTCCATTGTCGCCCGCGACGATCTTGAAGGGGACGAGGTCCTTGTCCTTCTCGGTCAGCGGATCGTCGTACCGGCGGCCGATCAGGCGCTTGACCGCAAAGATCGTGTTTTCCGGGTTTGTGACGGCCTGCCGCTTGGCGGACTGACCCACGAGGCGCTCATCGCCCGCGAATCCCACCATCGAAGGCGTCGTGCGCGCGCCTTCCGAGTTCTCGATCACCTTGCCCTGATCGCCGTCCATGACCGCAACGCAGGAGTTGGTTGTCCCGAGGTCGATACCAATTACTTTCGCCATGATTTCCTCGCTTTTTCAGCAGATCCGCCCGGCCCTGTCGGCGCCGCGGCAAATCCCCGTTCATGCGTTTGATGGCCCTATATCGGACCAGAAGTGTTCGGGCGAGATATAGGGTGCGGTCCGCGCGGGTGCAACCACCCTGAAACCTGCCCCCGAAGCGCAATTTCCGGGTCGTGTCCGCAAACTAGCCCGCTAACATGAACAGATGATTATCTCGGCCAGCTACAAGACCGACATTCCCGCCTTCTATGGCGACTGGTTCCGCGCGCGGCGCGCGGCCGGTTTCTGCACGGTGCGGAACGTCTGGAACAACCGGGATTTCCGGGTACCCCTGAATGATGCGGATTGCAGCGCCTTCGTGTTCTGGACCCGCAACGCCCGCCCTTTCCGGGACGAACTCGCGCGGACCGCGCGCACCCATCCCTTCACCGTCCAGTACACGATCACCGGCAATCCGCGCTGGCTGGAGCGCGCCGTCCCGCGCGCTGACAACGCCATCGCCGATATCCGCGAGATCGCCCGGAATTTCGGGCCCGACGCCACCGTCTGGCGCTACGATCCGGTGCTGATCAGCGACGAAACGCCGGAAGGCTGGCATACCGAAAATGCAACGCGCATTGCCGACGCGCTGGCCGGGTCGGTCAACGAGGTCGTCATCAGCTTTGCCCGGATTTACCGCAAGACCGCGCGAAACCTGGCCCGCGCCACCGAACAGCAATCGGTGGACTGGCGCGACCCGGACGCAGCGGCCAAAAGGGGTCTGCTCGAAAAACTGCGCGGAATTGCCGAAGACCGAAGCATGACGCTGGCGGTCTGCACCCAGCCGGAACTGGCGGACGGCCTCGCGGCCCCGGCGCGCTGTATCGACACCACACGGCTGAACCGGATCGCCGCGCATTTCGGCCACGTGCCCGTCACGGCCCGTACGAAGGGGCCGCGGCCCGG
>Ga0255757_10001285_pt1 | contig 24569 bp, 23 predicted proteins | sample 071ome_27_FD_179957 | JGI IMG/M metagenome (GOLD analysis project Ga0255757, IMG submission 179957) | Coastal salt marsh microbial communities from the Groves Creek Marsh, Skidaway Island, Georgia - 071409AT metaG (version 2) | ecosystem: Environmental > Aquatic > Marine > Intertidal zone >...
CGGTAAGTAATCCTGGCAGCAAGAGACATACCCCTGCAAACATCATCAGAAGTTGCTTGGGGGCCAATCTCAAATCGGCGATCCCTAGGCCTTGCACTTGGCGAGTTGAGGCTAAAAGCGATTGGCCGGAGCGTTTGATGATCCCGTAGCCAAGGAGGCCCGTGATCAAGATTTCCAGCAGAAAAATCGCGAAGCCAAAGGTCAGCCCGAGCACGGCCAATCCGAGGCATTCGGCAATCAGGATGTAACGCAGGGGGTTTCGAATCATGAGGGCGGTATTCGTCTTTTAGGTCTGGCGAGTTGCTTGAGTGAGCTTGATCATTCTGATTGTTGTGACGCTCTGGATCAAAGCCAAGCGTCTGATGAATCAAACTTGGTGATGCTGCAGTATAAAGGGTTAACTAACCTTGTTCAGAACGTCTCACTAGCGTTAGGCTGAGGCTCTTTAAACTTTAGTGCCCAGCACCGCGTTTTAACTTTTCTCCGGTCTCAAAATAATCATCATGGCCTTAACCAATCAAACCTTCATGATTCCGACAGACGAGGGCGCACTCGAGGCGAAAAGATGGCTGCCCGAGGCGGCTCAAGACCAGAGTGCCTTGCCATGGGTACTGCTCTGCCATCCTCATCCGCTTTACGGTGGGTCAATGGACGACGGCATCTTAGCGCTCGTCCGTGAGGCATTTGTTATGAGAGGGTTCGCTGTGTGCGGCTTCAATCTTCCGGGTGTGGGGCAATCGACGGGTCGATCTGTGGGCGATCTCTCGGAGGCGGTGTGTCTTGAGGCGGTTTGTCGCTATTTTTCGCTGGCGGGTCTGACGCTTAAGTGGGCCGCTGGTTATTCGTATGGTGGCGCCTTGCTGACGTCCGCACTTAGCCTTCTGCCCAGCGACACCAAAGTGCTTCTGATCGCGCCAGCGATGGGGTTGCTTAAAGATGCACGCGTAAACCCAGATCGAGTTCGCCAGGTTAGGGGCGCGGTGGTCGGCACGGCTGATCCTTTCTCCACGGCAACCCTGATCAACGCATCGTTACCAGGCATCGAACTTCAAGAGCTCGAAGGGCTCGATCATTTTTTTTCATCTGGGGGTGATAGGCTCACTCGTGCAATAGAGGCGATCGTCGATGGAACTTAAAACGCTGACATTGACCTCTGACGAAGGCGTGGGGGTGTTGACGCTCAATCGGCCAGAGCGAAATAACGCCTGGACGGGGCGGATGCACGCAGAGTACCGCCACGGGTTGGCTGAGTTGGCGGAAGATCCCGGGATAGGTGCCATAGTTGTCACGGGTGCCGGGCGGAGTTTTTGCGTTGGGGCCGATCGCTCGGCGCTCCAGCATCACGTGACTCAGGGTGGTTATGACCCAGGAACCCCAGAGGTAATGGCTCGGCCAGGGTTTGGTGTGCGCCCAGAGTTCGATGCGAGTTTTGCTTTTCAGTTTGGTATCAAAAAGCCCATTATCGCGGCGATCAATGGTCCTGCCGCTGGGGTGGGGCTAGCGATTGCGATGTTCGCGGATCTTCGATTTGCGGTTCCCGGGGTCAACTGCTCGACCGCGCATGGGAAGCTGAATTTTCCCGCGGAGTATGGCCTGTCCTGGATATTGCCACGTACGATCGGCACAACCAGGGCAAGCGATTTGCTGCTTTCCTGTCGGAAATTCAGTACGGATGAAGCGGAGGCCTTCGGCATGGTCAACGCGTTGTTCCCCGCTGATCAGTTGCTCAATCGCGTCTTGAAATACGCGAAGGCGATGATTCAAACCAACGCGCCCGGGGCGTTGGCAATGACCAAATATCAACTGTATCTGGATTGGCATCGCGATATTGCAGCGAGTGTGCATTTTAGCGAGCAACAGATCCAGACGATGAGTCGGACGAAAGATTATAAAGAAGGTGTTGCCGCCTACCTGGAAGGGCGAGCACCCAAGTGGGAGAACCGTTAATGCTTGATCAAGTAACACAATCATCGAAGTTACTTACAGCGCCTTATTACCTGCCGGTCGCGGATGAGATCGATGTCTTTAAGGCCGCCTATGAGCAGCGTCTCCCTGTGCTGCTCAAGGGTCCGACCGGTTGTGGTAAGACGCGATTCGTCGAGCACGTTGTTCATACGATTTATCGAGGTGAGGATGCGCCTGATACGCGCAAGCAACTCGAGTATCCGCTTCGAACCGTGGCGTGTCACGAAGACCTGTCAGCGACGGATCTGGTTGGTCGGTTCTTGCTCCAAGGCGATGAGACGGTATGGCAGGATGGACCGCTTTTGGCTGCCGTTCAGGAAGGCGGCATCTGCTACCTCGACGAAATCGTGGAAGCTAGAAAGGATTCCACTGTTCTGATCCACTCGCTGACCGATCACCGTCGTATTTTGCCTGTCGAAAAGAAAGGCGAAATCCTCGACGCCCACCCCGATTTTTTGTTGGTGATCTCCTATAACCCGGGTTATCAGAACTTGCTCAAGGACTTGAAGACCAGCACCCGTCAACGTTTCGTTGCCATCGAATTTGACTACCCGTGCCTTGAGGATGAGGCCGCCATCATCGCCCACGAAAGTGGTGTGAGTGAGGCGCTGGCAGAGCAACTAGCGCACCTTGGCCAAAAGATCAGACAGCTTTCAGATCACGGGTTTGACGAGGGTGTGAGCACGCGATTGCTGATCTATGCGGGCCAGATGATGGCTGGCGGGCTCGCTCCAAGGCGCGCCTGTGACGTTGGCGTGACACTGGCAGTATCAGACGACTCGGACGTTCAGGCAGCTTTGCGACAGGTCGTCGAGGCGATTTTTCCAACATGAGCAAGACCGTGGAACCATGAGCCGTGGTTTAAGTGAGCGGTTGCTCAAACAGAATGAAGGAACCGGAAAAGCTTACCTTGCTCTGGTCCAGCAGCTGAATCTTGCCGCACGGGATCGTGAACGCCTAGATGATGTGCTGACCTTGTTGATCGATTCAGGTTGGCATGGCTGGGAAGCAGCCTCAGCCTTGATCAAGGCGGTTGGCGACCTTCATGGCCGTTTCGCGCTCGAGCAGTTGATGGATTGGGGTGAAGACTCGGCTCGGTTGGCCGCAGTGAGTTTCGAGCCAGCAAGAACGTTTTGGCAATTCGTTGCATCGGCACCATCCGAGCTTGCGGTTTCGCGAGTGGAGTCGGTGCTCAAACTGGCTCTTTCAGTTCAGTCGGCATTCAATTACGCCTCCCAATTGTTGGTCCGAGTATTGACCGCCGCTGAAAGCAGGGCACGGGTAGACACAAACAAGTCCTTTTCTGCCTGGATGCGTCTAATGATCCTGGTTGTAGAGAACGACCGTCCGCTACTCGAAAAGCTGCTGAGCAGCGAAACGCCGAACCGGCTTTGGGAATTGATTGATGGCCTTGAGTCAGGCGCTGAACAGGCAAGACTCGATCTCCTGAATTGGATGCTCGTTGAGCCGGGATTGGCAGCGAGGTTGGATGAGGGCTGGTTTACGTGCCTGCACCATCTGCTGACGCTGGGAGGATCGCTCGCCGGGGTGCTCCAAGGCATGGCTAATTTGCCGGATGATTCAAGCCAAGTGACGGTCATCCAGTCGATGCTTCTTCAATCGCAATCAATTGGCGAGGCTGAACTGGTGTTGCGCCACGCATCTAGACTGCCACTGCTTGATGAGGCTCTTTGCCTTGCATGGCTCGATCATGGGCATCGCCTCAGTCACAGTCACCCTGAGCGATCCGAAGCGTTTTTTAGTGTCGAGTCTGCCGAATCGATCGATTTGCTTGAGTCTCTGCAGGGCTTAGTTCGTCTTGACGCGGAACGGCGCGTATTTTCCTTGTTCGCAGAAGCGATGTCTGGCGAAACTTGGGTCCTTAAAGGGTCGGGCCAGCAGCTCAGTTTGCAGGGGCAGGGATCGAACCCGGGGGTTTCCGAAGAAGATTTCGAGCCGCGTTTGATTGTCTTACCAGATTGGATTGCGCTTGCAAGCAGTCGCCAAGCGAATATTCGAGTCTACTGTCATCGTATTCTTCAGCGAATCGGTTGGCTGATATTTGGCTACGAGGCGGCAATGCCTGAGATCGAGCAAATTATCCGGCGCTACCCGGATCCACAATTGGCGCTGGATCTACTGTCGCTCATCGAGGGACATCGAATTGATTGGTGTTGGCAGCACCAATACGCTGGCATCAGGCATTGGCTGCCAAGCACGCTTCTCATAGCCGCCAGTTCTAACGAAACCGAAATCTCAGATGCGCTAACAGCTTTAGGCGCAGCCTTGCTCATTGCAAATCATGAGTTTGAGGCAACCGTGGTCCCCTCGATGATGAAGACCAGGGCATTTGAGGCCGCGGCGAACCACCTGTTGCCTTTGTCTCTCAAAGGCACCCATTGGCGAGATTCTGTTCACGTGCTTGAGAAACTTTACTTCGAAGTTGAGCAATACCGAGGCGTTGGACTGGCCGATTGGCTTGAAGGTCTACCGCGGTCACGGCTACCTGCTGACGAGTTGGGGGCCATGGTGCCTTTGTTCGACGAGGAAATTCCTGATGAAGTGACCGCGGGCGATCATGCAGTGGAAATGGGGTTGCCTATCGATGCGAGCGAGCTCGATATTGAGTCGATGAATGAGCGAGATCTTCCTATCGGTGAGGGTCAGTTTATGACCGAGCTCGATGAGACCCCAGAGATCCAAGAGAAGAATCGAGAGGCTTTCAGTCTCGAAGAGGGGCAGCTGGGGAAAACCCGGCCTAACAAGGCGCACCGCGTGGTTGAGCAGTATTACGACGAGTGGGATTACACCATCACGGACTATCGTCGCCGCTGGTGTCGACTCGTGGAAATTCTCGATCCTGAGGAAGATCTCGCGTACTACGAAACGTCTGTGCGGGACCACGCGCATTTGCAAAAGAAGGTGCGCGCTCAATTGAGCCGACTAAAGCCTGAACTGCTCGTCAAACAGCGAGGCATGATCGATGGTGAGTGGTTAGATTTAGAGCGAGCCATTGACGCCGTCATTGACAGAAAAATGGGTAAGACGCCAACAGAGCAACTCTACATCCAGTCGCAAAGACGCGGTAGGGATGTGGCGACTTTGTTTCTGTTAGACATGAGCGCCTCGACTGACGACAGGATAGAAGCTCCTTCGCAAGGTGAGACGCCGGTTTACCATGACTTTGATTGGGATGACGATTACGTGTTTGTAGAGCCAACCGGTGATCGAATCATCGATCTCGAAAAACACGCGGTGATCCAAATGTGTGAAGCGCTGGAATCGCTGGGTGATCTGTATGGGGTTGCAGGTTTCAGTGGCTACGGCCGAGATCAAGTCGAGTACTTTCAGTGCAAGGGCTTCTCGGAACCGCTCGATGCTCAGAGTCGTGCTCGTATTGGGGGTATCAAGGCGTGCCGCAGTACCAGAATGGGCCCCGCGATTCGTCATGCCGCGCAAAAGCTTCAACAAACAGAATCTAGAATAAAAGCCTTAATCATGATCAGCGATGGTTATCCGCAGGATCACGACTACGGACATGACAGGAACGATAAAGACTATGGCATTCACGACACGACGAAGGCCTTAATGGAAGCGAAGAAACTGGGCGTCCAGACATTTTGTTTGACCGTGGACCCATCAGGACACGATTATTTGCGCCGTATGTGTCCTGACAAACAATATATGGTCATCCAGGATGTCACGCAGCTTCCGCAAGAGCTGTCCAAGGTTTATCGTAGTTTGACCGGCTAGCGCTCCAACACGATCAGTCGGGGCCAAGACGTCCAAAGTCGCCATCCTAGGTCGTCATTCAAAGTCAGCATCCAAAGGCAGCATCCAAGGGCAGTGAATCCACGATCAACGGGAAAAATGAAGACATGACGCTGACACCCTTTCACCTTGCGATTCCCGTCCATGATTTGAAACTTGCGGCCGCCTTTTACGAAGGCATGCTCGGTTGTAGCCGTGGTCGGGAGGATACGCAATGGATTGATTTTAATCTTTATGGGCACCAGCTAGTGTGTCATGAGGTGGCCAACTACGCTGCTGATCGCGCCAGTCGGCCGGTCGATGGTCAGGGTGTACCCGTGCCTCATTTTGGCGTCGTCCTCGAGCTGCCCGAGTGGAGAGAACTTCGAGATAGGCTAGTGTCCGCAAAGATTGAATTCGTCATCGAGCCTTACATTCGTTTCGAAGGAGAGGCTGGTGAACAAGCCACGATGTTTTTTCTGGATCCGTCAGGCAATGCGATTGAATTTAAGTCTTTCGGAAATATTGAAGAGGACCTGTTCAAGCGTTGAGCTTGAGGTTCAAGCTTCTCCTTTGAAGCTTCTCCCTAAGGGGCGAGCTTTGTCTTCAGGGTGTTTCAGCGAAGAAGAGCAGGGGCTTTTCTTAGTTCCAGATCAAAAAGCCTGAATGCGCCGAGAGCGACAACTGTCCCCTTTATCAAGACAGGGTTCCGCTAGCGTTGTCACCCTTTGCGTTGCGCCATTGCCAGTCTTTAGGCATGCTCAAAGCCAACCAACTGATAAACCAAGACGCAAATAACCCAGTGCCTCAAGCACGCAGATTCGTGTCGTAAGCATGCCAGTACAGAGACCTTAGGCTCGCCTCGGGAATCTCAAAGGTGATCGAACGCGCGTTCGATGAGCGAGATTAATAGGAACGATGAATCACAAGTCAGGCTACTTTTATCTCGCCGGTGTGCTCAGTTTTGTTGCACCAACGGGCATCCAAACGGTGCTGTTTCCTTGGCTTTTGGTTGTGGTGTTGCACGAGAGCCCAGAGCGGCTAGGACTTGCTCAGATGAGTTTGCAAGCGCCAATTATGTTGTTGATTATCGCGGGGGGTATTCTGGCCGATCGCGTCAATCGGGCCCATATCATCGCTGCCTGTCACCTCCTGGCGGCCATTCCGCCGCTGATGCTGTCGATGGCGATTGCTCGGGGGGAACTCACATACACCCATCTGATTTTCTACGCCTTAGCCATTGGGGTCGTGACGGCATTTGTTCAACCTGCAAGGGACGGCATGCTGAGCGAGTTAGCGGGTGATCGGCTGCAACGGGCCGTGACTTTGGTTATGGGGCTCAGTTTTGGTGGCCAGATGATCGGATTTATTGCCGGTGGGACGGCTGAGACCAGCGGACCGGAACTTCTGCTCTATTTGCAGGCCTTGATCATGGTGATTGGTGCTGCCTTTGTTTATCCCTTGGCATCGCAGGGACGACCCGCGCAGACCCAGTCCGACTCGTCGAGCGTAGCAAGTTCAATCTGGGTTGGTTTTGATTTAGTGAAGGGCTCGCCAATTATGCGTCCCGTCATTTTGTTCGTTTTTCTCATGAGCTTTATGTACGGTGGAGCCTATGTGGTCCTGGTGCCGTTGATGGCTCGAGATGCATTTGCGGGAGGTGCGGGGGAAATGGCTCAGTGTTTCATTGCGTTCGTTTTTGGAACAATCGTCATGACCGCGGTGCTGATGTCTCGAAAAGAAATTAAACGCCCCATGAACGCGATGTTGCACGGGCTGATGGTCGGCGGCCTTTGTCTGATCGCAGGGTCACTCGCCACGGAATTTGTCTGGTTTCTGGTCGCCGTATTCATTTGGGGTATGTGTGGCACGATACCCATGAGTATGAGTCGAAGCATGATTCAGAGCGCGGCGCCGGAGCAATATCGTGCCAGGGTCCTTGCTGTTTATTCGTTAGCCAATTTGGGTGGTATGCCGTTGGGCGCTGCGTGTTGGGGATTATTTGCCAATGGTTGGGGCCCCCGAATCGCCCTGTGGGTCGTCGCTGGCAGTATGGCATCGATCGTTCTGGCCTACCGGTGGCACCGAGCAAAACTGGGTCTTCCTCATCCAAACCCATCGAGCAGTTAGCGTTCAGTCGCTATGCTTTAGGGAAGCGAGGGGCTGCGCTTGATCTCAAGCATCGATCCTGGAATCCTGCTGAGGCTAGGGTCATAAGCCGACTGATTTGGCTCAGAGCATTTGCGGGCAAAGGCGAGCACTGGATAGATCAAGCCCAATCAGGCGTCAAGCGCAAGGGTGCAATAGTGCATGCCGGAAAACGCTGATGTTCAGGATCGCGGATGGTACGTGGATGGTGCGTGCACGGTACGCGGATGACAAATGAATGTCCTATAACAGCCGCGGCTCAGGCCGCGCAGAACGGGGAGACCTTGGAATGACAGAGCGGCAGCCGATCGAACACTATGGCCAGTTTAATGGCGTTGAACTCTGTTGGTTCGAGTGGGGCGAGCGTGAAGCCGGCCGTCAGACGTTGTTCTTGGCTCATGCGACCGGGTTTCATGCGCGTTGTTGGGATCAAGTGCTCAATCAACTTGAAGGGCATGCCATCGCTGTGGATTTAAGAGGTCATGGTCGAAGTGCAAGTCAAGGGCCCTACGACTGGACAACGTTTGCTGAGGATTTGGCCGTCTTTGCTCAAGAAATCGTCGGGCCTGGAGCGCTTGCGATAGGACATTCCATGGGGGGGCATGCCATCACTGAAGTGGCCCTAAACCTACCAGGCTTCTTTGATCAACTCTTGTTGCTTGATCCAGTGATTTTGTCCCCGACAATCTATGATGAAGGTAAGCATGAGCACTCCAAATTCCTGAATGAGTCGGGAGAGCATCCGGTGTCTCGTCGACGAAATTATTTTGAATCTGTTGATCAAATGATCGAGAACTTTCAAACCAAGGGGTCTTATGGTGTCTGGCTGCCTGCAGTGCTCAGGGACTACTGTCAGTGGGGGTCCGTGCCTGCTGAGGATGGCCTCGGCGTCTCGCTCGCATGCCGCCCTCAAACGGAAGCTGCAATTTATATGGGCAGCGCACAATCACGGCTGCTCGATCGCTTGGATGAGCTGACTTTGCCGATTACTGTGGTTCGAGCGAAACAACGGATTGGTGAACGAGAAACCTTGGACTTCAGTGCATCGCCGACCTGGCCCGAACTTGCCAATCGATTACCCCAGGGCACTGACCGATATCACCCTGAATTGACCCACTTCATTCCAATGCAAGCACCGGAAATGGTTGCGCAATTGATTCGAGATTTAAACCGATGACCAAGCATCTCGCGGTGACCATGGGGGATCCCGCGGGTATTGGTCCCGAGGTTTTGGCGAAATCATTGTGTGCGCTGGGGGAGGCGACTCGGCATTTAGTGATCTTCGGGTCGCCAGCGCTTTTAGAAAAAACGGCTGAGCAATTGAGGCTCAAGTGCCCCAGTTGGACGGTACTTTCCACGCTGGAGAACCTGGATGCTTGTGAGGGGCTTGCGATATTCGACCCCAGCCCCCTCGACTTGGATACATTTATCTTCGGGCAAGCGTCTGCGGCTGGCGGTCAAGCCTCAGTTCTTTATTTTGAGCATGCGGTTGAAGCCTGCCTCTCCAGTCGTGTGGCGGGTGTGGTGACGTGCCCGATCAATAAAGTTGCTGTGCAACTCGCGGGATACGTTGGAGATATTGGGCACCAGGAAATCCTAGCGCGTTTGACTCATGCGCCGCTCACGGCAACGCTATTGATGACAACGGGTCTTAAAGTCGTCCACCTCTCCACGCACTTATCCTTGGGCGATGCGGTGCGTTTCGTGAAAAAAGATATCTTGATTGAGAAGTCCCGTCTGGCTTTGGATTCGCTTCGCGCTTGGGGCTATGTATCTCCAAGTCTTGCAATCGCTGCGCTCAACCCTCACGGCGGAGAGGGTGGCCTGATAGGTCGCGAAGAAGTCGATGAAATTAGGCCAGCGGTCGAATACTTGGTGAGTGAGTGTCGGGAGGATGTGCGCGGACCTTTCCCAGCGGACACGGTGTTTAATCGAGCCATTGCGAGCGAATTCGACGCGGTCTTGGCGCTCTACCATGATCAAGGTCACATCCCTATCAAGGTCAAGGATTTTGAACGGAGTGTCACCGCGACGCTGGGCATTCCGTTTGTTCGAACGTCAGTTGATCATGGCACGGCGTATGACCTTGTTGGCCAGGGCATTGCTGATGCCACCAGCCTGCAAGAAGCACTCCGAGTGGCCCAGTTGATGCTTGAAGCGAGGCTGCCTGAGTTTTGACCCGCGATTTGGCAGTGGCACTGACGGATCGCCCAAAGGGCTTTCGGGGCTATCCGGCCGGGCAGTTCAGTCGGGTGCAGGCCGGAGGGCGGTGAAAGCAATGGCGTAAGATCCGGTGTCCCAGCGCATATCAACTGCAGAATCGTCATGGGGGTCAGTGGGCTGCCAAGGACCGAGCCCTCTCGATCTGCGCGTTTAGTTTTCTTTGCTCGCACCGAGCAGCATGTCCAGCGCCGTCGCCGAGGAAATCATGGACCATTCCTGATCTGAGATCGCATGAAAAGCCCATGTCATGACCAGATTATTGGTGGGCGTTGGTATCCCGTATTGCCGTCCGAGCAGACAAATCTCGCCATTCAGATAGGGCGTCTCGATCCGAGATTGACCTCGCGCTTTACTCTGCCACGTCGAGCTGCCGCCGCGAGTAGCACCCATCACTCGGCCTCGTTCCACTAAGTTGAATCTGGCGCTCGAAGTTGTTGCATCCGCGCAAGGTCGACCGGCAGCATCGAAAACAGCGAGCGCCTCTTGTCTGAGTAGACGCATAATCTCGCGACTGTGATCTCGATCTTCCAGAACCAAGTCGAGCGCGTTGCCGAGATTCTGAAGAAGTTTGGCGTGTTTCAGGGCCATCGTGTCCGGGTTTGCCAGACTCGCGAACCCAGATCGGGTGAGTGCCTCAGCGACTTCGGTCGCAGTCTCAGGCATGGCATTCAGATTGAATCCATAGGTATCCAGTAGGCCCCCTGGCGTTCCTGCTGAATGGATGACTTCGCCAGGGGTCAGGTAAGTGGCTGGCAGGACGACGAGCATGGCATAGACCTTGGAAAAATATCGTTGCGCCAGGGCCTCATTCGCGACGCCATTTTGGGCGCAGAAAATCGGATAGCGGTCTCCGGTCACGGCGAACAAGGATTCGAATGCAGATTCGCTGTCCTGGCCCTTCATCGTCGCGATAACAACGCTGTCTTCACGCCAACTGACCTCCTTTGGATGACTAACGCAGTCGATGGCGAGCCTCTCGTCGCGGGTGGTATCCCGGTAACGCAGTCCTTGACGTTGAATGATCTCACAGTGCTGCCCACGCGCAATCAGCGTGACGGGAAAACCCATCGTGAACAGTCGAGCACCGATCGCACCACCGATCGCGCCTGCACCATAAATCACATAATGCACGGGACATCCTCCATTCAGTTCTGGCACGCATCATAGCGGACGCCAATGGTGTTAGCTCGTTGAACTAAATGTATCCGGTTCGGTGCGAAGAGCTTGGTATTAAGAGCTTTGTACTAAGAGCTTGGCGCTAAGAGCACGAGAAACCCTTCGTCAGTCGCTGGTAAGCGTCTAGGTCAGGGCTGCGTGACGTCTCATGAATATCCGCGCGTGAGGCTGACAGAGGGGCGGATCCTTTGTTAACGTCCGAAGCAAGAGGCTTCTGGAATCGGAGGGTAGCGTGTCGTTATCAACATTTCGTGCAGACACCCGAGAGTGGCTGGCCGCAAATTGCCCGGATTCGACGCGGGGTTCAGCGGCGGAGGATGAGATCGTGGGGGGCGGCACACGCCAGACCTACGCAAATCCAGAGGCTAAGCTTTGGCTTGATCGAATGGCAGCGAAGGGCTGGACGGCCCCCACGTGGCCGACAGAGTATGGCGGCGCTGGCTTGTCAAAGTCGGAGGTGGCTATTCTTCGCGACGAAATGGCCATGATTAATGCGAGGGCGCCGATCCAGGGCATGGGGTTTTCTATGATTGGGCCCACCTTGCTCGATTTTGGCACGGATGCGCAAAAAGCGGAGCATCTACCCAAGATAGCCTCGGGTGAAATTCGCTGGTGTCAGGGGTACAGCGAACCCGGTGCGGGGTCAGATTTGGCGTCGTTGCAGACCCGCTGCGAGGACCAAGGGGATTATTACCAGGTCAACGGTCAAAAGATATGGACGTCGGGCGCTCAGTACGCCGATTGGATATTTACTTTGGTGCGCACCGATCCAAAAGCCAGCAAGCACGACGGCATCAGTTTCGTGCTGATCGATATGGCGCAGCCCGGTGTGACAGTGAAACCCATCAGGCTCATTAGTGGGAACTCGCCCTTTTGTGAAACGTTCTTCGACGATGCTCGGTGTGAAAAGCACAACTTGGTTGGGCAACTCAATCGAGGCTGGACTGTGGGGAAGCGCCTTCTGCAGCATGAGCGAAGCTCAATTTCTGGATTGGCATCGGGGGGCAGTCGTGGTCGATACGATCACTTTGGATCCTTGCCCGATCTCGCCAAAAAGCATCTAGGACTGACCTGCGGGAGATTGAGTGACGGCAATCTTCGGCGAGATATTATTCAAAACGAAATGGATCGTAAGGCATTCCAGCTCACTCAGAGACGAGCGAGCGAAGAGAGCGAGTCTGGAGGCACGCCCACGTTTTTAACCTCGCTATTTAAATATTACGGCTCAGAACAAGGGAATCGGCGCATGGAGCTGCAATTGGCGTTGATGGGCTCCCAATCTATGGGTTGGGAAGGGAGCAGCTTTGCCGCTGATGAGCTTGCAACGACGCGAACCTGGCTGCGTTCCAAGGCCAGCACCATCGCGGGGGGAACGTCTGAAGTTCAGCTGAATATCATTGCCAAGCGGGTGCTCAGCTTACCTGATGCCTGAGCACTTTCGGCCAATGGGTTTTTGGTCAATCTGCGTGCGCCGCGAGCATAGACATCGCATCCGCTTTCGGGGTGTAATGCGGGCTCGGCCTGATGGAGCGACTTAGCGGTTCGTGGAGGGTATTTAGCTGCTACAATCCGGCCGGTGAATAGCGCAGGACCTAGGTTCGCTGCGCGATATGGATAGATGCTCCGGCGCTTGCGCGTACATTGCTTTAACATTGGTTGAGTATTTATTGGTTGAACATTGGTTGAACATTGGTTGAACTGAGACCCTAAAAGCCAAGCGGGCCGGTAGTCTTAGGCGACCGTCCCAAAGCTAAGCCTCGGAGAGTTGTGCAAGACGGTGACGTTCAGGGAGCTGATGCATGGTGTAGCGCGGAGGCTCGCGGTAGTCGGTCTGCTTTGAGCGGACCAACAAGCAACGGGTAGGACCCAAGGTTGCATGTGTTATTTGAGCGTGCTGCATGGGCACGCATCAGGAGGCCGCTTATTTCGCGGTCGAGTTTTTAGACGGAGGGAAAACATGGCGTTGGTCTTGAATGAAGAGCAAAACATGCTCAAAGACGCTGCAAAGGACTTTTGCACGAACAACACCCCAATCACACAGTTACGAAAACTGAGAGATGACAAAAGCGATCTGGGTTTCGATCAAGCGACTTGGCAACAGATGGTCGAACTGGGTTGGGCAGGCATCATTATTCCAGAAGATTTTGGTGGCTTGGGCTTTGGTTACACCGGGATGGGTGTCGTGCTCGAGGAGTGTGGTCGAACCCTAACAGCCTCTCCGCTGTTCGCAACCGCCTGTCTGGGTGCGAGTTGTATTCTGGAGGGTGGGTCAGACGAGCAGAAGTCTACGCTTTTACCTCAGGTCGCTTCAGGCGAACTCCTATTGGCGCTCGCCCTAGAAGAAGGAGCGCACCATAATCCATTGGGCGTCTCGGCCACGGCTGAAGTAAACGGTGCCACGGCTAAAGTCTCCGGTAGCAAGAAGTTTGTTCTCGATGGCCATGTAGCCAACAAAATTATTGTGGCCGCCCGCTCTTCAGGCAACTCAGGTGATCCAGATGGCATTACCTTGGTCTTGGTTGATCGAGAGGCAGCAGGCGTCAGTGTGACGCGGACGATCATGGCGGATTCACGAAACGCAGCTAATATCGAATTAAACGGTGCAGAAGGCGAGGTGTTGGGTGAGGCCGGCTCTGGTGGTGCTGTGTTGGAACGAGCGCTCGATGTGGCGAGGATCCTACTCTCGGCGGAGATGCTTGGCGGCGTTCAGGAATGCTTTGAACGCACGGTAGAGTACCTCAAAGTAAGGGAGCAGTTCGGAGTACCTATTGGTTCGTTTCAAGCTTTGAAGCACCGCGCTGCGCAGATGTTTTGCGAAGTTGAGCTGTCCAAATCCGTGGTTCTTGAGGCCTTGTCTGCGTTGGATGAGCAAACGGATGAGGTGGCGGAGCTAGCGAGCTTGACCAAAACGCGCCTAAACGACACTTATAACCTCGTATCCAGCGAAGGTGTTCAGATGCATGGCGGCATTGGCATGACGGACGAGTACGAGATTGGCTTCTTCATGAAGCGGTCTCGTGTATGCGAGCATGCGTTTGGTAATAGCGCCTATCATCGGGATCGCTACGGTGTGCTCCAAGGGTATTGATGTCGCTCAGCGATTATAGGAAGGTCAAACGGCCCCTCAAAGTGATTGCGAGATATCAAGTCAGTCCGAAGGGCTGTTCACTTTAGAAAATAAAAGCCGGCTGTATTGCCGGCTTTTATTTTTCAATGGCTTAGGAATAAAACTTAAAGCAATTCTATTTTTCTCTTCGTTTGGGCGCGTCGCGAAAGACGATCCATGCTCTCCGCCATCCATGAGTCATTGAGTAGGGAATGAAGCACGGGGCGAGGATCGTCGTTTGAGGCAGCGTCGTGCGATGGGTGCTTGAGCTCAAGCCTCAGCATCGAGCGCCTCTAAGGCTTGATAAATAACAATGTGAATCGGTCAGTGTTACCGGTCACGCTTTTTCGGCCAACTTCGTAATGTAATTCGTCATCTGGGCGATAGTGCAGTGTGCTGTAATCGACCAATTGAAAGCCTGCTTCTTGCACCTCTTTAATGATTAAAACGGGATCCATCCGGCGCCAAACTTCGGCGTGATCTCCCTCCATATGGCGACGAGTATGATCAATGATGCCGTAGGTGCCCCCTTTCTTCAGCGCCTCAAAGACCGCTTGATTGAGGTTGCGTCGACCGGTGGCTGTGAAGTTGTGCTGGTTGCGGAAGGTTAACACCATGTCCAACTTTTTTACCCCAAAACTGAAAGCGGGCACGTCGGATTGCCTGGATCCTTCGGGCCGGCTGAACCGGGCTCGATCGAAAGGAATCAGCGACATATTCTCGAATCCAGCCTCACCCTCAAGTGCAGCGGCGGCACGCTCGGCGCCTATGGAGATGTAGAGCTTACCTTTGTCGTTCAAAACGGGCGCCAGAATGCGTGTGTACCACCCACCCCCTGGGAGCAGTTCGAGCACCTGCATGTCGTCCTTCAGACCAAAAAAAGTTAGCGTTTCCAGCGGCTTGCGGTTGGCGTCTCGAACCCTATCGGCCTCTGGTCTACGTTCGTCTGCCACAGCGGCCTCGATTTTTTCGATCGTGCTCGAGTCCGTTACCGCCCGCACTTGGGAGGAAACGGTTGTCATCAGCCCTGCGGTGAGCCCCAAGATAAGTCCTGTGGCAAGAAGATTCATTCGCTTCATGTTTGTTCCAGAGTCAACATTGCAGCGCATAGTTTAGGCAGCCAAACGGGGGCGGCGCAATGCTGAGACTGGTCGTTGTATGCTTAGATGGGCTTGAAGAGGGGTATCACCGATGAGATTAAGACAAATAGCGGTCGCGGCGAGCGATCTGGTTGCCAGGCGAGCGGAGTTTATGACTTTAGTCGGGGCTCGAGCAGACTTCGAGGACCCAGGCGTAGGAGAATTTGGTCTCACCAACAGTGTGATCGCGCTTGGGAACACCTTTTTTGAAATCGTATCTCCCGTCGCAACCGAGACGGCTGCAGGACGCATGTTGACCCGACAGGGAGGAGATTGTGGCTATATGGTGCTCATGCAAACCGATGACTTAGCGCCAGTCTCACGCAGAATGATTGATCTAAATCTCCGGAAGATTTGGGAAACGGAAAGAGCCGAGGTCTCAGCATTCCATATTCATCCGAAAGATATCGGTGGGGCGATTGTTTCCATAGACGAGATGAGGCCGCCAGCTTCTTGGTTGTGGGGCGGACCCAACTGGGAAAATCAGCGCGCTGATTGGGTAGGCGATATTCTGAGTGCAACCCTCTCGGTGGAAGATCCGAGGTCGATGTCCCATCATTGGGCGAAGGTTTTAAGTTTGCCGTGCAATGCGACCGCTCATGGGTTTGAGCTTGCGCTTCAGGCGGATCAGACGGTGTTATTCGTTGAGGCAGATCGGCGTCCCGTGCCAGGGCTATGCGGCCTCTCGCTTGCGTGGATTGGCCCACCGGAGGCAAAACCCCCTTCGACTCGGTTTTGCGGTATCACGCTTGAATTCCGATAGGTCTAACCTCGCCAAAGGTGCGCCCCAGCGAGAATGGCTCTAGGCGGTTAATTTGGCGGCATGACTAGAGAGCGCGATGCCGCGCTTGGCTTGCCGTACTGCATGTCGATCATGGCCGTTCGTGAGGTACACGAAACTCAGCTCAGATTGAGGATCCACCCAAGCAATTTGTCCTCCAGCCCCATTATGGCCGAAGCTGTCTTCGCTGAGGCCATAACCGAAACCCCTGAGTTGAGCGCCTTCGCCGCCCGCGATCACAATACCTAAACCGCGAAGTATGGCGTGACCTTGAACTGGATCCAGCAGGCCATGTGTTCGAACTTCACGCGCTTCTAGGATTGTTTGTTCTTGCCAGGGCATATTCGACCAGCGATTGCCGTCGGGACCGTAACCAATCAATGATTGATACCAAAGCGCCAGTGTGGCCGCGCTCATAAATCCACCGCCACCGGGTATGGGAACGACCCGCGTTTCCGGTTGATTGAAGTTGGTCAGCGCTTCTTCCGTAACTTCGGTGACTGGCGGCTCGGGCAGGCCAAGCGCGGCGTAGTCTTCTTTCGCCATCGCTTGACCACGATGTTCAACATCGGCGACACGATGGAGCTGATCCGCGGGGCAACCCACAAAGAGTTCGGTTAGCTGAAGCGGTTCTGCCAGTCGAGTACGGACGAGATCGGCGAATCCTTGCCCGGTTAGACGTTCTAGAATCTCGGCTAGCACGTACATTGAAGAACTGGGGTGATACGTAAACATCGACCCCGGTGCCCAATCGAGTCGCCACTGAGCAAAACGCGCATTGCGTCGATCGTGATCCCAGTAGTCCGTGGGGCGAAAGGGCGCATTCGGGAAGCCCGCGGTGTGCGTTAAAAGATGAGCAATGGTTACGCGTTCTTTACCATGGGTGCCGAACTGAGGGATGTACTGAACAACGGGATCGTCCAGTCCAATCTCGCCAGCCTCTAGGGCCATCCAAATAATTGAGGATGTGATGGCTTTGGTACAAGAAAAGACGGGAAACAGGGTCTCTGATGTCGACGCGCCGATAGACTCAAATGCCACGAGTTTTCCTGATCGTGCAATGGCGAACTGGGCGGCGGGCAAGAGGCCTTCGTCAATTTCCTGATGTACGCGTGCGCGTAAAGCCTCAAGTGCCGCGAGACTGATGTTGGCTTCGGTCGGCGTGATCTGTCCGTAACCCACGAGTATCTCCCTAGTTGGCTATGTTGGCTCGAGCATGCCACGGTTTGGACGGCGTGCACAGCGAAGACCTACAAGAAAAATCAATGTGTCTTACGTCAAACGCATCGATTCCCTGAATTCGAAATCGTGGCTGAGAGGCACACTACGCCTGCGCCGAATGAGCCGTTGAGGCTCAACCAGTGATCCACTCCGGCGCAAAAGCGGCGGCGCAACTCGGCGCCAAAAAACTAAAGGAGATGTCTATGGAACAGTTGTCACAGGAGCAAATGAACCAGGTTGAAGGGGGTATGGAGTTGGTCGACGCGGCCGCGATGATTACTTCTTTATCTCTGTACTCGCCCATCACGATGGCTTTTGGCCTACCCATTGCGGGTGCATTGATCACGCTTGATGTGTTGAGCGACGGCTGATCTCGACACTGCGCGATGTTGATTTCCCCGAGCCGCGTGATGAGGAGCCTTCTTTGGGTTTACGGGCTAGCCGGTTTCGCTCTGTTTGGTTATCTCGAGCAGTGGCGAGCGCTGGGTGTCTGGTTGATCCTGATGATCGTCGCGCGGAGCGGGCTGGTCATACGCGAACGGATCGAAGCCTGTGCCTTCGTCCGCGAGCGTTGGTTTCATTACTTCGAGCATTTGAAGGCCGAGGCCCTGAAACTTGGCTTGGTGGTTTCAATGTTGTTCATTGGCTCCGCTTGCGTCCAGGTGCTGACAATAGGCTTGCATCGAGCCGAGGTGGCTGCTTGGTACGACCAGCCGACGTCGAATCGTCTTGCACAGTGGCTGGTTTCACCTTTCGTTCATAGCGACTGGCAGCACTGGGGAAGCAATTGGGTGATGGCTGTCGCGATTGTAATATCCCTTCCGATTGAACGGCCGAGCAAGTTGTTCGGTATTTGGTTGGGCTCTGCGCTTATTGTTGCTGCATCACCTGCGATGTCGGCGCTTTATCCACAAGGTTCTGAATTCGTCGTGGTGGGGGCGTCTGCTGGTTTAGCAGGGTTGATGGGTGCAGGGTGGTGCTACAGCCAAAAGCGACTGACGTCGTTTCCTCCCTATTTCTCAAGGATTTTTATGGTGCAGTTCTGTTTGGCCTTTGGCTTACTCAGCAGTCTTCACTCAATGAAGTCTGTGGCCGCCCACGGATTGGGTTTCGGTTTGGGTTTTGGGCTTGCAAAAATGCGCAAGCCCAAACCGATTAATTGCCAAACTCGCTAATCACGCCAGAAATGCTCTCTTTTGCATCGCCAAAGAGCATTCGAGTGTTCTCGCCAAAAAACAAAGGATTGTCGACGCCTGAAAACCCTGAGGCCATGGAGCGTTTGAGGACGAACACTGTTCTAGCCTGATCGACGTTGATGATCGGCATGCCATAAATCGGGCTATCGCTGTCCTCTCTGGCTGAGGGATTCACCACGTCGTTCGCGCCGATCACAATCGCAACATCCACGTTCTCGATTCGCGGGTTAATGTCGTCCATTTCGACTAGCTGCTCGTAGGGCACGTCTGCCTCAGCCAGCAAAACGTTCATATGGCCCGGCATACGGCCGGCCACTGGGTGGATCGCGTAGGATACTTCGCAGCCATTTTTCTCAAGAATTTGGCCCAGTTCTTTCACTACGTGCTGCGCCTGTGCGACCGCCATGCCATAGCCAGGGACGAAGCAAACATTGCTTGCAGCTTCAAGAATATAATAAGCATCTTCAACGGAGATCGGCTTCACTTCTCCCTCGACAGCTTTCGCGACTTTGTGAGAGCCAAAGCCGCTAAAGAGCACGTTCGCCAGGGAACGATTCATCGCTTTACACATGATATTTGTGAGGATGATGCCTGAGGCACCAACGAGCGAGCCGGCCACAATGAGAACATTGTTGTTGACGGCAAAACCTGCAGCACAGGCAGCCAATCCTGAGTAACTATTCAAAAGAGAAATGACCACTGGCATATCAGCGCCGCCGATCGGAATAACTGCCATCACCCCAAGCACCATGGCCAAGACGATGAGTGCGTAGAGGTATTGAGAATCGGGCGTTGGATTCATCGCGAACAATACGGCACTGACAACAATGCCTGCTAAGAGCAGACCATTGAAGATGCGCTGCCCGGCGAACGTCCAAGGCGCGCTGTTAATTCGCTCGCTTAACTTGCCGTAGGCGATCAAGCTGCCTGTGAGAGTGACGCCGCCGATCAAAATAGCGAGCGCAACAGTTGAAGCGGTGAAAGTCGGGATCGCCTCGCTGCTGATATATAGCGTCGCCCATCCCACCAGAAGACTTGAGGCGCCACCTGAGCCGTTAAAGAGAGCGACCATCTCCGGCATGCTGGTCATGGCGACTAAGCGAGCCGCCAAGGCGCCAATAATGCTGCCCAGCACAATGCCTCCCACAATGATCTCAAAGCTCGCGATTTGCTGATCGGTCAGCGCTGCGACCACGGCGATGAACATGCCGAGGGAGGAAAAGAGGTTGCCACGTCGCGCGGTGGCGGGGGATCCCAGCATCTTCAAGCCAAAGATGAAGAGGGCTGAGGCAAGGATGTAAGCCAAATTGGCTAGTAACTCAATGGACATGATGACTTAACCCCTTTTGCTCTTGAACATACCCAACATGCGGTCTGTCACGAGGTACCCCCCGACCACGTTGATCGTAGCGAACGTCACGGCAGCCCCGCCAAGCCATGACGCCATCTCAGGCGAACTGGCCCCAGCAGCCAGAAAGGCCCCGGCAAGGGTAATCCCAGAAATCGCATTGGCACCAGACATCAGCGGTGTATGGAGTGTCGCAGGAACCTTCGAAATGAGCTCAAAACCCAAGAAGATGGATAAAACCAGAATGAAAGTGAGATAAACGAGTTCCATGTTGTTAACCCTCCGCGCGTCGAGCAATGATGGCGTCGTTAATGAGTGATCCACCATGGGTGATCACACAGCCCTTTAAAATGTCGTCGTCCAAATCAATGTTGAATTGCTTGGCCTCCGCGTCCCAATACTCTGTAACAAGATTCACCAGATTGGCGGCATACATTTGAGAGGCATCTTTTGCCACCTCAGCGGGTAAGTTCGATACGCCAATGATTGAAACGCCATTGATATCGACAACCTGATCGGGCGCGGAGCCTTCAACATTACCCCCTGAATCTACCGCCATATCGACGATTACGCCGCCGGGCTTCATGGCTGCCACCATATCGGCTGTGACAATACGTGGTGCTGCTCGACCAAAAACTTGTGCCGTGGTGATCACAATATCGGATTGACCGATGGCCTCTCGCATTCCGAGACGCTGACGCTCAAGCTGCTCATCGGTGAGCTGGACGGCGTAACCGTCTTTTGTTTGCCCAGTTTCCCCCAGATCAATCTCGAGGAATTTTGCGCCGAGCGATCGAACTTGTTCAGCGACCACGGGCCGGGTGTCGAACGCTTCAACTTTCGCGCCCAACCGCTTCGCCGTCGCGATGGCTTGGAGCCCGGCGACGCCGGCGCCAATCACAAAAACTTTGGCAGGGCTGAGTGTGCCTGCGGGGGTCATCATCATCGGTAAGATGCGATCTAATTTATTGGCCGCTAACAGCACCATCACATAGCCGGCTAAGTTAGCTTGCGAGCTCAGTGCGTCCATTTTTTGTGCGCGCGTCGTTCTGGGAATCATTTCCATGCTGATGCTTGTGACGCCCTTCGCAGCTAGCTGGTCGACCAGCGGTCCCTCGTTGTAAGGATCAAGATAGCTCACATGGATCGCGCCTGACTTCAGTAGATCGACGTCCTGACTGCCGGGTTTTCGGACTCGAAGGACAAGGTCGGCGCCAGCAATCAAAGTGGATCGGTCGGTCACGACTAAGGCGCCAGCCTCCTCGTAGTTTGCATCAGAGTAGCCGGCTCTGAGGCCTGCGTTCGTTTCGATTTGAACCGTTAGGCCGGCCTTCACCAGCTTTTTGACGGCATCAGGAATCAGCGCGACGCGGCGCTCACTCTCGAGTTGTTCTGCCGGAACTGCAAGTAGCATAGGTTTGTCCCTCACGTGGTCGATAGGGTGAACAAGTTGTGAAGCCTAATCTCAGGTTTCAGGTCATTGTACGAGGATCCGCGAAGCTTTGATCCTACGATTTCTGTTGTTAGGGCAGATCATACTTGAATGGACATGAGTTTGCTCTGCTTGACACGATCGTGATCGCAGGTTGGCGACCCTGAAGTAGAAAAAAGGAGAGCGGGATAGCTGGAGAAAGCAAGAGAGCAAGACAGCAAGAGATCAAGAGAGCAAGAGAGAGCGGAGGGAAAGAGAACAATAAAAAGCGGAGGGCAAGAGAGGGAGAGAATTAACACGCCTGCTGCTCGTCCAAAGTCCCGGCTGACGTGTGTTTCTCAACCTTTTGCAAATTGCGAAGCACAATGCATTAGCTGAATCACGAGGATTTTTCTCGACAATTAGGTCCGCACCTTATCTCCTTACCTCCCTATGTCCTTATGTCATAAAAAGTTGAATATCTTGTAATCCATGAGGCTTATGCCTACTGATGATGGGCTATGGTGCGCCTCAGGCGAGGGCGACGATTGCGATCACCAAATCCGAGTTTAGCGCGAGCGTCTTAGGCTGGGTCTGCGTCACACGATGGTTTGGCCGCTTCAAAACGAGGGAGCTTAATCCGCGCTAAACTGTTACCTGCTCGAGCATTTGAATGTTCAGTTGCCGGTTGTGTCGCGAGCAAGCTGGTCGTGCGCTGCTGGCTGACGCGGCCCCTGTCAGGCCGCTGGCCGGGGTGATTGCAAAGAGCGGTCCTTGAGATGAAACGTGAACCACGAAGTCAATCCGGAGAGAGCGACATTTTGTTCTGACAATCTCCTGCGGACTGCTGGGCAAAGGGCAAAGGGCAAAGATTAAGGTTAGGAAGGCGATACTATGACGAGTTGGCAAGAAGAGATCGATGAAATTCGTCACCGAAAAGCATTGAGTCTTCAGCAGGGTGGTGGGGATGGCGTAGCAAAGCAACACGCCAAAGGCCGGATGACCATCAGGGAACGCATCGACCAAATGGTTGACGCGAACAGTTTTGTTGAGCACGGGCCAGGTGCTGGCTTCGCTGAAAAGAATGCCAAGGGCGAGATTGAATCGTTTACCCCCGCTAACTATGTGGTTGGCTTTGGTGAGGTAGGTGGCCGTCGAGCGGTTGTGGGCGGAGAAGATTTTACCTTGAAGGGGGGCTCGCCTAACGCTGCAGGTCTGCGAAAAAGCGTGTACGCAGAGGAACTCGCCGTCCACTTCAAAGTCCCATTGATTCGCTTTCTTGAGGGTGGAGGCGGTAGCGTTGCCGGTGGTGGGGGCAGCGGTCCAAAGACCGTCGGTTCACCTGTTTTCGCCGAGCCGAGATTCAAAATTATCGCGGATGCCCTAGGTGTCGTTCCCGTTGTGTCGGCGGCCGTCGGGCCCGTCGCTGGATTTCCCGCAGGGCGATTAGCCGCCTCCCACTTTTCCGTGATGGTGAAGTCATTGTCTCAGGTGATGGTGGCGGGGCCCGCTGTGGTTGCTCGAGCCCTGGGTAAGCAATTGGATAAGGAAGCGCTCGGCGGATGGAAGACCCACGAATCAAGTGGCGTGGTGGATCTTGTGGTGGAATCGGAGGTCGAGGCGTTTGCGGCTATGCAGCGGTTTTTGGCGTATTTGCCGCAGAACGTTGACCATCGACCTGAGCGTGGTCCCTGCAGTGACCCTCATGATCGTGCCGATGAGGCGCTATGTCACATCGTGCCTAGGGACACAAGAAAACCCTTCAAAATGCGTGAAGTGATTCGGCGAGTGGTCGACGAAGCATCTTTTATGGAGATCTCGGAGAAATTCGGTCGAGGTCAAATTATCGGCCTAGCTCGGTTGAGTGGTTTACCCGTCGGCATTATTGCCAACGACTGTAAGTATTACGCGGGTGCGATGACTGCACAGGGGTCGCAAAAAGTCCGCCGGATGATCGAACTCTGCGAAACCTTCCATCTACCGATTGTGAATTTTTTGGATGAGCCGGGATTTATGGTTGGTCCTGAAGCAGAGCGCCTAGGGACGATTCGGTACGGGATGAGTGCTGTGGCAGCGGCCTCACAGTCGAGACTGCCTTGGGCAACCGTAGGAGTCCACAAGGCCTTTGGTGTGGCATCAGCGGCCCACTTTGCCCCTTTTACCTACAAGCTCGCTTGGCCTTCTTACGAAACAGGGGCGTTACCCGTTGAGGGCGGCGTCGCCGTTGCATTCCAGCGCCAACTCGCGGAGAGCGATAACCCAGATGAGTTGAGGGCAAAGCTTGAGGCTGAATTGGCTTCCGCTCGATCGCCGATGGGCATGATGGAGAGTTTCGCACTACATGAATTGATAGATCCAAGTGAGACTCGGCACCGGTTATGTCAATGGTCGCATTGGATTGAACCGTTGTTGGACGACCTCAAGGGACCCGCCCGCTGGGGATATCGACCCTGATGCGCGCAGACGTGTCTCCAGTCGCCTTGCCGAGATCACTACTTTGTCGCTCTCTCAGGCGGGCCGTGAGCACTGTTCTTTCGCTCATGTGGGCTTTGTGCGCTGGCCCGCCTATTGCCTCGGCGCTCGAGAGCCCTTGGGTGAACTCGGGACAGGCGAATGCAAGGCTTCTGACCTCCAAGGATCAAATGGTGGCAGGCGAATCGATTTGGTTGGCGCTAGAACTTGAACTTCCCGACGGTTGGCACACTTATTGGCGAAATCCAGGTGATTCTGGTGCGCCACCCACGCTGGATTACTCGCTCCCAAAGGGTGTCTCGCTTGGGCAGGTGCACTGGGTGCCGCCAGAGATCATTCCGTTTGGACCGCTGGTCAATTTGGGGTACAAAAAGCGCGCGTTCTACGCCCAACCTCTGAAACTGCCCCCTGACTTCGAAGGCGAATACCTTGATATCCAACTTCAAGGTCGTTGGTTGGTTTGCGAAGCCGTGTGTATTCCAGAAAGGGCCGAGCTCTCGCTGCGCTTACCTGTGAAGGTTGGGTCCATCGAGGATACTTCAGAGCGAGATACAAGCGGTAGAGTCGGTAGATCTCTCACTCGCGGCGATCCTGCGGCGTGGCTTAGCGATTTGCAGACTCTGTGGCCAAAAC